>Ga0209976_10001908_pt1 | contig 12065 bp, 26 predicted proteins | sample SumtaG_FD_182806 | JGI IMG/M metagenome (GOLD analysis project Ga0209976, IMG submission 182806) | Deep subsurface microbial communities from Indian Ocean to uncover new lineages of life (NeLLi) - Sumatra_00157 metaG (SPAdes) (version 2) | ecosystem: Environmental > Aquatic > Marine > Oceanic >... | reverse complement strand
CCTTCTGTAATGGTGGGTCCTCGGGAGAGGCCAGCTTCAGCTTCGTTAAAGAGGCGAACGCTATTTTCTATAATTGCTTCCGTGCTAGCTGCCCGGCAAAAGGAGGGATTGATTACGCCGACGCCATCCGCACCGAACGTGTTGCCTTTCGTAAGGCGCGAGTCAACCCATACAAGGGCGAGCTTGGCGACCTACCCGAAGGTTACTGGAAATTCTTTGCTCGTAAGTTCGGGCTACACCGTGCCACTCTCGAAGCAGGTGGGGTCCGCTGGTGTAACGAGGATCAGAGAGTCTGGTTCCCTTCACGAGACTACCGAGGCTATGATATTGGAGGAGTTGCACGGCTGTACTCCCCCGAAGAATTCGCTACCGTCAATATGATTGGAGGCTGTGCCCGTAAGGGAACCAAGGCCATGACACACAAGAATACCGATAGAGTGCCCTTCATGGGGTGGTACCCTTCAGATCGCTGGCTTTATAAGTACCCTTACATCATAGTAGAGGATAGTGCATCTGCTATGAAAGCACAGCAAGCAGGTGTCCCTGCCATTGCACTGCACGGGACACACATTAGTACCGAGGCTGCCTTGTACATCGCAGAGCGTGAGGCTAACGTAGTCCTAGCACTGGACAGAGATGCCACCGACAAAGCGGTAAAGCTGGTACGGGAGATCAACCTTCTGTTCAGCTCGTGCAAGATGATAGCCTTGCAACAAGACCTCAAGTATGAGGACGAACCCACCATCAGAGGTATGATGATATGAAACTCTTGAGAAACATCAGTATCAGTGAACGAGTAGCAACACAACTAAGGTCCATAGGATGGGGTATTACTGTTGGTGCGCTGGCCTGCCTTGTATTCTTAGCAGTTCAAAAGGAGGCAGGGGCACTGACCTTCGAGACTAACGAGTACGTCTACGTGGAATCTAAGCACCTTAACCACTGGGACCAGTACTTGGTCGGCCCTTGTCAGAGGGTAGGCTCAGCTATATGGGTGTGCGAGGGCGAGATTCACACCGCTGCTGATAAAGAGCCCGCCCCCGGTCTGGTCACGATAGGAGAGAACATCATCGACGAGGTAGGTATCTTTGCTCCCTTCTCTTACAGTATGTTCTACGAATGTAAGTCTTTGGTGGACATCAACCCCGGTGAGGGTGCACCCAAGCTGTTCCTGTTCAGGTGTGCGGATGATGGTAACAGTCTGAGAGAGAAGAACGAGGCGAACCCACAGAACCAAGCAGGAGCCCCGCAGTTATGAAGAGATTCTTTGACGAGCACGAGGAGTACACACCTGATGGGCTGGCCTTTGCCGGCGAAGCTGGTAAGGCATTGAAGCCTATCATCCAGTACTGGACAAACATGGGCTACTCTATTAGAGAGATGCACTACCTCATTGACAGTGAGGCTACCATACTCACACTCGACAAACTGATCGGAAGGAAACTGAATGATGACTAAGGACAGACCGAAGATCATAGCTGAGTACGAGTCAGTAGATCACCCCGGTGTAATGGTGGTGGTGTACGAACCAGAGGAGGAGTGGCCACCTCTGCGGATACTGTTCTACACAGCCACGTGCCACGCAAGTAGGTCAGGCACCAAGCCTGCCAGCCACTACGAGGACAGCCCCTCTGAGTCAGAGGCCAAGCACATACGGTCGGGTGAGGGCGAGTCAACCCGCTGTGGCATGGCCCAAGAGTTGGGCGGTACCTTCGTGAACGATCCTTACTACCACCAGAAGAGGTAATTGTCATGGGAATCTTTGACCTAGTACTTGATGTAGCTGAGGCCGCAGCATCCGTTGTTGCGCCTGTAGCTGAAGTAGCAATTGATGCGCTGGAGCTGACAGCAGATGTAGTTGAGGTAGCTGTGGAGCCAGTCAAAGAGGTGATAGCCTCTGTTGACGAGCTGTTCTGATGCGTTGGGAAGTGGAGGACTTAAAGAAGACACACGTGTGGTTCGCGTGGTTCCCCGTGCTACTGGCATCAGGGGAAAGAGCGTGGCTCGAACGTGTACAACGCAGGCAGGTGTTCGTGTGTGAGGTAGGGGCCACCTACCAGTACCATCGAATCTACTAAGAGGAGAAAGAGATGTACATTATTAAGCGCAGTTTTCTTTACGGATATAAGGCCAACCCCCGGTCTGGTAATTACTCAGGCTGGGTAGACAACCCCCTCAATGCATGGGGTTTTACTGATCCCGAGGAAGCCTTGAAGGAGGCACGGAAGACAGGGAGTATTGTTACTAGGCGTATCACGGAGGTCCCGTGGCTGCGTGGTGGGGGATGCCCCGAGTGTGGATGTAGGTGCCAAGCATGAGATGTAGCTACGAAGTAACCTTACCCTGTGGACACAAGGACACAGTCTCTGCAACGTCTAGCAATCAAGCAGAGATGGCAGCCAAGAGGATTGGCATGTGCTATGTGTGTCTTGCCTTCCATAAGGTGGGTCGAGTCGATGAGAAGGGGTCTCCCTGCCAGTGCACAGAGATACTAGGATGTGGATGCTTATGAAACAGACATACACAGTAACGTATAGCGACGGTGACACGTGGATCGTCAGAGCCACCTCCCCTCACCAAGCCCTCATGGATGCTAACCAAAGGAATGGACTGGCAGGAACCAAGGTAGCATCAGTAGAACTAGCCCCATCTCGGGAACTTTCTTCAAATGGTGAGGTCTAACTAAGGGGAGGAGAGGATTTGAGAGGCCATCTAAACATGGACTCGATAAGACTCGACTCTGTAGGAGGAAAAGCTTATGGATGATGTGCGTTTACTGGCCCAGATACTCAGGACATGGGGTATCGTGAGGGAATCAGAGGTAGCACATGAAGTCCGGCAGGCGAACATGGCAGCCGGGAACATCGTAACCTCACTGGCCCACAAGGGCTACAGGTTGGTCAAGATAGAGGAGTCAGTATGAAACAAACCTATGTGCGCTTTGGAAAAGACAACGACAGCCAGTTGTTTGTCCTAATGGACGAGGACAAGGCTATCAAAGAAGCTGTACAGCGTACGTTCACAGAGAGAGTAGTTGAAAACGCAACACGTATCCCTACCAACACACGATTCGACGGGATGCTGCGAGAGAATGGAGTAGTGACAGTACTTAGGATGATTGATCCCACTACCTTCGAGGTGGCGGGGGATCAGGAAGCCGAGGCCATGGCAGGACACCTAGGCTTCGAGTTTCTAGGAGGCTTCAATGGAATTGACACTAGACCAAGCGATTGAGAAGGTAGCCTACCACTCGGCCATAGCGTGGGTTGACACCATGATGACCCGCAAGTACGCGGTGCACGGGTACGACCTACGTGAGGCATCACAAGTGATTGCTCTGCTGTTCAAGGAAGATGTGGACTATGTACGTGACCGCATCAAGGAACTGGAGCAACACCACATCGAAGCACTAATGCGATTCCATAAGGTGTAACCTATGCAGACTAAGATACTGGCTGCGATGTGTCAGAGCAGGGATGCTTTCGACCTAGTGTACCCTCACGTGGGTGAGCGGGAGCTAGGGGCACAGGGTAGCATCATCACCAAGCACATCGGGGAGTTCTACGACCGCGACCCTGATGCTGACAGCGTGGACTTTGAGTTGCTGGGGAACTCATTGAAGAGAACCCTGTCGAACCCGAAGCATGAGTTGATCTTTGAAAGGATACTCACCACGATCCAGGGTACTGAGGTATCCGAAGCTAACGTGGTCAACGATGTACTGGCAGCCAAGTTGCAGGCGGTAGGCATGGACCTCTCCGCTGCCTTGGCCACCAACGACGAGAAGCGAGTCAAAGGATTGCTGGACGAGTACGCAGAGATACAGGATGCGACCTCCATCACCGATGACACCGCTTCTTTCAACAACATCACAGTGAAGGAACTGTTTGAAGAGCACCTGAATGATGAGCAACTGGTCAAGATACTCCCGAAAGCAATCAACGACAGGCTAAACGGGGGCTTGCTAAGAGGCCAGCACATGGTCATCTTCGCCAGACCAGAGCTAGGCAAGACTGCGCTGGCTGTTACTATCATACGAGGGTGCTTGCTGCAAGACCTGCGCGTGCTGTACATCTCTAACGAAGACCTGCCCGCCACCCTAGCTCAGCGTACCATGTCATGTCTGACAGGGTTGACTGAGAATCAGCTACGAGCTGACCCGGACGGGGCACAGGCCAAGCTGGAGAAGCACCACTGGGACAATCTGTTCATTGAGGAACTGACTCCCGGTACCGTGCGTGAGATAAGGAACCTCGTGGCCAAACTTAAACCAGATGTGCTGATCGTGGATCAGTTGAGGAACGTGGCTACAGGTGACGAGGGCAAGACAGTTCAACTAGAGGAAGCAGCTAAGGGTGTAAGGAACATCGCTAAGATACACAAGTGTGTGGCTGTTTCAATCACGCAAGCTTGGGGTGAGGCAGAGAACAAGCTGACCCTCAACTCCAACGACATTGATGGTAGTAAGACAGGCATCCCCGGCGCATGTGAAGTGCTGATTGGTATGGGTGCTGACTCTAACTACAAGCTCGCCAGTATGCGGAGGCTATCCCTGTGCAAGAACAAGCGAGGGGGTGGGCACGGTACGGTGGACACCAACATCAATGACTTCCTATCGAGGATAACGTAATGGTTACAGCATGGACTACAATTATATTGGCAATTCTGATGTCGAATGATCGAGACCTGACGAGGGAAGAAGGGTTCTTTGGTTGGGCCTTTTCTGCCTCTGTGTTCGCCTTGGCTCTCGATATCAGTATCCTAGTCTACTACTTCTACAAGGCATAATGAGTAACAAGATAGCAGACAGGAAGTTCAAGCTGGCTGTGTACTTTGCACTGTGCGACACGGGCCTCCTCATTGGGGGCCTGATCGACCAGAGTGTGTGGTTCCAGATGGGCGGAACCGTGCTAGCACTGTACGCAGTAGGCAACGTAGCGGCTAAGTTCGTGGAGGATAAGGATGAGTAAGAGTGAAGAGAAGAGGTTGGCTATACAGAAGGGCGAGATCAAGTTGCACTACGGAACACACCCTGATCCTATGCACAAGGGCAAGCTCATGCCAGTACAGGGTGGGTGTAAGTACTACTTCAAAGACCTGACCACCTGCGGCAAGCCGTGCTGGGAGGCAGGCTACTGCTTCAGACACCAACAGACCACCAACAACGGAGCAATATAATGGCTGAGTTCAGCAAGTATCAACACGTTGTAAAGCTGGCAGACACAGGCGTAAGAGGGCTGTTCGATGGCCCTGTGCATGTGTTCCCCAAGCTCGATGGCACCAACGCCAGTGTATGGCTAGGTGATGATGGTTACGTGCAGTGTGGCTCACGTAAGAGACACCTGACACAAGAGGATGACAATGCAGGGTTCTGTAACTGGGTATCGGGGCAGGATAACATTGCCCATCTGCTCACCGCACGCCCTAACCTCCGCCTGTATGGGGAATGGCTAGTCCCTCACACCCTCCGCACCTATGAGGCCGATGCGTGGAAGAAGTTCTACGTCTTCGACGTAATGGATGGTGAACGGTACATGCCCTACGACGAGTACTTTGAAATACTGGATCACTATGACATCGACATCATCCCACTGCTGGCTGTAGTGGACTGGGAACATCTGAGTGCAGAGGACAGGCAACTGTTGCTGGGCAACGACTACCTGATCCAAGAGGGCCAGGGTGTGGGCGAGGGTATCGTCATCAAGCGGTACGACTTCACCAACAGGTTCGGTGAGATCAAATGGGGCAAGATCGTGAACGACGTAGTGAGCAAGGCCCCTGCCAGGAGGAAGTTCGATGGGCCTGCGGTGGAGCGGGACATTGCCGAGGAGTTTATCACCCAGCACTTGGTGGACAAGGTGTTCGCTAAGATCGAGCTGGACAGTGATGGCTGGACAGGGCAGTGCATCCCCCGTCTACTTCAGACAGTCTACTACGACTTCATCAACGAGGAGCTGTGGACTGCACTGAAGAAGTACAAGAACCCTACCATCAACTTTGGTAAACTGATGCACTCTTGTTACGCCCAAACTAAAGAGCTGAGAAAGGATGTATTCTAATGGCTAAATTCAAACTAGATATTGAAGACCTGACGTTTGATGCTATGCGTAAGACGATTGGCACCATGATAGAACTGATAGCTGTCCAGGATTTGGAGAACGATAAGTTGATCACTGGTGACCTACGTACCGACTACAAGTTGATGAATGACGCTATTCAAAACGTCACCGATTCACTCACAGACTCACTGGTATAACTCAGACAGTCTGAATTAGGAGAACGGAGATGACTGAAGAACTCAGAGCAATCCTCGAGATGATAGCCGGTGCAGGTGAGGGAGCAGAGGCCCTGATCTACACGTACCTGATACTTGAACAGCTTGATCTGTTACTAGTGTCTGCCATAGTAGTGGTGGTGTACAAGCTGGCTAAGAAGTTTGTTACTAGTGAAGGCGAGCGCACGACTAGGGAGGAGTACGCACGACGCTTCTTCAGCGCCGTAGACAAATCACCTTCTGATCTATGGTGTGACGAGATTGCTGACGCAGTGGAGCAGCACTTACGTGACTATAAGGTGGTGGGAATGCACCACGACAAGCGTCTGATGAAGAGGAGAGAGGGTGAATGAAGTTATCCAAGGCCCTGCCTTGGTTCTTAGCAAACCTACATCGTAACACACCGAAGGAAGTCTGGGCCGGTGACTTTATGGTCCTCGACTTCGAGACGACGGAGTTAGATAAAGGGAGTGCTCTGAACCCAGAGAACAATATACTCCTAGCTAGCTACTGGTCCTCTATCACAGGTGAGATGATCACCCTCATAGGAAATGAGTGGGAGATAGGAGCACGACTCAAGGCCGCAGTAGAGGCACACGCATTTGTCGTGGCGCACAACGCCAAGTTCGAGGCGCAATGGCTGATGCGGTGTGGCGTGGACCTGAAGGACACCCTGTTCTGGTGTACCCAGATAGGGGAGCATGTCATCCACGGTAACCTGCTGGCCCTGAAGCACAGACGCAAGGATCAGAGCCTTGACCGTACGGCTAAGAGGTACGGATTCAAGGGTAAGCTGGCTTGGGTCTCCCTGCTCATTAAGCAAGGGCTGGTACAGCTAGTACCCACACGCTACCTCGCCAAGTATTGTGAGCTAGATGTGGTGCTGTGTCGGGACATCTTCTACCGGCAGGAGCTGGTACTAGAGGAGCAGAAGAAGCTCCCAGTGTTCTTCACACGCATGATTACCATGCCTGTGCTGGCTGATACTGAGTTCAGGGGTATGCACCTTGACGCTGACCGTCTATATAAGGAGTATGAGAAGACACACAAGGAGTACGTGATCTACTCAAGGAAGATGGACGCCCTGACAGGGGGGATCAATTGGAAGTCCCACCCGCAGGTGGCCCACTACCTGTACGAAGACCTAGGGTTCGAGGAGCTGAAGGACCGCAGCGGTGAGCCAATGCGTAATGCTGCCTCGAAGCAGTTCCCTAATGGTCAGCCTAAGACCGACAAGGACACAGTGGCGGAGCTGAAGGCCACCACACCCGAGCAAAGATCATTTGTCAAGCTGAAGAAAAAGCTCGGGGTGATACACCATGCCCTCACCAAGAACCTAGAGTTTTTCAAGGGAGCCTGCGACGAGCAGGACGGAGTGTTCCATGCACAATTTAACCAAACCTCGACTGCTACTCACCGCCTATCTTCATCAGGTATACCGACACTATATGCTGAGTTTGATAAAGCCAAGTCAGTCCAATTCCAAAATCTTCCTAGAGTATATAAGCCGCTATTCTCCGCCCGAAGAGATGGATGGTTGGTCGGTGAAGTTGACGGCAGTCAATTGGAATTCCGAGTCGCTGTCTGCTTGGGCAAAGATAAGCAAGGGCACAAAGACATTAGGACTCCAGGTTTCGACGTACACAGACTAAGCGCGGAGACTATTTATGGAGCTACTGACGACAAGAAACTCTTCAAGTCTAGGAGAACGGAGGCCAAGACCGATACGTTTAAACCACTGTATGGTGGTACGTCCGGTACCCCGCGTCAGCGTAAATACTACAAGGCGTTTAGAGAGACGTATCCAGAGATTGACGCGACACAGAAAGGCTGGGTTGCTGAGGTTGTTAAGAAGAAGCGGCTGCGAGTTGCCTCTGGTCTGGAATTCTTTTGGCCCGATACATTTGTATCACACAGCGGGTATGTAAAGAACAATGAGTCAATCCACAATTATCCTGTACAATCCTTCGCTACTGCGGAGATCATCCCCATCTCACTCGTGTACTTCTGGCACAGGTTACAGAGAAGTGATTTGGAAATGTACATCATCAACACGATCCATGACTCCATCATCATAGAGTTACCCAATGGTGAGGTCATCCACTTCGTCGAGCTGTCAAGGGACTGCTTCGGCAAGCACGTGTTTGAGTACCTTAGCCTTATCTACGGCGTCGAATGGGACGTACCCCTAGGTGTAGGTGTAAACGCCAGTAAGCACTGGCAGGATGGCGCTAATGCGGTGTGGGAGCTGGAGGGTTTCGACGCACCGGACGATGATCTGTTCGAGGAATGGACAGATGACTTTGAGAACCCCAACGTAGTTGCAATTTGAGGGAACTTTCCCCCTAACGTGTTGTCTAACTAAGGGGAAGCTAGACTTTTATAGGAGAAGTAACCAATGCAAGTGACAGGCAGAGTTAATAAGATTTACGAGAACGACCGCAACGGCAAGGTCTCATACAGTCTGATGATTGAGACGCCCAGAGCAGGTGAACAACGCTTTGGGGCGTGGGACAAGCCCGCCTGCAAGGAGAACGATGAGGTCAGCTTCGAGGCTAAGAGCCGCGATGGTACTGGCGCTCACACAGGCAAAGTGTTTTGGAACGTGGAAGGTACAGTGCAAGTGACACAGGCTGCACCTGCCGCAACCAGCGGTGGCGGTGGCAACGACGACAAGATGACGAAGGCTGATTGGGAAGCTAAGGACAAGCGTATTGCCTTCCAGCACGCACAGAAGGTATCCGCCACGTTGATCGCAGTGGCAGTGGAGCAGGATGCACTAACACTTGGCACCAAGAAGGCAGATAAGTTGACTGTTCTCTTGGGTGCGTTCAATGACGTAGCCCGTGATGTGTTTACTGACATCTATGAACACCAAAATGAGGACGACCATGGACGAGTCGAAGTCGAGAGCGACATTCCAGCAGACGACATCCCCGACGCAACCGTCGAGGAGGAAGACAAAAACCCCTTCTGTTGAGCCTGCATGGATGTGCACTAACTACGCCGTGATCAAACGTACACTGGAGGAGCCGGTCCCCGGCCCCTCTGGAGTTCCGGTCAGGACGTACTACGGTGTCATCAACCGCAAGCATTTGGTCGAGGAGACAGCAGCACTCAAGCTACCCGCTGCTATCCTCTCAGCCCAATACCTCAACGATCAGCTAGTCCTTATTCAGAAGCTCGGGGCCAGCAGGATCAATGATTTCCATGACATGCAGATGGTGGGAGAGGAGTTGCTAGGCAATGACAGATACGAAGAACCTGAAACTACTCATTGACGCTGATGGTATCGTGTTCGCTGCGGGCTTCGCTGCCGAGAGGATGATGTACCGTGTTAGGTTCCTGAAAGATGACACCTATGATTGGCTGTCTAGTGCAGACTTCCGCTACAAGAAAGATGTGGACAAGTTTCTGCTAGAGCAGGAGTTTGAGGAGGGAGAGTATGAAATCGTCAAGTGGAGAGAGCCTGAGCCAGTCGCTAATGCACTTGCTAATGCTCGTAATATGCTTAACGGCGTACTTGAGTCTCTGCATTCTACTAGGTGCGAGCTTTACCTGACAGGCGACGGGAACTTTCGGTACGACATAGCCACCATCCAGCCCTACAAGGGGAACAGGAAGGACGCTGTGCGTCCCATGCATGAACCGGCCATACGTGAGTACATGATTCAGCACTGGAACGCCATCACCATTGATGGTCAGGAGGCAGACGACGCAGTATCTATCCGGCAGATCATGCTAGGTGATAGGTCGTGCATCGTGTCTGCTGACAAAGACCTGGATATGGTACCCGGTTGGCACAGCAAGATACGCAAATGTGAGTTATATTACGTGACTGAAGACGAGGGTATGTATCACTTTTACTGGCAGCTTTTGCGGGGTGACCCAACGGATCACATCCAAGGGGTGCCCGGAATAGGAGCAGCATATGCCAAGCGAGATTTACCGGACGTGGGCGCTAGTGAACAAGAGTTGTTTGAAGCGGCATACAGATGCTATGAAACGTACCATAAGGAACGAGCCGCAGAAGGTGCTATCACGCTTACGGCTGAGGAGCTTGACACCGGTATCAGAGCCGCCATGCGAGAGAACGGACGACTGCTCTGGATGCGACGAGAGTTAGAGGAGATGTGGGAGTTGCCCGATGAGCGGATACATCAGTAAGAAGGATCAGGAGAAAATCCTTGGTATGATTAGGGACGAGGTGGCCACCGTTTACGGTAAGGCCCTCTACAAGCACGCCAACTGGAAGTGGACAGGGCTGGCCGACTACCGAGAAGCCCAACGACACTGGAGAGAAGAAGATGAGCAACGAGACCTTTGAAGATAAGGCACCTAATCCATTGAGTGCCATTGAACTGCTGACCTTGAAGTACAACGCAGGACGTAAGGAACTGCTTAGCGGTATGCAGCCGGGCGTAAGCTTCGATGAACTGTTCGCTGTCATTGCAGCGTTGCAAACGTTCAAGGCCGCAGCACAGCAAACCTTGCAGGGCCTCGTAGAAGAGGAAGAACTCCTGCGTAAGCCTGACGCTGAGTATGCAGACCCGCACCCTGATCAGGATTTCTCTGACGACATCCTGGCTGACGACGAGATGATTCAAGAGGAGACAGAAGCATGACATTTATTATTGGATTGGTGATTGGTGTACTGCTGGGCCACGCCTTCGCAGAAGAGATTGACGAGTTCGTGGCGAAGCATAAGTAATGGCTCGCGGGCCTAAGACCGTCATGCGGTCGGGGCTTGAGACACAGATGAAGGACATGCTGGATGGGGGTAAGGTTGAATACGAGTACGAATCAGAGACCTTACCCTACACCATACCCGCTTCAGAGCGGACGTACCTACCTGATTTCAAGTTCCCCAACGGGATATACATTGAGGTAAAAGGAAAGCTGGACATTGACGCCAGACGCAAGATGATTCTAGTCAAGGCGCAGAACCCTGATGCGGACATCAGGTTCCTGTTTCATAGGAACAACCTCCTCCGCAAGCGAGGCAAGATGCGCTACGCTGATTGGTGTAAGAAGGAAGGCTTTCCCTTTACGTTCATTGCCCCCGGTAAGACCGTCGAGCAAGAGTTGAACTGGAAAGAGCAGATGATGGAGTGGTACGATGAGCAAGGTATACCTGATAGGTGACCTGCACTTCGGACACAAGTACATCCATGATTTTCGTAATGCGTGTGGGCCTCCCACAGACAGAGGTCCCTTCGCAGACGAGCTAGATCACAGAGAGTATGTGATTGACAAGTGGAACGCTGTCATTACGAAGCGTGACACGGTGTATGTGCTCGGAGATGCAGCTTTTACACAAGAAGGGTTGATTGATATTGGTAGGCTGGCAGGGCGCAAGCATCTGGTAGCCGGTAACCACGACGATCTTCCCGCGTGGGACTACTTGAGGTACTTCGTTCATATGCGAGGGTGCCTGAAGTACCACGGCCACTGGTTGACCCACATCCCAATGCACCCACAGGAGTTGTATAGGGGTAGGAACATCCACGGTCACTGCCACACGGGTGGACCCGACGGACCGGACTACTTCAACGTGTGCTTGGAGTTCATTGATTACCAGCCCAAGCTGTTCACTGAAATTGTAGAGGAGCTAGATGCACGTGAGCCACTTACCGACTGACGCCAAGGACCGCAAGGCCCTGCCTGTAGCCACGGGAGTGATCGACTACTTCCCTGATGCTATCATAGCACTGGCCGAGCTGTCCATGATGGGCAACGAGCAGCACAACCCCGGCTCCCCCCTTCACTGGGACAGGAGCAAGTCAGGGGA
>Ga0209976_10001905_pt1 | contig 12074 bp, 11 predicted proteins | sample SumtaG_FD_182806 | JGI IMG/M metagenome (GOLD analysis project Ga0209976, IMG submission 182806) | Deep subsurface microbial communities from Indian Ocean to uncover new lineages of life (NeLLi) - Sumatra_00157 metaG (SPAdes) (version 2) | ecosystem: Environmental > Aquatic > Marine > Oceanic >... | reverse complement strand
CTCAATCTTAAAAAAAATACTCTTTTCTGAATGGGCTATTTTTTTATTTTCTTCTAAAAATCTCTCAAATCCATTAGGAGAGATTTGACCGACTGGTCCGCGAGGGCAATATAAATAACTTTTTCCCAAAGGCAAATTATGTTTTATAACCAACCCCCTTAATCCAGCCATTTCTATCCGCCATATTTTCCGTCCCAATAATTCCTGAAATTCACCCCATTGCCAAGATTGTAAAAAAGAACCATTGTTTTCCATAACAAACTGGTTCCATTTTTCCTTTTGATTATCTAAAGCTATTTTCATGATTTACCTAAAATCTTCAAGGCCTGTTTGATTCTATTGGTTGTCCCTTTAATTTTCCCCGAAACCTGCTTAAGTCCTTCTCTAGCCTGACGATTGGTATAACCCAAACTAACTAAAGCGTCAATGGCCTCGTCATCAGCCATTAACTTGCTTACTTCGGCGCCAGGAACTAAGATTTTGCTGCTTAATTCCAAAATAACTCTCTCGGCTGTTTTTTTGCCAATACCGGAAACCTTGGTTAATAAACTAACCTGACCACTGGCAATAGAAGCCATTAAATCCTTTAAAGAAGCAATTGATAAAACAGCCAAACCAGCCTTGGGACCAATACCGCTAATAGAAATCAACATCTCAAAAAATTCTAATTCTTCAAAGGATAAAAAGCCGTATAAGTCCAAAAGATTTTCCCTGGGATAAAGATGAATAAACAATTTCGCTTGTTTGTTTTTGGCGGATTCTCCGGCTAATTTTTCCAAAGTGACTGCTGAACAAAAAACCTTATAGCCAACTCCATTAATATTAAGAATAACAAACTTATCCGTTTTTAATTCAATTTTCCCCTGAAGCAGAGCAATCATATTAAAAATCCTATCACAAACTTGCCTAAATTAAAAGATTGGACTATACTTTTAGACAATATGCCTATAACCAAATCAGCTAAAAAAGCTCTCCGCCAAAGCCGTAAAAGACGGCTCTTTAATCTGCGGCGCAACAAAAAAATGAAATCCCTGGTTAAACAAGTCAGGAATTTAATCAAAGAGAATAAAAAGGAAGAGACGCTTAAAATTTTACCTCAAGTTTATAAAGCCATTGATAAAGCGGCTAAACGAGGAGTGATTAAGAAAAATACAGCCAGCCGAAAGAAATCACGGCTGAATAAAGCCATACAAAAGATTAAATAAGTGTGGATAACCCTGCTTGACAGCAGAGCATAGTTTTGATAACCTATCATTGTGCCTATGGGTGCAATTAAACAATATTTTAAGGCAGGCATTAAGCGCTTTGAAACCGACATAGAAAGAAGTAATAAAAAACTGCTCTTCGCAGCAGTTATTTTATTTGGTCTAATTTTTTCATTAGTTAATCCCGTCAAGGGAATGGAGCAATTTCTTGTTCTTCGTCTTGAACAAGATAAATCAATTATTGTTGAACAAACCGTTGAGGGAGCGGATTTTACTCAAGAAAGTTTTTCAGCCAACCAACCCTATCTAACCTCTAACGTCTTATCTAGTTTAATCAGCCAGCCGGACCCATTAGTCGCCCCTGAAACAAATTTAGACAATAGAGAATCTTCTTTAGTTATTCTCCAGGCAGATGCTCTTTTAGCTCAAAATAGCCCAACTACCTTTATTAGCCAAGACCCGCGCAGCGGCCTGATTACTTATATCGTCCAGGAAGGCGATACGTCTTCCAGTATTGCCGCTTTTTTTGGCATCACCACTTATACTCTGCTTTGGGCTAATGAACTTAAAGAGACCAGCATTATCCGACCCGGTGATGAATTAACTATTTTGCCAGTGACCGGGGTGCTTCATCGAGTTAAAGATGGTCAGACCATTGACTGGCTCGCCAAATACTACCAAGCAAACAGCGAAGATATTATTGCTTTTAATGATTTACCGGCTGATGGCAGTATTCAAATTGGTCAAAAACTGATTGTTCCGGATGGTCAGATGCCAGCGCCTGCGCCAAGGCCAACTTATTACGCTGCCAAAAGTTATACTGGTCAAGGCACAGGCAAAAGTCGCAGTTTCCCCTATGGTCAATGTACATGGTATGTGGCTCAAAAAAGAACTGTCTCCTGGAGCGGTAATGCCAATGCCTGGTTAGGCAATGCCAAGGCAATGGGCTATGCTATCTGTCAGGGAACAAGCTGTCAGCCTAAGGTAGGGGCTATTGTCAGCTTAAAAGACGGCGGCTGGCTGGCCAGAAGATATGGTCATGTGGCTTATGTGATTAAAGTAGAGAATAAACGCTTCCTTATTTCAGAAATGAACCGCATTGGCTGGGGAGTAGAAAGCGTCCGCTGGATAGCCAATGGCAGTTATTTGATTAAGGGATTTATTTATTAAAAAGTTAAAAATTGAAACTTAAAAAATCACCACTTAGTTGGTGATTTTTACATCTCCTCCTGCCTGGGACGATACTGAATCGCTTCGGCAATGTGAGCTGGCTGGATATTTTCAACCCCGGCTAAATCCGCAGTGGTGCGGGCTAATTTTATTAAGCGAAAATAGGAACGGGCTGATAAATGAAGTTGATTAAGGGCATTCCTCAATAAACTTTGACTGGCTAAATCAATTTGACAATATTTCTTGATTTGTTCCAGAGTCATTTCTTTATTAGTCAAAATTCCCTTTTCATTCAAAAATCTTTTCTTTTGAATGGCTCTGGCTTTTTGAACCCTTTGCCTAATTGATTTTGATGACTCGGCTATTTTTCGCTCGGATAATTTTTCATAAGCCAGTCGAGGCACCTCAATATGTAAATCAATTCTGTCTAAAAGCGGCCCGGAAATCTTCCTTTGATATTTAGAAACTTGAACTGGTGGACAAGTACATTCTTGCTGGGGATCGCCTGATTTACCACAAGGGCAGGGATTCATTGCCCCGATTAAAATAAATTGAGCCGGGAAAGTAGCGCTGCCGCTGGCTCGGCTAACAGTAATCAAACCATCTTCTAAGGGCTGACGAAGACCCTCTAAAACAGGACGACTGAATTCAGGAAATTCATCTAAAAAAAGAACCCCCCGATGAGCTAAAGTAATTTCACCGGGACGCGGATAAGAACCACCGCCGATTAAAGAAATAGCTGAAGCAGTATGATGGGGTGAGCGGAATGGCCGCCCTGTCATTAAAGGTTGATTAGCCGGCAAGCGGCCAGACACGCTAAAAATCCTGGTTACTTCCAAGGCCTCTTCAATATCTAAGGGCGGTAAGATGGAAGAAAAGCTGCGGGCTAAAAGGGTCTTGCCAGCCCCGGGCGGTCCGTGCATCAGAAGATTATGCGCGCCAGCCGCAGCAATTTCCAAAGCGCGCTTAGCTTGCTCCTGACCTTTAATATAGGCCATATCGGTCAAGGATTCCACGGCTTGAGAAAATTGCTTAATTTTTAAATAAGCACAAGAGGGAATTAATTGTTCTCCTTTTAAATGAGCCAATAATTGCCTTAAAGATTTAACCGGAATAATTTTTAATCCCTTAATTAAAGATGCTTCCCGGGCATTTTCTTGAGGGACAAACAAGGTCTGGAACCTTTCCTCTTTAGCCATAATGGCAACTGCTAAAAGACCACTAACCCGGCGCAGTTTGCCTTCTAAAGAAAGTTCGCCGATAAAAAGTTTGTCTTCCGGATTTTCAATATTTAATTCTCCGGAAGCTAAAAGAAAAGCCACCGCCATAGGTAAATCATAAGCCGGACCTTGTTTTTTTAAATCAGCCGGCGCTAAATTGACCACTACCCGACGCCGGCTGTATTCCGGCGGACTGGCGCCGCTATTTTTAACAGCTGAAGAAACCCTTTTTTTTGATTCCTGCACCGCTAAATCAGGCAAGCCAACAATATTAAAAGAATGCAAGCCAGTTAATAAATCAACTTCTACTTCAACTGGTTGAGCTTTCAAACCATTCAGAGCAGCTGAATAAACTTTAGCTAACATAAAAAGTAAAAGTAATTTTTAGGAGATTTTGAGGAGTGCATTTTTGAGGTCAGACCTTTTTGATACAACCTTAAAGGTTCGACCTCTCAAGCGCGACCTCTTCAAGGTCGCTACTCGCAAGGTCAAACCCTTAAGGTCAAAAAGGTCTGACCTCAAAAATGCACTCCTCAATACTCCTAAAAGAACTCGGAAAAACAAAAACCTGCTTTATTTTAGCAGGTTTTTAAATCTCTATCAATTTTTATGGTTAACAAAACCATTAATAATTCTTTTCCATACCGCACTTCAAGCACAATTTCGCTTCCGGGACAACTTCCAGACGTTTTATTTCAATTTTCTTTTTACAGTTTTCACATTGACCATAAGCGCCTTTTTTAACCTTGACCAAGGCATCCTCAATATCTTTAAGTCGCAATTCTAAAGCATGCTCAACTGGTAATAAATTTTCGTATTCTTCTATTTCTTCAGCGCCCTCGTCTTTATGAGAACGATTCAAACCAAAGAAAGGAAAACGGGTTAACCAGTTCCCTTTTAATTGAGGGTCTCTTTTAGCAAAAAATCCGAGCTCTTTAGTGAGCTTGTTTTTCTCCGCTTCTAATTTCTTTTGGATGTTTTTTTGTAAATCCTTTTCCATATCTATTGAGATTTTAGCATAGAAATATAATGTCAACAAGGTTTGTAAAAAAATAAAAAAGCCACTTTAATATTGACTCTTTGGAAAAATTATGATATTATAGAGGGGCCTTGATACCCAAAAATGAGTTACTTCAAGGGCCAAGACCCCTCTTGTTTTTCTATAATCCAGGCGCTATCACGCTATTTTATATAATAATACCTCCTGCGTGATAAACATCCATATTTTACAGAAAAACATTGTTTTCTTCTGCTAACTATGAGTCCTCTTTTTAGGACCCTCGTAATTAAAGAACTAATAAATAATCATATAATAGTCAGCAAAAGATTATGTCCCCTTATATAAGTTTCAGTAAATTTAAGGGGACATTTTTATTTTACTAATTAAGAACCATCCTTGTCAAGACCTACTTATCCACAACTTATAAACAATTATTTGTCAATGATTAAATCAATTATTTTCTCTAATGAGGCCTGGGAATTACTAATAATAAAATAGTCGCCTATTTGACTATAAAGATAGCTATTTGTTGAAAAAAGATGTTTTAAAATAGTTATTTTAATTTGACGATAAATTTGCGAAGAAAAATTGTAATCCTGCTTAAGTTTCGGCTCAATTTTATCTAAAATTTGGCTTAATTGAGCCATTGATGACTCTTTTTCAAAAAGCAGGATAAAGGGAAAAGAGGTCTCTGAATTAGTCGGCAGTAAAATAAAAGCGAGCTGTTCTTTAAAAAGCGGTTGGATATCCTGATTAAAGCTCAATTGGGACTGATTAAAATAATCATTGAGTTTATTAACAGCTGCCTGACCATAGAAATTACTTTCACTTAAAAATTGTTTAAAAGGAGCCGCCTGTGGATAAAGCTCTTGCTGGTTAATCAGCCCGAAAACAACCGCCTGTTCAGGAACTAAATCAGCAAAAGCCATCTTTTGTTGAGCCGAGAAAAACCAGCCAATAGCCAAACCCAGTGTAACCAGCAGCAGAAAAACGCTTAAAAGCAGCCCCGTACTGCGGGGCTGTTTTTGTTCCGGCTCTAACTCATTCCGTAAATCTACTTTCATTTCTTCAGCCACTTTTTCATCAGCTGAATCGCTTTTTTTAATTTTAATTGGAATCTTAGGCATCGTTAATCTCTAATCAATCTCGAATCTTAATCGCGAATTATCTCTAATAGTTATTTTTATTCGCGATTATTAGAGATAAAATTAGAGATTGATTAGGGACTGATAAATTTAAAAGTAGAAAGGATTTGGTCAAAAATATCTAAATCATCCTGAAAATCACTTTGAGCCATAAGTTGAACATAAGCAATCTTTTCTGGCGATAATTCAATCATATTTAATACTTCTAACATATTTATTGTACTGTAATTGTAACCTGCCTGAATGGCATTTAGTCCATTAATTTTAAAGCTTTTCTTAGGAATAATATTCTCTCCACTAGTCCGTTCTAAAGTAAAATTATCCAAAGATTTTTTTTCAGAATTGTCTAAAACAAAAACTTCAATAGAAGCTTCAATTTCCTCTTCAAGGAAAGAATCTCTATTTAATACAGATAGATCAAAAACAGCCGTAACAAGGGGAGCTAATTGAGCTTCTTCTTCGGTTACTTTCCTCCAATCTGCTGGATACTTTACCTCAAACCCATACTCCTCATTCTGATAGGTCTGCCAATCCGCCGTCGCTAAAGCTCTGGCGGACAAGTCAGAAGTATCTATTTCAGCCGCTAACAAAGCATCAATGCTCGCATACATACTTTCTCGGGACATAGTGATAACTAACTTGCCAGCCACAATGCCATAGTCAACGCTTAAATCCGGCTGGGGGAAATTAAGATAGCGAATAGCAATATCTTGATAAGTATTATCCTGAAAACCCTGGGTAAATGCCTCTGGCAGTTCTTCTTGTAAAAGAAGCGGCTCAAGGTCAGTGACAATAGTTTGTTCCCAGTTTTTAAGGTCTTCAATTAAAGTAGAACTTTCTCCCATATCAATTACTAATCCCAAGCGATTGTCTTCGGTTTGATTATAGAAAAATAAAGTATAATTTCCCGCTTCAATATCACTAATGGCCACGGCTGAAAGAATATTGTCCGGCAAACTTATCCCTAAAGCCGAAATAAGTGTCTCTAAATCAGCATATTTTTTCTCTGTTTCGCTAACTAACTTTACTAAAATTCGCTTAAAAGTACTGGTGGCTTGCTCTTCAAGAGCAGCTAATTTCAATTCATCAAGCAGTAAATCTTCCTGTCCAATAGTCAGTTCAATAGTGGTCGTAGCGCTGACTGGAATAAGCGAGTCAGGAACAGTCGGCTCAACCGGTTCAATCGGCTGGCAATCTTCATCAGCAAGACATTGGTCTTCCCCTTGTCCTTCAATACTAATACATTGTAAATCCTGACATACGTAATGAGTAATTAACGGTGTAATTGGCCGCAGATAATTCCACCAATAAAGAAACCCTCCTATTCCCCCAATAATGATAATAATTCCTAATCCGATAAAAACAAATTTTAAACGACTTTTTTTAATGAATGGTTTAATTTCTTTCTTTAGCTCTTTCCGTAGAATTGGTCGTGAAGGAATAACTGGTTTAGGTGAAATTGGTTTAGGCGGGACTGATGGAGCTAATTTGGGCAGAGTTGGTTTAGGCGGAACTGGCGGCTTAGGCAAAACTGGTTTAGGGATTTCTATTGGCTGGCTCGGTCGAGAAGGTGGGGAAGGAAGAATTGGTTTTCTAAATGGTTCAACCACTGGCAGTTTGGATGGTGGAGCCGGCTTTTTAATCTGGTCCGGCTTTGGAATTGACGGCTTGGCTGGCTCAATTGGATGTTCTTTATCTAACGGAGTTGGCCCGGTTTTCTGCAAAGCTGCCATATCTTTTGCCATGGTCCGAATAAACGGCTTTTCAGCTAATTCCAAATCAGCTAATTTAAGCGGTTTTTTCTCTTGATTTAATTGAGAGGGGTTTTTTACATCCACAAAAAACTAAAACATGAAACATGAAACATGAAAATGTTTCAGGCTTCAAGTTTCAAGTTTTAGGTTTTAGGTTTTAATTTTTAATTTTTAATTTTCACGCTCTTGATTCATAGACAAACTAATCCGACCTCGTTCATCAATTCCTTTTACCTTAACCGGAACGACCTGACCATCTTTAACTACATCTTCTACCCGTCGGACATGATAAGGGGCTAATTCAGAAATATGAAGCAAGCCCTCCTGGCCGGGTAAAATTTCCACAAAAGCGCCGAAGTCAGTGATTTTAGTTACTCGGCCTTGAAAAGTTTCACCTGGCTTAACCTCTCTGACTATATTCTTAATCCATTCCAGGGCTTTTTGACCGGCTTGTTCATCATCAGCCGTAATATTAACCAGGCCTTTATCGTCAATGTCAATCTTGGTCTTGGTTTTCTCAATAATCTCGTTAATCACTTTCCCGCCCGGGCCAATAACATCCCTGATTTTTTCACGGTCAATCTCAAGAATAAAGACCCGCGGCGCCAAAGGGGAAAGCCCGTCTCTTGGCTGGCCAATCGCTTTATCCATTTCCTTTAAGATAAACAAACGCGCCTTTTTAGCTTGCTCAAAAACTTCTTTAAGAATTTCCAGAGTAACTCCTTGTATTTTAACATCCATCTGACAAGCTGTCACCCCCTGCTTGGTTCCGGCAATTTTACAATCCATATCACCATAGTGGTCTTCTGGTCCTTGAATGTCAGTCAGAATCCGATAATCAGAGTCGGACTTCATCATCAAGCCCATGGCAATGCCGCTAACATTTCTTTTAATAGGCACACCGGCATCCATTAAAGCTAAACTGGAGCCACTCACCGAAGCCATTGAAGAAGAACCATTAGAAGAAAGAATTTCCGAGACCAGACGAATCGTATAAGGGAATTTTTCTTTAGGAGGAATCAAAGACAAAAGGGCTTTTTCAGCTAAAGCGCCGTGACCAATTTCCCGTCTACCAGGACCGCCGAGACGTCCGGTCTCGCCGGTGCAAAAAGGAGGAAAATTGTAATGAAGCATAAAACGTTTCTGGATGTCAAATTCCATGCCATCAATGGTTTGCTCATCGCCAGGCGCGCCTAAAGTGACCACTGCAAGCGCTTGTGTCTGACCCCGTTCAAATAAACCAGAACCATGGGTTCGCGGCAAAAGACCTGTCTGACATTTAATTGACCTGACCTCATCCAATTGGCGACCATCCGGTCTTTTTTCTTTTCCTTTGGGCTGTTCTAAAATATTTTGATGAACAGTTCGGTCTATTTCTTGTTCAAAAATTTCTCCAATTTGGCTGGTCTTTTCTTCGGATTCTTCAGCCAAGTCCTCAATCAATTCTTTTCTTAAAACCTCTAATTCTTCCAATCGCTCCATTTTATCCGGCTGATAAAGAGCTTTTTCCAAGCGACCGGCTGTTTTTTCTTTAACTTTCTTGACTATTTCTGAAGACGGCTCTTTGATAACTAAAACCGCCTTGCTTGGTTTAACTTCTTCAATAATCTTCTTTTGCCATTGAATAATTTTCTTAAGATGTGGCTGAACAAATTCAATGGCTGATAACAGGACTTGTTCAGGAACTTGATTAGCTCCCCCTTCCAGCATATTGATTTTATCTTCTTTGCCAGCCACCACCAAATCAAAATCACTTTTTTCCCTGGCTTGGTAGGTAGGATTTAAAGCCCATTCCTGGTTAGAACCGCTTTCTTCTATTAAAGCGCGACCTATTCTTAATCCAGCCATTGGCCCGTCCCAGGGAATATCAGAAATGCCCAAAGCCAAAGAAACAGCTAATAAAGCAGGAATATCCGGGTCATTTTCTTTGTCAAAAGAAAGAACGGTCAGAACTACTTGAATATCATTTCTGATTTTCTGATTAAAACCAGGCCTGATAACCCGGTCAATCATACGACCGGTTAAAACCGCTTCATCAGAAGCCCGACCTTCCCTTTTCATAAAACGACCGCTTTTGATTTTTCCCGCCGCGTAAAGTTTTTCCTCGTAATCAACAGTCAAAGGCAGATAGTCAATCTCCCTAAGCTGGTTATCCATTACGCAGGTAGCTAAAACAACTGTCTGGCCATAAGTAAGCAAAGCTGAACCATTAGCTTGTCCAGCCAAGCGGCCAATTTCTACTTTTAATTCCCGACCAGCCCAGTCGGTCTTAAATTGTTTCATATAAAATATAATAAGATGTTCCAGTCCCGAAATTGATACCGGCCTTTTGGCCGTGTCCCTGCCCAAAATTCTTGAAAATTCTCTTTTGCTGTTATTGACAAGTATTTATAGAATTTTTAAGAATTTTGGGCAAATGAGTCATTATCCCAACTTTCTTGGAAATTTTCTAAAAAACAAGCAATCTCGGCTGGATAAAAATTTCCAGAAACTTGGAACGGAACCTGCCAGAAACTGAAAGCAATATCGGCAGCGGAACAACTATTTTTTTATTTTTTCAACAAATATTTATTCTTATCTTCACTTAAATCAATAAAATCATCAGCTGCTTCTTTTAATTTAGCAGAAGCGCTCTGGCTAAAAGCAATCACTTCTGCTTGAATGCCCTTGGTTATTTTAAGGTATTCCACTAAAGGAATAAAATCTCCATCGCCAGTAACTAAAACAATTGCATCAACCAAATCAGAAAACTTAATTGCATCAACAGCTACTCCAACATCCCAATCCCCTTTTTTTATACCACCGGGAAAAATTTGCAAATCTTTCATTTTTACTTCAAGACCTGTTTTGCCTAAAGCGTCAAAAAAAGATTTTTCTTCAGGGGTCTCTGTTCGGATAACATAAGCAAGCGCCCGGATTAGTTTCCGACCAGCTACAGCCGCCTTAAGAACCTCTTTGAAATTAACTCTGGCTCCATAAAGATTCTTGGCCGAATGATACATATTCTGGACATCTATTAAAACTGCTACTCTTTGTTCTTTGTGTTTAGTAATAGACATAGATCTCTAATCAATCCCCATAAATCCCTAATCAATCTCGAATCTTATCTCTAATAATCACTAATACAAAAGATTATAAGAGATAATTCGCGATTAAGATTCGAGATTGATTAGTGATTCGAGATTGATTCGTGATTACTTCTTAAGCCCCAATTTTTTAATTACTTTATTATACTTTTTCTCATCCTCTTCTTTTAGATAATCCAAAAGCCGTTTTCGTTTGGTAACCATTTTTAAAAGACCCCGACGGGAATGATTATCCTTGGGATGCTTTTTAAGATGTTTAGACAATTCCTCAATCTGTTTGGTAAAAATGGCAATCTGAACTTCCGAAGAACCAGTGTCTTTTTCATGTCTTTTATATTCTTTAATCAGTTTAGATTTTTTAGTTGGTTTTAGCATTGTTTTTACCTTAACAAAAAAAGCAAAAAAAAGCAAACTGGGGAAAACAAAAAAGGCAAATCTTTGCCCGTTGATAGTACACCATAGTGAACCACGTTCGAACTTTTTTCCTCAAAAACCCTGATTTTAGAGTACCTGAATTTGGTGAAGAAGTAAATAATGATCAGGAAATTGAGTGGATTGGGAGATTATAAATCAAGGACATTAGAATGGTTTGCTTATTACCGGAAATTCGGAACATATTTTAGACGAATTCAATGAAGTAACTACAGACAAAAAGTCAGATATTTTTTGAATTCACTATCAATCCCGTATTCATTGGCCTTTGCGCATATGTCTTTTTTAAGAGCAGATACAAGCCCAGTTTCTTCTGTCCAAAAATAATAAAACCTTCTCTTGCTCGGATCAGTCCTTAATGGATTCCCATATTCCAAATCAACTATAAACAGGAAGGATTCTTTTATTTTATCAATACAGTCCATTTCATCCGCGCAATCAAAATTAGAGAAGCCAAATGTATGAGAGATATGAGGATCTAATATATTTAATAATTCGTCGTCAAATAATACATAAGGACATTTTAATCCATCGCACGTAGAAAATTTAATTTTTACATTACCAGTCTCCGTCTCGCCCATATTTATTAAGGCATAGGACAACCTATAATTACCATCCTCTGTCAATATTAGGCTTGGCTCTGCAAAAGTCACTCTGGGCTCATCTCTTACAAGCATTTGATTATGAGAATAGATACTGAAAAACAACGCCCCAAATGCCGCTATTATAGTTATCGATTCTGATAATTTTAGTTTCTCTCCTTCAAAAGAATCACTTTTTTTTCTCATATCTCATATAGATAAGCCGAGCAGATAATAGTCATCTTATATCCACAGAATGGCAGGTTTTTATACCCGAAAGGGTGATTTTTTAAGACAAGTACCCCCACCAGGACTCGAACCTGGAACGACGGATTAAGAGTCCGCAACTTTACCATTAAGTTATGGGGGCTGGCGCCCTCGCCAGGATTCGAACCCGGAACAACGGTTCCGAAGACCATTGTGATATCCATTTCACCACGAGGGCTTATATTATTATTCTACGCCGAAAAAGAAGCTTCGT
>Ga0209976_10001901_pt1 | contig 12095 bp, 13 predicted proteins | sample SumtaG_FD_182806 | JGI IMG/M metagenome (GOLD analysis project Ga0209976, IMG submission 182806) | Deep subsurface microbial communities from Indian Ocean to uncover new lineages of life (NeLLi) - Sumatra_00157 metaG (SPAdes) (version 2) | ecosystem: Environmental > Aquatic > Marine > Oceanic >... | reverse complement strand
CATCGCTTGCGAGCAGCTATCTCGGTGGTGCTTCGCGATGGAGATCAGCCCGAAGTATTGCGACGTGATTCTCGCTCGCTGGGAGAAATTCACCGGGCTCAAGGCGGTTCTCGATGGCGGATAGAAGCCGACCCAGCGACAGACGACGAGCCCGCGAGCGCGCGGCGCACAAGGTCCGAAGCGATAGGGCGAAGGCGATTCGAAAGGGCGCTCCTTCGCCGACAGACGGCGCACCGGAGGGAACGCCGGCCAAATTGCGCGGGCTCAATCATCCGAAGATGCTGGCGCAGCGTTGGAAGAAGGGGGAGAGCGGAAATCCTGCGGGAAAGCCGAGAACGCCGACGCTTGAAGAGATCATGAGAAAGCATCTCGGCGAGAAGGTGCAGGGCACCGACACGACGAGACTCGAGGCGATGTCGAAGCTGATTTTCAGCGAGGGCATCACAAAAAAGAATGTGAAAGTGCTGATCGCGCTCATGGATCGTCTCTGGCCGAAGCCCCTCAAGATAATCGGCGACGCGGAGAATCCGATCGCGGTGACTCAGGTCACTCGGCGAATCGTCTATGCATCTGGAGATTGACACTCCCGAGTGGGCTGAGCCGCTCCTCGAGCCCAGCAGATACAAGGGAGCGAAGGGCGGGCGCGGCTCCGGCAAGTCCCATTTTTTCGCCGAGCTGACAGTCGAGGATATGATCCTCAACCCGACACACGACATCGTATGCCTACGCGAGATCCAGAAGTCGCTCACATTCAGCGCGAAAAAGCTGATCGAGGGCAAGATCGAATCGCTCGGCGTCGGGTCTCTGTTCCGCGTGCTCGAGAAAGAGATCCGACGCGTCGACGCCAGCGGCGCCATACTCGGTAGGATCATCTTTCAGGGGATGCAGGATCACACGTCACAATCAATCAAGTCTCTCGAGGGATTCAATATCGCGTGGTTCGAAGAAGCGCAGAATATTTCTGCAGGTTCGCTCAAGCTCTTGCGCCCGACGATTCGCGTGGACGATTCCGAGATGTGGTTCTCATGGAATCCAGATCAAGATACGGACCCGATTGAGAAATTCCTCGTTGCGAACGGGACGCCGCGGAAGATGCGATTGTCGTACGTGAATTTCGAGGAGAATCCTTTTCTCCCCCAGGTCATGAAGGACGAGGCGAGAAACTGGCACCGCGATGACCCTGACTCGTACGCCCACGTATGGCTCGGCGAGTACAATACAAAATCAGACGATCAGGTTTTGCACGGGAAATGGAGCGTCGAGGATTTCGAGGTCGACGAAAAATGGGACGGGCCGTATTACGGCGCGGACTGGGGCTTCTCGACCGATCCGAACACTATCGTCGAGTGCTTCGTCGATGAGACCGAGAACCGGATCTATATTCGCCGCGAGCTCTGGGAGCTGGGCGTCGAGATCGAGGACACGCCCGGTTTCTTCGCCAAAATGTCGGGGATCCGGGGACATACGATCCGCGCCGACAACGCTCGTCCGGAGATGATCAGCTATGTAAAGCGCCATCGGGACGGGTGTCGCAAGATCATCGCGGCGGAGAAATGGCCGGGATCTGTCGAGGATGGGATTTCCAAGCTACGCTCATATGCGAAAATCGTGATCCATCCGGAGTGCCCGAAAACGGCAGCGGAGGCGCGGCTCTACAAATACAAGCGCGATCGGCTCACCGACGACATTTTGCCGGAGCTGGTCGACAAGCATAACCATTGCGTAGACGCGATCCGATACGCGATCGAGCCGCTCACGAAACGACGTCGAGCGAGCTTCTGGGATTGAGGGGCTATGGCATTCGAACGAATTCGAGCGATGTTCTCGCGACGGGTCGAGCCCGATCCCGCGCCCGCTCCGGAGCCGGATATCCGCGAGCGACGGAGCGCGTTTTCGACTGATCGGCAGCCCGTCCCGGTGAATATCGGCGCGGAGTCGAAGACGTTCCCAATCCAGCCGCCCAGTTTTTCATCCAAGATCAAGCTTCTGAACGGGGCGGCCGGCGGAGGCAGCGCGACGTTTGACTCCGCGACGTTTGACGTTGCGACGTATGACTCTGTGCTCGAGTCGTTCGGCATGGACTCGACGACGCTGAAACAGGCGTTCACCCTTGGGCAGGGCGCTATTCCAGACGATCTATTCAATTGGTACACCCAGCAAGGATTCATAGGCTACCAGGCGTGCGCGCTCGTGAGCCAACACTGGCTTGTGAATAAGGCGCTCATGATCCCCGCGAAGGACGCCGTCCGAAACGGGTACAAGATCGGGACGGTGAGCGGCGAGGAGATCGAGCTCGAGACGCTGGCGAAAATTCAAGCGGTCGATAAGGATTTCAACCTCCCGAAACAGATGATCGAGTTTGCGCAGAACACCCGGCGGTTCGGGATTCGGATCGCGATTTTCAACGTCGAATCGGACGATCCGGACTACTATCGGAAGCCGTTCAATATCGACGGTGTGAAGGCTGGCAGCTACAAGGGGATTTCGCAGGTTGATCCCAATTGGATCGCGCCGATCCTCGACGCTCAGGCGGTCGCGAATCCCGCCTCGATGGATTTCTACGAGCCGACATATTGGCTCATTGCCGGCCAGCTCTACCACAAATCTCATGTCGTCGTGGCGCGCTACGCCGATCCGCCCGACATTCTCAAGCCGACCTACCAGTACGGCGGTCTCCCGCTCACCCAATTGATTCTCGAGCGCGTCTACGCCGCGGAGCGAACCGCGAATGAGGCGCCCATGTTGGCGGAGACGAAACGGCTCCAGATCGTCTTCACTGACGTCGCTGCGGTGACTGCGAACCCCGGAGGGTTTGAGCAGCGCCTTCGGGAGCTGATCGGGTTTCGGAACAATTACGGCGTCTATGTCGCGGATACCGACGACCGTCTCGAGCAGATAGAGACGTCTCTCTCCGATCTCGACGACGTGATCATGAGTCAGTACCAGCTCGTTTCGGCGGTCTCCGAGATCCCGGCGACGAAGCTGATGGGGACGTCCCCCAAGGGATTCAATGCGACGGGCGAGTTTGAGGAAAATTCCTACTACGATCTGCTCGAGAACATCCAGACCGATCTCACGATGCTCGTCGAAAGGCATCACAAGCTCTCAATTCGGTCCCTCGAGCTGGGCGACGATCTTGAAGTCGTCGCCGTATGGAATCCGGTCTCGTCGCCGTCTGCTAAGGAACAGGCCGAGATAAACTTGCTGGAGGCGCAGCAAATGGGGGCACTCCAGCTCACCGGCGCGATCGACGCGGGTGACATTCGTGACCGGTTGATTCTCGATCCGAAATCGGGGTTCACCGGGATCGCGTCATTCGAGGATATGGAAGAGATCCCGGAGGAAGACCTCGACTTCGGCGACCTGGACGGGCCGGGCGCGCCGGTGGCCGGCGTGAAAGACCCGACGACCGTCAAGGGGCCGAACGATGAGCCCAGCGACGAGACAAAGGCGCTCATGGCGGGGGCGGAGGACGGCGAGCTCGAATATGGCACGGGCGAGCGAGAAGACCCTTCGCGAATCGAGGACGACGTCGAGGCGCTTGGAGAGTTGACGCTCGCGGATCCGCAGCTCGGCGCCCGGAAAGAGGATCTGAACGACGATCCAGACAACCCGGGCGCTGCGGAGGACTCGAACGTTCTGGGGTACGTCCGAATCACCCCCTCGCTCGAGGAGGGCGCCCGGCTGCATATCTGGGCGACGAAAGCCGGGATCGCAAACGCGACGCGCCCGGATGAATTTCACGTAACGCTCGCGCATTCGCCGATCGGGATTGAGGGGTTCGAACCGGACCCGAGCGCGGTGTACGCTATCGTGCCGACTGGAGAGATCGGGCTTCTCGGCCCGGCAGACGAACCGGCGCTCGTGCTCTTTGTCGATTCGCCGGCGCTCCGAAAACGAAATGCCGAGCTTGGGAAGATGGGCGCCGTTTCGATATACGAGGAGTATCGTCCCCACGTCACGATCAAATACAACCCGGCGCCCGGCGATCTCGAGAAGGCGCTAGCCGCGTATCTGGCGAACCCGGTCGGGAAAATCGTCATGGGCGATGAAATTCGTAGCCTGATTTGATATGGGCGAGAAGAAATTCCAGCTCTCGAAACGGAAAAAGAGATGGGCCCAGCAGTTCAAGCCCGAAGGCGCCGTTCGCGGGGTCGCGCTGAATCATCCGACTGCGCTCGAGATCCGGTACACCAAAGGGGTTCAGCGAATTCTCAACGCGGTGATTCGAGAGACGCAAAAAGGGGTCAGAGAGGTATTCGCGACCCCGGACGCTACGGGATATTTCGCTGAGGATGCTTCGTTCACCTCGATCGCGAACAAGTCGCTCGACGCGCTGTTCGCGCGGCTCGGAGCTCGAACCCAGATTGAGGCGGAGAAGCTCGCGCGTAAGATGATGAAAGGCGCGAACAAGGCGAGCCAAGCGTCGATGGCGGGCTCGCTGAAGGAATTGTCGGGCGGTGTGACGCTAAAGCCCTCCGAAATGGGCGGCGATATCGCGGAGATTCTCGCGTCTTCGATAGAAGCGAATGCGGGGCTGATCGTCGATATCACCGCCACGTATCAGGCGAAAGTCTCCGACGCAGTGAACCGGTCAATCCAGAGCGGGCGCGGGCTTGCGGATCTGATCCCGTTCATGCGGGACCAGACCGGGGTCACGAAACGACACGGGAAAAACGTCGCGCTCGACCAGACGCGGAAAGCGTTTACGTCGTTGAATGTCGCTCGGATGGAAAATGTAGGGCTAACGAAATTCGAGTGGGTCCACTCGGGTGGGGGGCAGCGTCCGAGAAAATACCATCAGGATCGCTGGCCTCTCGGGCTGAACGGCGGTATTTTCGACATCAACGATCCGCCGATAATCGACCAGAAGACGGGGGAGCGTGGGCTGCCCGCGCACGCGATATTTTGCAAATGCAGGATGAAACCGGTATTGGTGTTTGACGAGGAAACGGCCGCATGAGCGATCTAGAGGAAGCCGAAGTAACTTATGCGAAAGCTGAAGCAGAAGTAGCAATGTGGGGCGGCTTGACTGGGGACTTCGCTGAGAGTCAGGCTAAAATGTGGCGGAAGGTTATGCAGGCAAATGCTTGGTGCCTCCCGGGGGCGTAGGATATGACCGCGAGAACGACAGACGGGAACGGGTGGCAGGAGATCGAGGGCAACCCGATCTCGAAAGTCGGCGTGTTCCCGTACCTCGGAGCGATGATCGACCCGAACGGCGAGAAGGGCCTCGATCCTGAGGGCGTCTATCAGGTCTACCGATCCGCCGAAGAGCTCTCTGACCCCGACACTATTGAGTCATTCAAGCTTATACCCTGGATCGATGACCACGCGATGCTCGGGCAGGGTTTCGACGAGACCGACGAGACGCCAATCGCGGGTGTAATCGGCGAGAAAGTCTATTTCGATTCGACCGAATCGCCCGGCTATCTCCGCGCGAACATAAAGGTATTCTCCGGCGAGCACGCCGAGCGCGTGGACGACGGCAAAAAGGAATTGAGCTGCGGCTATCGCTGTGAGTACGAGATGAAGGAAGGTACTTTCGGAGACCAAAAGTATTCGGTTGCGCAAACGAAAATCCGCGGTAACCATCTCGCATCGATAGACGAGGGTCGGATGGGTCCAGAAGTTGCCGTCCTCGATGAAAGATTGACGTTCGCAATCGACACAAAGGATTTCTCCGACATGGCCAAAGAGACCGTCCGAACGCTCGAGAGTTTCGCTACCGATGGCGTCAAGCCCGAAGAGGTCGCCACCGTTCTCCAGCTTCTCGCGTCCAAAGTTTGCGCCATGGACAAGGACGACGAGAAGGCCGAGGACGAGGACGACGACGAGAAGGACGACAACACGGCCAAGGACGGGGACGACGAGAAGGCCGAGGACATGGGCACTCATGCCGACGACGGCGACGACGACGAGAAGGGCGAAGACGCTGACGACGACGAGAAGGGCGAGGACATGGACGACGACAAGGAAAAGTCCGGCATGGACGCTCTCGAGTCTCAGGTCCGGAAGCTTGGCCGCAAGGTTGCTCAAGTCGGTCGGACGGGCATGCGAGATGTCATGAAGGAAATCGGGAGACGTGATGCGCTCTATGCGAAGGTCTCCTCGACGATCGGCGTTTTCGATCACGCGGACATGACGAGCGAGGACGTCGCCGTGTACGCCTGCGACAAGCTGGGGCTCAAGGTTACGAGCGGGCACGAGATGACCGCGCTCGACGCCTACTTCACGAATCGCCCGCCGCCGACGCTGTTCGCTGTCGACTCAATTCTCCAGACTGGCGCCCCCAAGACAGACGAGGGCGCCGTCGCCGATCACTTCAAGACGAAAGCGAGCTGAGCGCGACGCGCGACGCGCGTAACGCATTCGATCAGAGTTTTTCGGGGACGCTTAGATAGGCTCCCAGTTCAGGAGAGAGGGTAAATATCATGGCGCCTCCGTTTCAGGCCGCAGATCTTCGACAATTCCAGACGACCGGGCTCTCCGGAGAGGTCGCCCGCGAGGGGCCGCTTCGCGCGTTCCCCTGGATCCTGAATTCCAGCGGCCAGGCGAATGTGATTGGCTTCGCATACACCAAGGTCGCCGACGGCGAGGCGCAAGTCGGCGGCGATATTTCCGCCGGCGCGGAATTCGTCGGGATCATGATTCGCCCGAAGGAGCACGCCCTCGTGGGCGTGGGGGCAAGCGCGCTCACGCCGACGAATTCGCTGGCGGACGCTGTCGTCGCGCAGATGTGCGACATGGGGATCCTCTATGTACAGCTCGACGATACGTCGGTGCAGGCGGTCGCGGGCGCGGTCGGAACGGCGCTGTTCTTCGACGATACGACGGGCGCGGTCGCCGCGGGCACCGCGGGCGCGGGCGAGTCGGTGATCCCGAACGCTCGAATCGTGATCGAGGACGTTGCAGATGACGGGCTCGCGATCGTGTCTCTCACCAACTGATCAGGGGCCAACGTTTCATCGGCACCGCGGCGCGCGGGTCGCAGACTGTTCAATTGAAAACCGAAAAGGTCTCCAAACATGCGAAGCCTAGCGAACGAAATTTCCCATCTGGGGCCCCGCGACGTTCGGCCGTTCAAAGGCACGGCGGCCGATACCGCGGACATCGTCGCCAATCTCGCGAAATTCGGGATCGGTCTCGACGCCGGACATGTAGAGGCGATGCTCGCAGCGCATCGTAGCGGGCGGACCCCCATGCTGGGGATGGACGCCGCGCTCATCCCTGCGCTCACGACTCCCAGCATTTCGACCCCGCTCCAGTTTCTGCAGGAGTGGCTTCCTGGCTTCGTTTTCGTCGTGACTCAGGCGCGCAAGATCGACGAGCTGATCGGGATCACGACTCAGGGTCGCTGGGAGGACGAGGAAATCGTTCAGGGGATTCTCGAGCGAACGGGCGAGACCGCGGTCTACGGCGACATGACGAACATCCCGCTCTCGAGTTGGAACACGAATTTCGAGCAGCGAACGGTGGTTCGCTTCGAAGAGGGCATGAGCGTCGGACGTCTCGAGGAAGCTCGAGCGACGGCGATGCGCGTGAACTCGGCGGAGAGTAAGCGATCCGCTGCCGCAGAGGCGCTCGAGATCACTCGGAATTTCACCGGGTTTTTTGGGTTCAACGCGGGCGCCAATCGGACGTTCGGGTTCCTGAACGACGATCAGCTCCCGGCGTACGTCACTGTCGCCGTCGGCGCCGCGGCAACGACCCCATGGAACACGAAGGTGTTTCTCGAGATCGTCGCAGATATTCGGTCTTGGTACCAGGCGCTTCGATCGCAGTCCGGCGATCGGATCGACCCGGGCAAAGAAGCGGTCACGATGGCTCTCGCGACGGACGTTTACGATTCGCTCAGCGTGACGAGCGATTTCGGAAACTCGGTCCACCAATGGCTGAGGGAGACGTATCCGAACACCCGGATTATTTCGGCTCCAGAGCTCAACCAGGCGAATGGGGGCGCGAATGTCGCGTACCTCTATGCCGAAGGCGTCGTCGACGAATCGACCGACGACCGCCGGACGTGGTTGCAGGTAGTCCCCTCGAAATTCCAGTCCCTCGGCGTGGAGCAGCGGGCCAAGCGCTACATCGAGGACTATTCGAACGCGACCGCGGGCGCGCTCCTCAAGCGACCGTGGGCCGTCTACCGGGCGTCCGGGATCTGATCGGCTCGGCTCGGCTCGGCTCGGCTCGGATCGCTGTCCAACCCAATTGAAAGGAAATCAGCCAAATGAGTAGATACGTTTACTCGACTCTCACCGCGAATCAGAAGTACCCGACGTGGAAGAAGACCCCCGGTCGGGATATTCCGACCATGCAGGGCTACGTTTTGATCCGCGGAGGCGCGAATCTCCCCTCGAAAGTTCTCGTCACTCCGAGAGGCGTCGTCACCAAGATCACCGACGAGCAGTACGAGCAATTGCGGGAGAGCCCAGGGTTCAAGCAGCACCTCGAGAACGGCTTTCTGTCGGTCGAAGACAAGCCCCACGATGTTGACGACGTCGTTTCGGATCTCAAAGAAAAAGACACCTCGGCGCCAATGACGCCGAAGGATTTCGAGAACGCGGGGCAGAAGCCGCCGACGACCGCGGCTCCGAATGCCGATGAGCGAGACGCCGACAATTCGAGCGTCCGCGCGACTCAGCGGCCGGCTCAGGCGAAGACGGAGACGAAGAAGCCCGAAGGCGAGAAGTCCGAAAGGAAACGACGGGGGCGCCCGCCGGGGTCGAAGAACAAGGCGTCCGAGTAAGGCGCCCGCAGAGGGTGCTTGAGTGGCCACATTACTGTTCGACGTCGATGATTTTCGAGCTCAATTCCCGGGGCTGTTTCCCGATCCGCCGAATACCGATGAGCTGATTGAGGTATTCTGGGGCGCTGCGATTTGCTACGTCTCCCCGGATACCGAAGGCGCGCTGAGCGCTGACTGTCGCCGGCAGGTTCTCAATCTCGTTACCGCGCATCTGATCACGCTCTCGGCGTCGGCTCAGGCGGGCAATCAGCCGGGCTTCATTGTTTCCGCGTCGATCGACAAAATTTCGGTCAGCGTTCAGGCGCCGCCGAGCAAAACCGCCTTTCAGTTTTTCCTGAATCAGACCCCATTCGGGATCCAAGCCTACGCGCTTCTGTACGCCCACGGCGCGGGCGGGGCGTATCACGGCGGGTTCAATGAGCTGGGCTCGTTTCGTCGTGCTGGGGGCGTGTTCTCGCCTCCCAGTACCGCGGAAACGACAACCGGCGAGGTGTTGTGCCCCTCGCTCCTATCGCCCCCGCTGGCGCCGTACACGATCGATTTCGGAGACCTCACCGCGCCGGCGAGTCTCACTCAGTCGATTTCGATTCTTGGGAGCTGCGCAGTGTTCAGCGCGGAATTCGACGCCGTTTTCGACGACGACATAGTGATATCGCTGTGGAGCGGGCTTGTGCTCGATTCGGGCGCTCGCTTCAATTTCTACTATTGGGATTCGGACGCTCGAGTCGTCGGGGGGTCCGCGTCGTCGATTTCGTTGAATATCGACCCGACGGGGCTTACGATCCTCGACGGGTTCGTCCTGTCGGGGCTTAAGGCGGGAAACGCAATCGACAATCCGAACCTCATCGTGATCACAGGGGTAGACAACGCGGACACCCAGGTTCTGAACCTGGACATCGATTCAGCATGAGGGGACTCGATGGCCAAGGTCGTTCGGAAAACAGACGCGAGTGCATGGGCGAAGCTTGAATCATTCGTCAAGACGTTTCGCAAGCTGGAGCTCCGCGTTGGGTGGTTTTCAACATCGCAATATGAGGATGGGACGCCCGTCGCGTATGTCGCGACGGTTCACGAGTACGGCTCAGGAAAGGCCGGCATCCCTCCGCGCCCTTTCATGCGCCCGACGGTCGAGCGTGAGGAAAATAACTGGCGTCGATTCATCGCTCAGGAAGCGCCGAAAATCCTTGACGGAAGACAGACGGTTGCGGGCTTGTTCGAAATTCTCGGGCTCAACATCTCCGGCGAGATCGCGAAGTCGATTTCCGAGGTGACCGAGCCCGCGCTACTCGAGGCGACGATCCTCGCGAAGACTCGGAAAATGGCGGATTCTAAAACAGTCGGTGCTCTCGATAAGCCGCTCGTCGAGTCGGGTCTGATGCTCGGATCGGTCACGTACACCGTAGGAGACGGGGCGCCCGAATGATTCCCGGAATGAATCTCTACCAGATGGCGCGGGAGCTGATCGGGGGCTCAGCGTACACGTTTTTTGCACAGAATCCGCGGACGCTCGATGGTCGAGGACTCTACACGACGACTTACGCCGCGGGCGTCCCGCTCACTGATTCGATCCAGGCAGTTTCGAGAACGCTGTACGTCGCGCTCGGGCTCGATCTCAGCAAATACTACGTCATGATCTACACCGATAATCCGCTTCTCGTCGTTGAGAGAGATGAGTCTGGCGATCAGATCGAATTCGACGGCGCGCGGTACCAGCTTCTATCCAATAACGATTGGAGATCGATCGATGGTTGGGAGGGGGTCCTCGCCGTTCGTCTAAACGCTACGGTGCCCCCGTGATCGACGCCGACATTGAAACCCAGATCAAGAGCGTTCTCGATGCCGGGCTCGCGGCGGCGGGGATTACGGCGATCGTCTCTCAGTCGTTTCAGCCGACTCGGCAGGGCGCGCCGTTCTTGCCGAATGTCGTATTTACGAAACTTTTTGCGCGTCGATATGGGCACCAAGCGCCGAAATTCACGCTGATTCCCGGCACCCCGGACACATTTCAGAAGGCAGAGACCTACTATCTTCGCGCGACATACCAAGTCTCGGGGCTCATGAACCAAGATCCGGTGGTTCCCGACAGCCTGAACGCCTATGATGTGCTTGACATCTGCGCGGCATTTCTGCAGTCGGAAGAGGGCCGGGCGACGTTCAAAGCGGCGGGGATTGGGATCGATCGAATCAGCGACATTCGGACGCCTCGATCGCTCGACGATAGCGACCGTTTCAATATGGATGCCTCGTTTGATTTTGTCCTGTCGTATAAGCAGGAACGAATTTCAATCGTCCCAGAGGCGGCGATAAGCGGAACAGTCGGACAGGTCTAAAGGGAGCTCCAGAAATGCCCATCTCATTTTCGAAATACGTCGACATCACGAGCGCCATCGGTGGGGCTGCGCAGGCGGCTGCTCGAGAGTTGATTCTCCGACTCATGACGACCAACATCGAGATACCCACCGAATCCGTTGTCGAATTCGATACACTGGATGAAGTCGGCGCGTATTTCGGCACGACTTCTGCTGAATACCTTCAGGCGCAGTTCTACTTCTCTTTCGTTTCGAAGCGCGCGACGACGCCTTCGAAGATCAGCTTTGCGCGGTACTCGCTCGTCGATACGGCGCCGCTCATCCTCGGAGACGATACCATTCCCTACGCGGTCGCCGATTTCGATTCGATTGCCGATGCGACGTTCACGCTCACGCTCGGCGCGATCACCGAGGCCATCGTCGTCGATTTTGTGACGCCCTCTGTCGTGACGAGCCTCACCGAGGTCGCGACTCGAGTGAGCGACGCAATTATCGCGGCGAATATCGATCCGCTTTTTGCGAGCTCGGTCACGACATTCGAAGCCGTAGACGGGCGGTTCGAATTCGTGGGCGGCGCGACGGGCGCCGCTGTGATCTCCGCCATTCCTACAGGATCGGGAACGCCCTTGCTCCCGGTCATTGGTTGGGTCGATCCTCCGGCGAAGTTCTCGGATGGTATCGACGGAACCGATCTGACAACGTTCCTGATTGCTCAGGCTCAGCTCACCAACAATTTCGGGTCGTTCGCCTTCATCCCTGCGCTTTCCGACGCGGACATTCTCGAAGTCGCTCAGTGGAACGATCCCGAGAACGTGAAATACATCTATCTGCAAAAGGTGATTGCATCGAATGCCCAGACGGTTTTCGATCTGATCAATCTTCTGAGCGGGACCGCGCTCACGCTCTCCGACGCGGCGCTTACGAGCGATTTTCCCTGGCTTCTGCCGGGCGCGATTCTCGCGGCGACGCCGTACACTCGACGGAGTTCGGCCCAGAACTATATGTTCCAGCAACACTCGCTTGCGTCGCTCGTCACC
>Ga0209976_10001899_pt1 | contig 12097 bp, 15 predicted proteins | sample SumtaG_FD_182806 | JGI IMG/M metagenome (GOLD analysis project Ga0209976, IMG submission 182806) | Deep subsurface microbial communities from Indian Ocean to uncover new lineages of life (NeLLi) - Sumatra_00157 metaG (SPAdes) (version 2) | ecosystem: Environmental > Aquatic > Marine > Oceanic >... | reverse complement strand
TGTCTTCCGCCTGAAGCGACGGTCTTGGTTGCTGTCGCCAAAGGCGCGATATTAAGGCCCGGCAGGCCGGTGGGGCTTGGTTTGCGCGAATCTGCGCTATAACCAGCCATGGCCCCGGCCGCTTTGCCGGGGCCAAGTCATGAGATGGGCTCAATATGGCGAACGTTACAGTTGTCGGCGCCCAGTGGGGCGACGAAGGAAAAGGCAAGATCGTTGATTGGCTATCGGAGCGCGCCGACATCGTCGTGCGCTTCCAGGGTGGTCACAATGCTGGCCATACCCTCGTCATCGGCGACAATACCTATAAGCTGTCGCTGCTACCCTCCGGTGTCGTGCGCCCTGGCAAGCTAGGGGTCATCGGCAATGGCGTCGTCGTCGATCCCTGGGCATTAACCCAGGAGATTGAGCAACTGAAGAGTCAAGGTGTTGCCGTTAGCCGCGAGAATTTGCGTATTGCGGAGAACGCGACGCTAATCCTGCCTGCGCATCGCGAGCTCGACGTTCTCAGGGAGGCGGCGGCGGGTACGGGAAAGATAGGCACCACGGGGCGCGGCATCGGTCCGGCATACGAAGACAAGGTCGGCCGTCGCGCCATTCGCGTTCAGGATTTGCGCAACCTCGACACTCTGGGTCCCAAAGTCGATCGCATCCTCGTGCACCACAACGCGCTGCGCCGTGGCTTGGGTCAGCCGGAGCTGTCCAAAGAGAAGCTGATGGCCGAGCTGGCCGAGATCGCGCCAAAGATCCTGCCCTTCATGGATGTGACCTGGGATCTCCTTGATCGCGCGCGGCGCTCAGGCAAGCGCATCCTATTTGAAGGCGCGCAAGGGGCGTTGCTGGATATCGATCACGGCACCTATCCCTTTGTCACCTCGTCCAACACGATCGCCGCCCAAGCCGCCACTGGCTCAGGCCTGGGCCCCCGCGCAATTGGCAATGTGCTGGGCATCGCCAAGGCTTATACGACGCGCGTGGGTTCGGGCCCCTTCCCAACGGAGCTTGACGATGAAATCGGCAATCGTCTGGGCGAGCGCGGCCACGAGTTTGGCACGGTGACTGGGCGCAAACGCCGCTGCGGCTGGTTCGACGCCACACTCGTGCGCCAAACCATCAAGGTTGCCGGCATCGACGGCATTGCTCTGACCAAGCTCGACGTTCTCGATGGCTTCGACGAGATCAAGGTTGGCGTCAGCTACAAGCTCAACGGCGAGGATTTTGACCGGTTTCCGGCGGGCCAGAACGCGCAGGCGCGCATCGAGCCAGTATACAAAACACTGGAAGGGTGGTCGCAGTCGACGCGCGGCGCGCGCAGTTGGGCCGACCTCCCGGCCCAGGCCGTCAAGTACGTGCGCTACATCGAGGAGTTGATCGAGTGCCCGGTGACGCTGCTCTCCACGTCGCCTGAGCGCGATGACACCATTCTCATGAAAGACCCGTTCTCTGATTGAGGCAAAGCACACGTCCGTGCAAATTTACGTCGATGCCGACGCTTGCCCCGTCAAAGACGAGGTCGTACGCGTGGCCGAGCGCCACGGGCTTGCCGTCCACATGGTATCCAACGCTTGGATGCGTATTGCCGACAGCCCGCTCATCAATCGGGTTGTCGTCGAGGAGGGTCCCGACGTAGCGGACGACTGGATCGCCGCGCAAATCGGTTCCGGCGACATCGCGGTTACGGCGGATATTCCGCTCGCGGCACGCTGCATAAAGGCCGGCGCGAAGGTCATTGGCCCTACTGGCAAGCCCTTCACCGAGAGCAGCATCGGCATGGCGCTGGCCGTGCGCGATTTGATGGCGGACTTGCGTGAGACAGGGCAGGTGCACAGCACCAACTCTGCGTTCACCCGCCAGGACCGCTCGCGCTTCCTGCAAGCATTGGAACAGGCGATCCAGGATGTCCGCCGCGCCCGTTGAACCGGCGCGCAGGTTCGCTTCGGTCTACTCAAACAACCGCAGCGCATTGCCTGAAAGCAGCCCACTAGAAATATCAATGTCTGCAAAGCTCGCCTGGCCGGCCACGTAGTCCGACGAGATGTTGATCTGCGGCATCAATTTGGAAAGGTCTTTAATGGAGGCCCCATAGACGAGGCGCGGGATCCCACACCAAAGGATCGCCCCCATCGACATCGCGCAGGGCTCGGCCGTCGCATAGATCGTTGTATCCTTGAAGGCCTCAGGCTCATGCCCCTTCAAGAAGTCGCGAATTGCAACCATAACGGCGTGTGCGGTTGGATCGCTGTTGCGCTTCGTGCTGTCGCGGCCGAGTGCCAGCACCTTTTCCTCGCGTACGATCACCGCCCCAAAGGGACGGTCTCCCGTCTTCGCTTGTTCTAAAGCAAAGTTCATGAACTCGCTGTCCCGGCTTCCGACGGGGGTCGGCTGCGCACGCGCGTTCGCAGCCTGAGCGAAAGTGGCGGCAACGAGCACTGCGCCACCCCCGGTCAGCAAAGTTCGTCTATGCATCGTGATACCTCCCGCACGCGCCATTCAATATGGCATTCTTACATGAGCATACGACGAGCATTTGTTTTGGTCATCACACACGTTTGCCTACAGTCAGGCCCTGAAAAGTGGCGAGCTTTCCGGGGATTAGCTCGACAGCAAGCAGACGTGTCGGCGCCACCGGGCCCGGCAACGTGATCTGGCCCGGCGGCACGGGGGTAAAACCGAAACGCCCGTAGTAGGATTCGTCACCAACGAGCACGACCAGCGGCAACCCGGCAGCCTTCACATCCTCAAGGGCCTCGCGCACGAGTTGCTGCGCATATCCCTTTCCCGCGAACTCCGGATCGACGGCAAGCGGGCCCAAGAGCAGTGCCCCTTCAGCTCCGCCGATCGTCACGTGCGTAAAGCGCACAGAAGCGATCATGCGCTCTTTCAGGCATGCCACCCGGCAGAAGCGTGAGATTGGCGCTGTGCCTTCGCGCACGCGGTAGGCCGCGCGCGTAAAGCGCCCGGGTCCGAAGACCTTGGCATGCAATTGAGAGACGCGGGGCAGGCCGGCCAGCGTTACGGGCCGATATACGATGTTGGGCGGCATTCTTGGATCTTCGATAAGGTTTCGAGATAGCGCCATGCTAACAGGTGGGCGGCGTGACGGGTGGGTCAAACGCAAACGGCGCGGACGAGGCATCGGCCTCGTCGCGGCGTATATTCACGATCTCGAAATCTCCTCATCATGGGGCGCGGATTTAGCACGGGCTCACGGCGCGGTCTACGTCTCTCACCACATGACGCCGCGCGGTTCCCCGTCAAGAACTTCGAGGATGCGTCGGTGCGTGCCCGCGCTGAGGTCAGGCGGCAGCGCATCCCGCCCAAAGAAGGCCTGTTCGGCGATCTCGTGGTTCGGGCGTGGGGAGTGCGGCTGCTCCCAGTGCCGTACCACGTAGAGCGCAACGTGATCACTGGGAAAGACGCGAAAATTCGCATAAAGCCCGAAGAGGTCCACCGGCCCGGTCAGGATGATGCCGGTCTCCTCCTTTAGCTCACGCGCCAAAGCCTGCTCGGTCGTCTCGTGGCGCTCCACCCCGCCGCCAGGAAAATGCCAGCCGGACCGATAGGTATGCCGGACCAGCAGGATGCTCCTATCCTCGCCGAGGACGAGCCCCTGGGCGCCGAGTGTCAGCCCGCGCGAAATACGCCAATAGCGCTGCAGGGCTTTGTTGACCAGCGAGTTAAAGAACAAGCGACCTCCGTTTTTCTTCCGCGACTTTTTGGCCGCGTTGCAATCGTCTTGGCAAGAGCGTCCCGTTTGCAGGGCCATGCTAGGGTTAAGGACGCAAATTTTGGCCCAAGGGACCCATGAGCGAAACAATAACGTTAGCGCACTTGTCAGACGTGCACCTTTCCCCGGTGCGCGGCTTGCCTCTGCGTTATCTCAATGTCAAGCGGGGGCTTGGTTACCTCAACTGGCAACGCCGCCGCCGGCGCGTGCACCAGCGCCCCTCCTTGGATTTCGTGGTTGCCGACCTTAAGGCGCACCGGCCCGATCACATCGCGGTTGCCGGCGATCTCATCAATCTTGGCCTGCCGGCCGAGTACGCAGCGGCCTTATCTTGGCTGGAAGGTCTGGGCCGGCCTGACGGCGTGACGGTCGTGCCGGGTAACCATGACATCTACACGGTTCTGCGCGGCGATCCGGGCGTGGCACGTTGGGCCAGTTACATGCGCGCCGACGCGTGGGGGGCACGATTCGCAGAAGGGGGCCGCGATGGTTTTCCTTTTGTGCGCCGATTGGGCCCAGCAGCACTTATCGGCCTCAACTCCGCGGTCAAGACACCACCGTTCATAGCAGCGGGCCAACTCGGCGAGGCGCAGATTGCCGCGCTCGCGCGCATTCTCGACCGTCTTGGCCAGGAGGGCGTGGCGCGCGTCGTACTGATCCATCATCCGCCGCTGACCGATCAAGCGCCGCGGCGCAGAGCGTTGCGCGATGCCGCCCAACTGGAGCGCGTCTTGGCCGAGTATGGTGCTGAGCTCGTGCTGCACGGGCACAACCATTGCGATGGCCACATCGATTTGGCATCGCGGTGCGGGAGCATCCCTGTCATTGGAATTGCCTCGGGATCTGCAGGCCTGGTGCACAGGCACGAGCCCCTTGGCCGCTACAACCTCTTGTCCATCGTGCAAGACGAGGACGGCGTGCGCATCGAATGTCTCACCCGCGGGCTTGACCCGACAGGAACCTTCATGGAGCAAATCGATCACAAGGTGCTCAGGGGCGCCTAAGTCTCCACAATTGCCACTGTCGCTCCTCTGGTCGGGGACCGTTAGGTTGCTTGGGATGCGCGTAGGTGTGCAGTTGGCGCGCTTTCTTGTCGCAGAGGAGTCAAGCATCGGCCTTGATTCCGCACAGGGGCTAACGCTCTTTGCACGCATGACCGCATCGCGTTGCGTGACAATTGTCGCGTTGGACCATTTGTCGCTCGCCGCACGTTATTGTCATCGCGTCCTGCGTTTGAAGGGCGGCACCGCGCTTGCCGAAGGGTTGCCGCAATCTGTTCTAGTGCGGGAACGTCTTGCAAAGGCCTATGGCTTTCGCACAACGGTCGTGCAGATAGACGACTGGCTAGGTGTTTTTCCCCATCGAGCCAATTGCATGACACTATATACGGCTACGGTTTTCATATCCCGCGCAGAGCGTGGGGCAGGCGGGTCAACAGAGGGTTAGGGGCACACGTGCGGTTCCTTCGGCGAAACGTTCGCATCAATCTAGCACTCCAAGGGGGTGGCGCGCATGGCGCCTTCACCTGGGGTGTGCTCGATCGGTTGCTCGAGGACGAGCAGCTGCATATTAGTTGGGTCAGCGCGACGAGCGCCGGCGCGGTCAATGCTGTCGCGCTCGCCGCGGGCTTGAGCGAAGGTGGTCGCAGCACGGCGCGGCGCAAGCTGCGCCATGTGTGGGAGGCGGTGCACAAGGCGGGTGTGCCGGACCTACTGCGGCTCAATCCGTTCCTCTATGGCCTAACCAACTCGCCACACCTAGCGAAGGTCGCGAGCTTGTGGTCGCCCTATGAGTTCAACCCGTTGGGCTTCGACCCGCTGCGCCGGCTACTCTCAGAGACGCTGGATTTCGATCGGCTGCGCACCGATTCACCCATTGAGCTGCTGATCGCGGCGACTGAGGTTGCGAGCGGCCGCGCCAAGATCTTCCGGCGTGACGAGATCACGCTGGAAGCCGTGCTGGCATCGGCCTGTCTGCCCACGCTGCACCACGCGGTTCAGATTGACGGCGTCGCCTATTGGGACGGCGGCTTCTCCGCCAACCCGGATATCAAGACACTAGCGACGGAGAGCCCGACCGGGGACACGCTCATCATTCAGCTCAATCCGCTTGTCCGGCACGAGCTACCCAAAGGCGTGCGTGAGATTTCCATGCACGCCAACCAGCTCACCTTCAACGCGCCGCTGATGCGTGACGTGGAGCTTATCGAGTCCGTGCGCGAATGTTCCAAAAGGTGGTTGGGTGGTGCACGCGGCCCCTTAGGCCGGCTTGCGACGCATCGTTTCCACCTGATCGAAGCGGGCCGCTACACGGGCGCGCTCAGCCTTGAAAGCACGGGCAAACCAGATTGGCGGTTGCTCAACTATCTTCACAGCGCCGGCCGCGACGAGGCGGAGAAATGGCTCAGCCGTCACCGCGCCAGCGTGGGGCGCAGATCGAGCGTCGATCTGAAGGCGCATTTCCTCACGCGAAGCGACGGTGACGGCGACGTTCCCGCCTCGGAGGAATTGACCGGCCGTGCCGAGCGAAAGCGCGCGGTCAATTCATCCGATACCTAGAGCCTGATCGTTTCACTTGGAACGGCTCAAGTGCTTCCAAGTGAAACGTGAATCAGTCTCTACACTTTTGATTTAGAGTAAGATTCACGTTCTTGCTGGAGATCTCCGGAGATTGGCGAGTGATTCCATCAAGAACGATCTTGCTCTAAGTTTCAAAGCACGCGCTATGATTGCCCCATGACGCCGCAACGACTGGCATTGGCTTGTAGCCGGCGCACGCTGCCCATGCTGGCCGCGTGCGCGCTTCTTTTTGTTTCCGGCACGCTGACCCAAAAGGTGCGCGCCAAGACCGTGCCTGTCGTAGCGGCGGCGGCGAGCCTGCGCTATGCCTTGGACGACATCGCAGCAGCCTTTGAGCAGCAAACCCACCAGCACGTTCGGTTCACGTATGCCGCCACGCGAAGTCTTATGCACCAGATAGAGAACGGCGCACCCTATGAGCTGTTCCTCGCTGCCGACGAGGAGAGCGTGAGGCGGCTCGCCGACAAAGGGCGTACCCAGGGCGCGCCGTCTGTCTTCGCGCGTGGGCGCATCGCTCTTGTGGCGCCAAGCGGCTCGCCGGTCTCCGTCGACGGTGAGTTGGCAGGTCTGGCTGATGCGCTTGCCGCAGGCAACGTCGACCATGTGGCCATTGCCAATCCCGAGGTAGCACCTTACGGACGCGCCGCCCGGGAGGTGCTGCAAAAGGCAGGATTGTGGGGCGATCTCACAGCGCGGCTCGTTAGCGGCGAGAATGTCGGCCAGGCCGCGCAGTTTGCCACGACCGGCGCCGCTCAGGCCGGCCTCATCGCTTACTCGCTGGCAGTTTCCTCAGAAGTCGCTCCCCGCGTTACGGTCGCGCTGATCCCTGAGGATTGGCACCACCCCATCAATCACGGTATGGCGCTGCTCAAAGGCGCTGGGGAAACTGCGCGCGCGTTCGCTGCCTTCCTAAAGAGCGAGCAAGCGCGTGCGATCTTAGAGCGCAGCGGCTTTGCCGCGCCCCAACCTTGAGGAGACGAGGCCCATGGACTGGACCGCCTTCGCGCTGACTCTGAAACTTGCGTTCTGGACTTGCGTGCTGATCCTGCCAATCGCCGTTATGCTGGCGCGTTGGCTTGCGTGGAGGCGCTTCACGGGCAAAAGCTTTGTCGAGGCCTTAGTGATGCTGCCGCTGGTTCTGCCGCCAACGGTTCTCGGCTTTTATCTGCTCATCGGCTTTTCGCCGGAGTCGCGTCTTGGTGCATTCGTTGCAACACTGCTCGGCGGGCCGCTGGTCTTTACCTTCGCCGGTATCCTGGTCGCTTCGCTCATCATCAATCTTCCCTTTGCCGTGCAGCCGATCCAACGTGCGTTCGAGGCCATCGCGCCCAATGTACGCGAGGCCGCCTTCGTCAGCGGCCTTTCGCCAATTGAGACGATGCGCCGTGTCGAGATTCCACTCGCTTGGCCGGGAATTGCCTCCGCCTTCGCGCTGGTGTTCGCCCATACGCTGGGCGAATTTGGCGTGATCTTGATGATCGGCGGCAGCATTCCCGGCGAAACGCGCGTGATGTCGATTGCGATCTATGACGGCGTGCAGGCCTTCCGCACCGCCGATGCGGCCGTGATGTCCGCCGTGTTATTGGCCTTCTCCTTCGCAGCCATCGTGATGGTGCATATGCTCGCGCGGCGGCGCTCGGATGCTCATGCCCACTAAGCCCGCACCCCTTCTCGTGACCCTGCGCCAGGCGGGGCAGATCCCGCTCGACGTGGAGATCACCTGCAATCCCGGCGAGCTGTTGGCGCTCGTCGGTCCTTCGGGCAGCGGCAAGACGACGGTGTTGCGCTCCATTGCCGGTCTGTACCGGCCCGCCGCTGGACGCATCGTTTCGGGGGACCAAGTGTGGTTCGATGCGGCGGCCGGGACCATGGTTTCGCCTCAGGCGCGCGCGACAGGCCTGGTGTTTCAGGACTATGCGCTCTTTCCCCACCTTACCGCTCTGGAGAACGTGAAACTGGCAGCGCGGCACCTCGACGAACCGCTACGCAGTGCGCAAGCCGCAGGCCTTTTGGCGCGCGTAAATCTCGATGGCCTGGAGGCGCGCACGCCCGATCAGCTCTCCGGCGGCGAACGCCAGCGTGTTGCACTCGCCCGGGCGCTTGCGCGCGATCCTAAGGTCCTGCTGCTCGATGAGCCATTTTCCGCCGTCGACCGCACGACGCGTGAGCGGTTGAAAGCGGAGCTTTCCACCCTGCATCGTTCGCTCGAGATCCCGATTATCCTCGTCACCCACGATTTGCAGGAAGCCGAAGCACTCGCCGATCGCATCGCCATCCTGCACAAAGGCAGGACGCTACAAAGTGGCCCGCCCGACGACGTTCGTCTGCGTCCGGTGAGCGCACTCGTTGCGCGCCTTATGGGCCAGACCAACATCTTCGAAGGCGTGGTTGAGCAGGTCTCGAAAGCAAGGAGCAGCGGTCGTATCCGCTGGCGCGAGCGCCTTATTCATGTTGCTACGACGGGCCGGTTCACGGAGGGAGAACGTGTGACGTGGCTCATTCCTGCCGACTATGTGGTGCTGGAGGAAACAAGTCCGTCTGCTGGCAAGAGGCAAGTGGAAAAGCTGCCAGGAAAGCTCATCGACTTCACGGGGCTCGGTGAAATGACGCTGCTCACTATCCGTGTCGGCGCAGATGCCGCTGATGTGCTTCGCCTCACCATCGCGACGCGTGAGGCTCGCTTACTCAAACCGGGAAGCATCGTCACGGTCGGCCTGTTGGCCGAAGGCATCCATCTCATGCCGTCCGAAAACTGATTTCGGCTGCGGCCGCGGAAGCCGTCGCTTGCGCGCCGGAAGCCCTTCTGAAAGATTGTTATAATCACGTTCCTGTCCTTGATTGGTCGGGTCTCGCTTCGGCGATTCTTTCATCTTCGGTTTCAATCAGCGGGCGTATTTTTTCTTGATCGCGTGTTGGTCGTGTTTCGGGTCTAGATTGAATACGGAGCCCGCATGAAGCCTTGGCGAAAACCAGGGCGGGAAAGAACCGTTCGACAATGACGCAATCGCAGCAATCCAACGCGCAATCTGCAAATCCCCTAGAAGACCCTTCGGCAACGACCCTTGCCGCCGGTGACCTTGAGGCTATCTTCCTACCCGCTCATGGAATGCTCGGTGTCTCGCTCCGTCACCAAGGCGTCGAAATCTTGCGGCGCCTGCAAGATCTCGAAGCCGCTGCCGCGAAGGGCAGCACTACCGGGATCCCGTTCCTATATCCGTGGGCCAACCGGCTGGCCGGGCACCGATATGAAGCGGCCGGGCAGACGGCGGAGTTGGATCCCGCGTCACCGCTCCTCCACTTTGACGCCAATGGCCTGCCGATGCACGGCGTGCCCTGGTCGCATCTCGCCTGGGACGTCATGGAGACCCGGCAGGACCGCCTGACCGCGGGCCTCGACTGGTCAAGCGCGGAGCGTCTTGCGGTGTTCCCGTTCCGCCACCGGCTGACGATGACGGCGTCGCTCCAAGCCGACAGCCTGACTCTGGAGACGGAGGTGTTTGCGGGCAAGCAGGGTCCCGTGCCGGTGAGCTTCGGCTTCCATCCCTACATCGGTGTGCCGGGCCTGCCGCGCGCAGAATGGCGGCTGACGCTGCCGGCCATGCGCCGGCTTGTGCTTGATCAGCGCGGGATTCCGACCGGCCGCGATGAAGCCTATGGCGGTCTTGACGGCCCGCTCGGCGAGCGTGATTTCGACGATGGTTTTGCCTTAGCGGAGGAGCGTGCGGCATTCTGCATCGCCAGTGCCGGGCGCCACATCTTTGTAGAGCTGCTTGAGGGCTTCGCGAATGCGCAAGTCTTCGCGCCGAAGGATGCCGATTACATCGCATTCGAGCCGATGACCGCACCGGCGAACGCACTTGTAAGCGGTGAGGGCCTGCGACTTGTGGAACCCGGTGGCCGGTTCCGTGCGGCGTTCCGCATTCGTATTGGCTCGAACGCTTAATTGCGCCCACGCAATCCGCAACTATTTCGCTCCGATCATGAGCTAACCAACCGGGCGTACCCTTGTTCCATCGTCTCTTCCAGCGCGGCTTTGTATTCTGGATAGGAGGCGTCCTTCTCCGTGATTTCGCCAAAGTCGCCGCCGAACTCATCACGCTTCGCGTACACAATAGGCGTTGCCACCGGCACGAACATCGCGCCGTGCTTGTGCAGCGTCGTGATGATCCCGCGCATCTTTCCAACGCGGTCGATCTGCGACACGACCACCATGCGCATCGCGCCCTTCGTCAGCGATACGAGGTGAATGAACATGGAGGACGCCGGGATATAAAGCCGTCCCCTATGCGAGTAGGGCGCGTCGGGCCGGTCGCGCTCTTGGAATAACAAGCTCGGCCAGTCCGGTTCCCAGCTCACGTCCGTACGATAGGCAATGATCACGCCGGGGTGCGCAAAGGACGGCCGCAGCGTCAGATAGCTGCCGATGTAGTGGTCGACGGCAGGACGCGTGTAGGCTCCCATGTAAACGGGTGCCACGAGCCCGCCTTCGCCCTGCAGCTCCATTGGCCCGCGGGACTCCTTGCCGTCCCAGATCTCTTTCAGCTTGTCGTAATCGAGCCCCAGCACCATGCACACGTCGAACAGCGTCTGCTCGCGTACCGAGCGCCCCCCAAGCAGATTCTGGATCGTTTTCTCATGACAGTCGGCAGTGTCGGCGAGTTCGGCCTGCGTCAGCTTTTTCTCGATCATAGCCGTCTTGATCTGGACCAGTGCCGCTTCGCGCGCGGATTTCGAAACTGAGCCCTTCATGCCAAGTGTGCCCTCACGTCCGGCGGTCTAAATGGAATTTGCTGGAATTTACCGGTTTTTTCCCCCTACGGGCAAACGGGAAAGAGCCGGCACCGGCGTTTCCTTCTTGTTGCCGCCGGGCCGTCTCGTCTTTCTGCGGCGCATGCGGCAGGTTCCGTTGAGGGGGATCAGCGTGATTTCGCGTTCGCGCCGTCTCCGCAATCGGAACCTACGTTTGGGAGCCCTGGCCATGAAAGCTTTTAGCGACGCTGACCCTCTTTCCCCTGGCCTGAGCGGTCCAGCCTCCGCAATCCTTGTGGCGCTTGCCGGCGCGGCCATTGTTGCCGCCGGACTGCTTTTGGTCGGCGCCTGAAGAGCCGAGAACCCTTCGATCAATAGAAAAAGGGCGACGAAGGCCAAAAGCCTCCGCCGCCCATTTCGTAAGTTGTGAAGGTAAGTTTAGAGAACGTCCAAACTCACAGGGGCAAGACCCGCACCTGTCATCCCGATCACCTGGGCAGCACCCCGCGAAATGTCGATGACGCGGCCACGAATGAACGGCCCGCGGTCATTTATGGTGACCACGACCGAGCGGCCGTTGCGGCGGTTCGTTACCCGAACTTTGGTGCCAAAAGGCAGCGAGCGATGGGCAGCTGTCATGGCGCTGGGATTGAAGCGGGCTCCCGAAGCCGTCTGCTGACCCTGCCAATAGTAAGAAGCGATCCCAGACCCGGCAGAGCGGCCAGCGCCGGTGGATCCCAATGACGCTACGCGGGTCCGCGTACGGCGCGAAGTCGAGCGCTTGCTTGCGCTGCGACGGCCGGACCGTTTGGTGTAAACGCGATTGTTTGAGCGATAATTGCGGCTCGAACCAGCGGTCGCTGACTTTGAAGAACCACACGCAACCTCTGCGCCCATGCACGCCCAGTAGGTCGCAGCACTGGCGGGAGCCAGCGTCAGTAGGCCAAGGATCACTACACTCAAAGCAGAATAGATATACGTCCGCATTCCTATACTCCTCTTTACAGCGACAGTGCCCGAGCTAGACGCTCAACCCCCAAACCAG
>Ga0209976_10001896_pt1 | contig 12099 bp, 8 predicted proteins | sample SumtaG_FD_182806 | JGI IMG/M metagenome (GOLD analysis project Ga0209976, IMG submission 182806) | Deep subsurface microbial communities from Indian Ocean to uncover new lineages of life (NeLLi) - Sumatra_00157 metaG (SPAdes) (version 2) | ecosystem: Environmental > Aquatic > Marine > Oceanic >... | reverse complement strand
GTTGAGGAAGAGCTGCCTGAGGAGCTGAAGCAGAAAGCCGAAGTCCAGGGGCCGCGCGGCGAAGCCAATCTTCGCGGACACTTGAAGGGCGAGGACGAAGAAGAGTCCGGAAGCTCGTCCTATGTTCCGGCTGACAAAGAAAAGGACACGCAGCTCAATTTTGCACTCGATCTCTTGCGCGGGATCAAGTCGGTTGACACCGTGGCCAAGAAGAAGGCCGAGGCCAACTAGACTGGCAGCGCAGCCGGCGCGAGGTTGACGCAGCCGGCCGCTGACGAGGACACTGCCCGAAGGAGGAGGCTTCGCCCCTGGACTGGGCCCCCGCGAGCGGGAAGGGTAAGTCAAAATGAAGGCGCTGGCCGTCGCATCTGGCATCGTGTTCTGGACGCTTGTGTTGGGCATAGCGTTTTTCGCCTTTTTCCCAGGCAGCGATCCTGAGCCTGTCGCGATCCTGCAAATCGAGCCGCCACCGGCGCCTGGGTCTGAGGCACCGGATGCTGCCGCCGGGGACCCTGCACAAGCAGAGCCGGCCGGAGGTGCGGCTCCGGCCGCTCCAGCCCCAGGCAATTTCGATCTTCCTCCGGGGTTTGCCGTCAGGCCATCGGTGCCGCAAGCTCCGCTTGTCACGCCGGACAATCAGGGCACGATGTCGCCGACGGCCCCTGGGGGCCACGGTGAGTTGCCTCTCGCGCCCGCGGTACCGCCCGCGGCTCCCGACGCCGCCGCGCCGCCCGGATCGCCCGATCAGCAAGGCGCGGCACCCGAGAGTACGGGCACGCAGCAAGCGGCGCTCGAAGCGCCGCCAGCCGCGCCGCCGCCGCCCCCTCCGCCTCCCATGCCCGAGGCCGGGACCGGCCCAGTTACGCTGCCCTCAGTGCCGGTGCCCGAGTTGGTCGAGGAATCGCAATACGGCCCATTGCCGAAAGTTGCCGCCGATGGACGGCGCGCGATCGACGTCTATTCGCGGCCGTCACGTTATGCCGTGGCCGGCCCCGGCGCGCCGCCGCGGGTCGCAATTCTGGTCACCGGGCTCGGTCATCGCGATGGTCCGTCAAGCGCCGTGCTCAAGGGATTGCCGGCGCCAGTGAGTGTCGCCTATGGCGCCTATGGGCGTAGCCTCCAGGAGGCAGTGAGCGATGTCCGCGCCGATGGCCATGAGGTTCTGTTGCAAATCCCGCTCGAGCCCGAAAACTATCCCACCGTCGATCCCGGTCCGCATACGCTCCTCACCACGTTGCCGCCGGACGACAACATCAAGCGTCTGCAATGGCTGATGTCTCGCTATACGGGCTATGTCGGCGTCACCAATCATATGGGTGGGAAGTTCCAGGCGACGGCGGAGTCGTTACAGCCCGTGCTCGAGGAGCTGAAGCAGCGCGGGCTCTTGTATATCGACAGCGAAAGCGTGGCCGACTCCGCCGCTGGAAATATCGCCGGCACAATCGGGCTCGATTTTTCCGTGGCCAATGTTCAGCTCGATGCTGGCGATACCGCCCAGCAGCTCGCGAAACTCGAGCAATTGGCAAAGGAGCGGGGCGCCGCCATCGGCGTGGCACGTGCCAGCCCCACCACCGTCAAGCAGCTCTCGGACTGGGCTGCGAAGCTCGAAGGCAAGGGCATCGTCCTTGTCCCGGTCAGTGCGGCGGTGCGGTCGCAAGCACAAAGCTGATCCTCGCTCGATGATCGAAAAGCCACGGCTGCCCTACCGGCCTTGCGTCGGCATCATGCTTCTCAATCGCGAAGGCCAGGTCTTTGTCGGGCGTCGCGCCGATCGGGACGGTGCGCCGGAAGGCGACGGAACATGGTGGCAGATGCCTCAAGGCGGGCTCGATGAGGGCGAGGACCCGGAGGCCGCGGCGCGGCGCGAACTTGCCGAGGAAACAGGCATTCGTAGCGCGCGCTTCATCGCTAGAACGCGCGATTGGCTGACCTACGAGCTTCCCAGCGAACTCGTGGGTATCGCTTGGGAAGGCCGCTACTGCGGTCAGAAGCAAATGTGGTTCGCCGCCCGTTTCGAGGGTGCGGAAAGCGAGATCGATATCGGTCCGCGCGAAGGCCACAAACAAGAATTCGACGCTTGGCGCTGGGTCGGCTTGAGTGAGTTGCCTTCGCTCGTGGTGCCGTTCAAGCGCAAGGTCTACCGGACGGTGATCGATGAACTCGGCGCATTCGCGCGCGAGACAACCGAGCCTTAAGCTCGCGCGCGCCCAGGGGCATGGGCTGGCTCTTTTCGCAAACGCCCCATGAAGCGGCGCCAAAGCAGCACACTCGCGGGCAACAGCAAAAGATCGCCGATCAAGGCCGCCATCAGCGTGAGCGCCGAGAGCTTGCCGAACAGGCGTAAGGAAGGCAGGTCCGAAAGCACGGTCACGCCGAGCCCGAAGGCGAGGATCAAAGAGGTTAGCACCAGCGCCGGACCGATCAGCACTGTCGCGCGCTCCACCCCGATGGCGGGATTCACGCCCGGCCGGTGCTCGAGCCGGAGGCGGTTGAGGTAATGCACCGCGGCGTTCAGCGACAGGCCGAAGGCCACAATGAGAGCGACAATACTGGCAAATTGCAGGCCTTCGCCGGAGGCGGCGAGCACGGCGCCCGCCGTGAATACGGGAAACAGCGTCGGCAACACGCTGACAATAGAGACCATCACCGAGCGGAAGGCGAGCCCAAGAAAGATGCAGATAAACACGATCTCGATGGTGAGCCCGGCATTGAGCTTGCCGATCATCGTGGCACTATTGCGCGCGGCGATCGCTGCGAGCCCGGTCACCACGATGCGATAGCCGGGATTGGCGTCGCGCACCGCGTTCAGTTTGCCGTCGAGCTTCTCGATCACCGGCAGGAGATCGCTGATATCGACATCGGGGATCCGCCCGGTGACCACGACGGCGTTGTCCTTCTCGTCGACGAAGCGCTTGGTCAGATAGTCGGGGAGGATCGAGATATATTCCTTCAGCCTTTCCGGCGTGTCCTCGTGGGTCTTGGCCAGCCAGCGCCGCAGCGTCTCGACCGACCATACGTTGCCGATGCCCGATTGCGTCTCGACCATGCTGTGCACGTCGCCGATCACTTGCAGGACGTCGAGATCGTAGAGCGTCTTGCCTTGCGGCCAGTCGATCATCACGTGCAATGGATTGGCGCCGGTCAGCTTCTCGTCGAGCTGGGCGGAGGCGGCGATGGCCTGTTCGCGATCGGGCACTTGATCGGCCAGCCGGTAGCGCGGCGGAAGCGTCACATAAATGGCGCCAAAGGCGATCACGACGAGGAGCCCAAGTGACACGATCGTTTTCGGGCGGCTTACGCCGAATTCCGCGATGCGCCCGCAGAAGGCCCTGAGCCAGTTCATCGCCCGGTCATGGCGCTTGAGGTTGGCCGAGTAAGCCTTGGCGTTGCGCGGAATGAGCGTCCGGGTGAGCAGGGGAACGAGCGTGATAACGACGAGGAAGGCAGTGAGCGTGGACAATGCCCCGGCGATCCCGAAGGTGCGGATCAGGGCCGAATCGGAGAAGAGCAGGGCGATGAAGGAGGCCGCGGCGGTGGCGCTGGTGAGCACACAAGCCGGACCGACCACAAGCACGGCTTCGCGGGCCGATTTGATGCGCCGCTCCCCGTCGACCAGGCGATTGCGTATGGCGACGGTGAGCTGCATGGAATCGGAAAAGCCGAGCACCATGATCAGCGGGATCATGACATTGAGGAAGAGATTGAGTTTGAAGCCAAGCCAGCCGAAGAGTCCGAGCGACCAGATAATCGCGACGATTGGCGGCAACGCGGCGATGGCCATCAGCGCGAGACGCCGGAAGAAGGCGTAGGCGATGATTGCGCCGAACCCGAACCCGAGCAGATTGTACTTGAAGCGATCGCGCTCTACGGCATTGCGGATCTCAAGCTGCATCACCGGCGCGCCGGAGAGCTGCATGTTCAGCCCAGTGGCACGCAGCTCGCGCTTGGCGGTATCATGGATTTGCCGGACGACATAGTTCAGGCCCTGGCTCCCGACAATTTTGCGGTCGAGCGCAAGCAGCACGAGAGTCAGCGTGCCGTCGTCGGAGAGAAACTTACCCTTGATGATCTCATTGTTGCGGACTTTGTCGATGAGGGCCCGATAGGCCTCGCCTTCGGGCAGCTCGACGGGAAAGACCGGGCCGGGGATCTTCCCGGGCTCGGGCGCTTCGCGGGCTGAGAACAGCGAGACTTGTCCGGCCATCCCTTCGACGAATTGCAACTCGATGACGAGATCGCGCAGCGCCTGTATCGAGTCTCGTGTCAACAATCGATCGCCGCTCACGACGATCAGCACGTCATATTCGCTTGAGGGAAAGCGTTCGGAGATTGTCTCGTAGTTCCTGAACTCGACCGTATCGGTACGGAACAGCTCCGAGAGCGAGTCGTCGACCGTGAGCCTGGCGTAACCGAAGCCGGCGGCGACGGTGATCGCAACGACCACAATCGCTGCGATGCGGGGATAGCGAAGCACTGTGAGGCCGAGCCGCTCGAGGCCGAAGCTCAGCGACCGCACCCGTTTCGCTTGCGCCCCTTGCTGCATCTCCCCGTCCGCTGCCCCGGCCCCCGGGACGCGCGCCGCCCTCGGAGAAGCGATTTTTGTTGGCCCAGTTATAGCGCGAGTTGGGCTAAAGGGCCTAACGGCATGTCATGCCTGACCGCGAAAAGGACAGGCTTCGCGTCTAGAGATTTCGGGTCTAGAGATTGAGTGTGGTCTGAACCTGACGCAGCTGATCGAGCTTGGTCTGGGCGCGGTCGCGGACGGCGTCTTCGGTCGCGTCGGCAACGTCCTCTTCGGCGTCTTTGATGGCCTGGGCAAGCTGGCCGGCGTCAAGCTCGACAAGGTCGATGGCGGTTTCGGCAAGAACGGTAAGCCCCGGAGGACCGACTTCGGCAAAACCGCCGCGGATGAAGTAGCGTTTGCGTTCGCCGCCGGGCAAGCCGATATCGAGCAATCCGGGGCGGAGCGTCGTGAGCAGCGGGGCATGATGGGCGAGCACGGTCATATCGCCTTCGCTTCCTGGAACCAGGACCTGTTCGACCTCGTCCGAAACGAGCAGCCGCTCCGGCGAGACCAGCTCGAACTTGAAGGCGTCGGGCATCTCAAGCGGCCTCGGCAGCGAGTTGCTCGGCCTTGGAGATCGCTTCCTCGATGGTGCCGACCATGTAGAAGGCGGACTCCGGCAGATGATCGTACTCGCCGTCGCACAATCCCTTGAAGCTCTTGATCGTATCGGACAGCTCGACGAACACGCCCGGCCGGCCGGTGAACACTTCGGCCACATGGAAAGGCTGCGACAGGAAGCGCTCGATCTTGCGCGCGCGAGCGACGGTGACCTTGTCCTCTTCCGACAGCTCGTCCATGCCGAGAATGGCGATAATGTCCTGAAGCGTCTTATAGCGTTGCAAGATTTCCTGCACGCGGCGGGCGACCGCGTAATGCTCCTCGCCGACGATGCGCGGGTCGAGCATGCGCGAGGTCGAATCGAGCGGGTCCACGGCGGGATAGATGCCCTTCTCGGCGATGCCGCGCGACAGCACGGTGGTGGCGTCGAGATGGGCGAATGAGGTGGCGGGCGCCGGGTCGGTCAGATCGTCAGCCGGCACGTAGATCGCCTGCACCGAGGTGATCGAACCCTTGTGGGTGGTGGTGATGCGCTCCTGGAGCGCGCCCATATCGGTGGCAAGCGTCGGCTGATAACCCACGGCGGAGGGAATGCGTCCCAACAGCGCCGACACTTCGGAGCCGGCCTGGGTGAAGCGAAAGATGTTATCCACGAAGAACAGCACGTCCTGGCCCTGGTCGCGGAAATATTCGGCAACCGTCAGGCCCGACAGCCCGACACGGGCGCGGGCGCCCGGCGGCTCGTTCATCTGCCCATAGACCAGCGCGCATTTGGAGCCGGCCGCGGATCCGTTGTTCTTTGCCGGGTCCTTGTTCACGCCGGACTCGATCATCTCGTGATAGAGGTCGTTGCCCTCGCGGGTGCGCTCGCCCACGCCGGCAAACACCGAATAACCGCCATGCGCCTTGGCGATATTGTTGATCAGTTCCTGAATGATCACGGTCTTGCCGACGCCGGCGCCTCCGAACAAGCCAATCTTTCCGCCCTTGGCGTAAGGCGCGAGCAGATCGACCACTTTGATGCCGGTGACGAGGATCTCGGACTCGGTCGATTGGTCGACATAAGACGGCGCGGGTTGATGGATCGGGCGCTTGTCGGCGGTCTTAATCGGACCGGCCTCGTCGACCGCCTCGCCCACCACGTTCATGATGCGGCCCAAGGTCTCGTCGCCGACGGGAACGGCGATCGTTTCGCCGGTATCGATCACCTCCTGGCCGCGCACGAGGCCTTCGGTCGAGTCCATGGCGATCGTGCGCACAGTGTTCTCGCCGAGATGCTGGGCGACCTCGAGGATCAGGCGATTGCCCTGATTGTCGGTCTCAAGCGCGTTCAAGATTTCGGGCAGGTCATCGCCGAATTGGACATCGACGACGGCGCCCATCACCTGGCGCACCTGGCCGCGCGCGCCTTTGCCGGAGGCGATCTTCTTCTCCTGCTTCTTGGTCTCTGCGATCACGGGTGACTTCTTTGCCATTGCGAACGTTCCTTACGGTCCTAAGTGACTATAGCGCCTCGGCTCCGGAGATGATCTCGATCAACTCCTTGGTAATCATGGCCTGGCGCGTGCGATTATAGTTGAGCGTCAGCCGGCCAATCATGTCGCCGGCGTTGCGGGTGGCGTTGTCCATGGCGCTCATGCGCGCACCCTGCTCGGAGGCCGCGTTCTCGAGCAAGGCCTTGAAGATCTGCACCGCGATGTTGAGAGGGAGCAGATCGGCCAGGATGTCGGCCTCGCCCGGCTCGTATTCGTACACGGCGCCCCCGAGCGCCTCATCGGCTCCCGGTGCTTCGGCGGGAATGGTGGCCGGGATAAGCTGCTGGGCAGTCTGGATCTGGCTGATCACCGAACGGAAGCGGGAAAAGAACAGGGTGGCGACGTCGAAGGCGCCTTCGTCGAAAAGCGCAAGCACCTTATCAGCGACCTTCTCGGCATGTTCGAAGGAGAGCTGGCGGATGCCCCGGAACTCGATGGTCTCGATAATGAAGGGGCCGAACTGCCGCTTGAGCTGATCGGCCCCCTTCCTGCCGACGCAGAGGATCTTCACCTCCTTGCCGTCGGCCAGGAGGCGGTTGATATGCTCACGGGCAAGCCGCACGATCGCCGAGTTAAAGGCGCCGCACAGGCCGCGCTCGGCGGTGCAGACGACAAGAAGTTGGACGGCGTCGTGCCCCGTGCCGATCATCAACGGGGGCCCGCCCTCGCGGCCCTGCAATGCGGTGGCAAGATTAGCCAGCACGGTCTCCATGCGGGTTGCGTAGGGCCGTGCAGCCTCGGCGGCCGTCTGAGCGCGCTTGAGCTTCGCCGCGGCCACCATCTGCATGGCCTTGGTGATCTTCTGCGTCGCCTTGACGGACGAGATGCGGTTGCGCAGTTCCTTCAGCGACGGCATGGCTTAACTCACGCGAAGGCCTTGGCGAATTTATCGACGGCGGCTTTGAGCTTGTCGCCGGTTTCCTTGGAAATCTCCTTAGCGTCCCGGATCGCGGCGAGAATGTCGGGGTGCTCGGCGCGCATGAAGCGCAACAATTCGTCTTCGAAACGCTGTACCGCCGAGACCTCAATGGGATCGAGATAGCCGTTGACCCCGGCATAAACGACCACGACCTGCTCCTCGACCTTCATCGGCGAGAATTGCGGCTGCTTGAGAAGCTCGGTCAGCCGGGCGCCGCGATTGAGCAGGCGCTGGGTGGTGGCGTCGAGGTCGGAGCCGAACTGGGCAAAGGCCGCCATCTCGCGATACTGGGCAAGCTCGCCTTTGATTTTGCCGGCCACCTGCTTCATCGCCTTGACCTGGGCGGCGGAGCCCACGCGCGACACCGACAGACCCACATTCACCGCCGGACGAATGCCTTGGTAGAAGAGATCGGTCTCGAGGAAGATCTGTCCGTCGGTAATGGAGATGACATTGGTCGGAATATAAGCCGACACGTCGTTAGCCTGAGTCTCGATGACGGGGAGCGCGGTCAACGAGCCTGAGCCGTTGTCCTTGTTCAGCTTGGCGGCGCGCTCCAAAAGCCGCGAGTGAAGATAGAACACGTCGCCAGGATAGGCCTCGCGCCCCGGCGGACGGCGCAACAGAAGCGACATCTGGCGGTAGGCCACGGCTTGCTTTGACAAATCGTCGTAGGACACCACCGCATGCATGCCGTTGTCGCGGAAGAACTCGCCCATCGCGCAGCCCGAGAACGGGGCCAGGAACTGCATCGGCGCGGGGTCCGAGGCGGTGGCGGCGACCACGATGGAATAGGGGAGCGCCCCGTTATCCTCAAGCACCTTGACGAACTGGGCCACGGTCGAGCGCTTCTGGCCAACGGCGACATAGATGCAGTAGAGGCTGGTCTTGTCGTCGCCAAGATCGTTGATCGATTTTTGGTTGAGGATGGTGTCGAGGATGATCGCGGTCTTGCCGGTCTGGCGGTCGCCGATGATGAGCTCGCGCTGGCCGCGGCCGATGGGAATGAGCGCGTCGATCGCCTTCAGGCCGGTCTGCACCGGCTCATGCACCGATTGGCGCGGAATGATGCCGGGCGCCTTCACATCGACGCGGCGCTTCTCTTCGGACTGGATCGGGCCCTTGCCGTCGATGGGGTTGCCGAGGGCATCGACCACGCGGCCGAGCAATCCTTTGCCAACCGGCACTTCGACGATAGCGCCGGTGCGCTTGACGGTGTCGCCTTCCTTGATGTGGCGGTCGTCGCCGAAGATCACCACGCCGACATTGTCGACTTCGAGATTTAGCGCCATGCCGCGCGTGCCGTCGGCGAACTCCACCATCTCGCCGGCTTGCACCTTATCGAGGCCATAGATGCGGGCGATGCCGTCGCCAACCGACAGCACCTGGCCGATCTCGGCGACTTCCGCCTCCTGACCGAAATTCTTGATCTGCTCCTTGAGGATCGCGGAGATCTCAGCGGCCCTGATATCCATTAGCCAACCTCTTTCATGGCAACTTTGAGAGAATTGAGCCTCGTGCGCAGCGACGTATCGATCATCCGGCTGCCGACCTTGACCACGAGCCCGCCGAGAAGGCCGGGATCGACGCTCTGCTCGAGTGCCACCTCCTTGCCGAGCGCGGCTTCGAGCGCCTGCTTAAGCGCTGTGACTTGCCCCTCGGCGAGCTTCGACGCCGACGCCACTGACGCGCTCATCTGGCCTCTATGCTGCGCCAGCATGGCGCGAAAGCTGCGAATGATGTCGGTGGCGGCGAAGAGCCGGCGGTTCTTGGCGACGAGAAGGAGAAAATTCCGGGTCAACCCTTCGATCTTCAGTTTGTCGAGAATGGCGGCGAGCGCTCTTCCCTGTTCCTCGGCGGTGAAGACAGGGCTCTTGACCAGCCGCGCCAGGTCGCCGAAGGCATCGATCGCCTCGCTGAAGCGGTCGAGATCGGCGGCGACGCTGTCGAGCGCGTCGGCCTCGAGCGCAAGCTCGAAGAGCGCGGTCGCATAGCGCCCGGCGGCGCCCGAAACTGTCTGCTCCTTTGCCGTCACCTCTGAAATGCCTCCTCCTTCCGAACGGGGCGCCCCGTCGAAAGCCGCCTCGTTCCAGGACCCGTAATGATGGGATTGGCGCTTCCGCGCCAACAGGTTGAAGGCCTATTGGATAGCCCCCGGAAGCTCGCGGAGCCTGTATCATAAGGGGAAAGGGGGCGCAACTGGACGGGAACCCCCCCAGAATTGGCCCGGAAACACCGGCTCTGCCGGGCCTCTTGAACACCCCCAAACGGCCTTTGGCAGGAAGACAAGAACCGCTCGGGGCGAGGCCCCTAAAGGAAGCTATAGGGATCGATATCGACGCCGAGCCTGACATCGCCTTTGGGCTTAGGGATTTGGCCGAGCCATAGCCGCAGATAGGCTTGCAGGTCGGCTTCCCGCGCGGCTTTGACCAGGAGCCGGTAGCGGTGGCGGCCGCGGATCACCGTAAGCGGCGCCTCGGCCGGCCCCAGCACCTGAATCTTGGCGGCGGCTGGTGCGGCAAGCGCTATCGTGCGGGCGTAAGCCTCAGTGGCCTCGCGCGCGCTCCCGCTCACGAGCAAAGAGGCGAGCCGCCCAAAAGGCGGAAGCCCTGCCGCGCGCCTTGCGGCAATCTCCCGCTCATAGAAGGCGTCGCGGTCGCCCGACACCAATGCCTGGATCACCGGGTGTTCCGGCATATAGGTCTGAATGAGACCGTGTCCGGGAATGGCGTCGCGGCCGGCACGCCCCGTCACTTGGCTGAGGAGCTGGAAGGTACGCTCGGCGGCGCGGGGGTCTGCCTGCGCCAATCCAAGATCGCCATCGACCACGCCGACCAGTGCGAGCCCCGGGAAGTGATGGCCCTTGGCCACGAGCTGGGTGCCGATGATGACATCGACCTCGCGGTCGGCGATCTCGCGCAAGGTCTCGCGGAGATCGCTGATGCTCTGGGTGATATCGCTCGACAGCAGCACGCGGCGCGCTTCCGGAAAGCGCTCGGCGACTTCCTCGGCGATGCGCTCGACACCGGGGCCGCAAGGCACGAGCGCGTGCTCGGCGCCGCATTTCGGGCAAGTCTCGGGGATTGGCGTGAAGGTTCCGCAATGATGGCATTCGAGCCGCCGCCGGAACCTGTGCTCGACAAGCCAGGCCGAGCAGTTCGGGCATTCGAACCGGAAGCCGCATTTCCGGCACAGCGTCACCGGCGCATAGCCGCGGCGATTGAGAAAGAGGAGAGCCTGCTCTCCGCGCGAAAGCGTCTCTTGAACCGCATCGGCCAGCACCGGCGAGAGCCAGCATCCGCGCTCGGGCGGGTTTGCCCGCATGTCGATGGCCGCGATCGAGGGGAGGCCGGCCGCTTTGTAGCGGACGCCGAGGCGGATATACCGGTAGCGGCCTTGCTCGGCGTTGACCAGGCTCTCGATCGAGGGCGTGGCCGAGCTCAGCACCACCGGCGCCTCTCCGAGATGCGCCCGCACCACAGCCATATCGCGGGCCTGATAGGCCACGCGCTCCTCCTGCTTGTAGCTCTGATCGTGCTCCTCATCGACGACAATCAGGCCGAGATCGGGGAAAGGGAGAAACAGCGCCGAGCGGGCGCCGACCACGAGCTTTGCCTTGTTCTCGGCGACGGCCCGCCAAACGCGGCCGCGCGTGGGCGCCGTGACGCCTGAATGCCACTCGGCGGGCTGCGCGCCGAAACGCTCCTCGCAGCGGGCGAGGAACTGGCCGGTCAAGGCGATCTCGGGCATGAGCACGAGAACCTGGCGCCCCCGCGCAAGCGCCGAAGCGATCGCCTCGAAATAAACTTCCGTCTTGCCCGAGCCGGTGACGCCGTCGAGCAGTGTCACGGCAAAGCCCCCGCCGGTATTGGCGACAAGCGCACGCGCGGCGTCTTTTTGTTCGGCGGTGAGCTCGGCGCGCTTCAGCGAGAGATCGAGCGGCAGCGCCTGCCAATCCGGCAGGGGCTCGACCGTGAGCGTGCCGGCATCGACCAGCCCGTCGATCACGCCAGGGCTTACGCCTGCCGCTTCTGCGAGGCTCGACTTGACCCAGATCAGCCCGTTCTTCGCGGCTTCGAGCACACGGGCCCGGGCATGGGTCAAGCGCTCCGGCGGCGGTCCTATGAGTCTTACGCCATAACGGGGTGCAGGCGGCGAGAAGGCTCGGCTCGCGCTCATCATCATGCGCAGCACCATGCCGGGGGAGGATAGCGTGTAGTTCGCAACCCAATCGGCGAAATCGAGCGAGACGTGCGGCAGAGGGGGCACATCGTCGAGCACTTCGATGATGGCGCGGAGCCTGTTGGGTTCGATCTTGGGCGGACCCGCGCCCGCCGGGCGCCGCCACACCGCGCCGAGATAATCCGCCGGTCCGAGCGGCGCGACGACGAAGCTCCCGGGCTCAAGCTCCAGTCCCTTGGGCAGCAGGTAGTCGTAAGGCGCTGGCAGCGCGAGCGGCAGCAACACGGGGACCGTGACGGGAACCGCGGGCGGCGCGCCGGAAGGCTTAGGTCCAAGCT
>Ga0209976_10001894_pt1 | contig 12108 bp, 10 predicted proteins | sample SumtaG_FD_182806 | JGI IMG/M metagenome (GOLD analysis project Ga0209976, IMG submission 182806) | Deep subsurface microbial communities from Indian Ocean to uncover new lineages of life (NeLLi) - Sumatra_00157 metaG (SPAdes) (version 2) | ecosystem: Environmental > Aquatic > Marine > Oceanic >... | reverse complement strand
TTTCCAATAAAAGTCTGTTTATCCATTAGTTAATTCACTTACCAAAAGTGTTGTTTAATCTAATTAATGTTTACTATAAAAATTATGGTAATGTTTTAAAATATTAGTGTTATAATAAAAAATATACGTAAAGTTAAATGAAGTAGTATGGTATATTCTAAAATATAAAGATAAATATAATAAATTTAAAAAATTAATTCATATTAAGAAACTATAATTAAATTATACTTGATGTGATATAAAGAAATGGATAAAGAAAAAATTAAGCAAGTTCTTGAAAAGATTCGACCTCAACTCCAAATGGATGGGGGCGACGTTGAGCTGGTTAGTATTGAAGATGACGGAACAGTAAAAGTTAGATTACAAGGTCATTGTGCAGGTTGTGCTCACGCCCAAGAAACACTAAAAATGGGGATTGAACGAGCAATCCAACAATTTGTGCCTGAAGTAAAGCAAGTAATAAATGTTCCCTACTAAAATTAAAAACCAGTATTTTTTTTATTTTTAACTCTTCTTTTTATATGATTTCCTATGCTAAGTTCTTTTATTTTTATTAGTTCATTCAATCTTCTTTAATTTGAATATGTAATGCTTAGTAAAATTGTTAGATTTTTAAAAAGATTAATTACTTTAAGTTAATTTTTACTTGTATACAAAAATTAATTTAATTTTGATTTAAATGAACGATATAGAAAACGAAAAAAATACAGAAACTGAGAATTCGGAAGCAGAAAAGAAAGATCGCCACGAATCTGTAAAGCGTAAAGCAAAATCACAGACTCAATTACTCCAAGAAGCATTAGGACTTGGGCGTGATGATACAAAGGATATTGAACAAAAATTATATCTTGCACGTTTTTTTGATTATTTTACGGAAGACGTTTTTGATTTTTGTTATAAAGAGCGTTCTATTGGGACATATAAAAATGATATAGGCTATTTTCTTGAAGATATAGAAACCGAAGAAGGGAGACGTGAAGAGGACAAACTATTAAAGAAAAGTTTTGAAAATAAAAAAGTAGTTGAAGTTGTTTCACGGTTAAAAGATAAAGCTGAAGAGCTCGCAATGAGTAATGGTTTTGAAAAAGCTGTTGATAAACGTTTAAAAGTTATAACATTAGCGGTTTCATTACCTATATTTGGAGTATTGATAATTGTTATGCTTCTAAATTTATTACCCTTATGGTATATTTTTCCGATATTGTGCGTGGGCTGTATGGCACCTCAATTAATTAGAGGAAATATTATGAGGAAATGGTATAACTTCAAAGAAGCCCATAAAACTCAATTTTTTACAGAAAATCGAGACGATATTATGGTATTGAAGACCTGCACTCAAGAACTCATAGATAATATGCGTACAAAACTATTAGATATGGAAGTTCCTATACAACTAATAAAATTCGTGCTTCATAGCAGAGATTATGAAAACTTAGATTTAGTAGGTGAGAAAAGAGCTAAGGGAGGAGCTAATCAATATTTCTTTTCATTTGCTTATCCTGAAGGAATGGAACCATTCCCTATGCCTGATATTCTTCTGCAACAGAATCCTGATTTAATGAAGGGAGATAAACCAGAGAAAAATTTTATCATATTAACAGAAATGAAAGGTAAAAATGGCGTTATCTCAAATTTCATACCTGCGTTAAAAGCCGAACTTTCTGATAAAATTAATGGGACTTTAAACGAATGTGGATTTACCATAACCCCCAAAAACGTCAAAGAAATTATTCCGAGATATTCTGAAACAAAAATTGAAGTGACTGAGGAAATGACGGAGGAGGAAATTCCATTAGCTATTTACTGCACATGTGGCGAAATTGCCAAAGTGGTACGAACTCAAATCTGTAATTATAAAACCCAATTGAAATTTTACTTATTTGAAGCCGAAGAATGTGAATGCGGAGAAAAAATATTTGCTCTTTCCTTAATGGATGAAAGTGACCCAGTTCCAGAGGAATTGCGGGAGATCTTCTTAATATAAGCTTATTTTTTATTTCTTTTTTATTTTTGAATGAAATTCTAGAAGTAATTTATATCCTCTTACTGCACGTTCAACTTCATTTTCAAATACCGGAATTTTAAGTTCTGATGCGCTATCTACAACTCTTTTTGCTCCTTCTCGTTCTGCTTGAATTAATATTGCTATGATTGGCTTATCAGGATAGGATTTAAGGAGGTTCTCAAAAATTTTAAAATCAAATTCAATTTCAATAAAAAATTCTAGAGCAAGAATTAATCCATCAACATTTTTATCCTTCATTAATGTATTTGCAGAAGTAGTATAAATTTCACAAATTTTTGTACCTATAAACCTTTCTGGTGGCCAATAATCTACAGGATTCCCATATTCACATGTAGACCCGCCAATCTTATCTAAAATTAGTTCTTGAGATTTTTTATTAGGTTTTGCTAACGATAACTGTTGATTTCTCATTTCTTTAATGATTAAGTAAATTGCTCCTGAAGAAGGTCCAATAATTCCTAAGTTAGGACCTTTTGGTTCAGGGCACCATAACAGAACTTTTGCGAGGTCAAACAGTTCGATATAATTTAAAACAGGTAATGCTCCAGCTTTTTTTAATTTATTTTCCTTTACTTCATCTTTATCAACATAGAAATAAAGAATTGGCTTATACGGAGCAACCTCTTCAACAGCTTTTATTAATTCATCTGTGATTTCTCGTAAATATAAAGAAATTACTTTAGTTGTAGGATCATTTAAAAAATAAAGAAGAACATCCGCTTCATTTATGCGATGTCCTTCTCCTACATGTATAACTTTCGAAATTGGCAAATTTTGAGATGGTGTCCACCAACCTAAAGCACCAGCTAAACCACCAGATTGAGCTATAAAACTAACACCCTCTTTAATATTTTTATTAACTCGCATAATATATTGGCGCACAGGAATGATTGATGTTGTAAAGTTGGATACAAAATTAATAATACCTAGCATAGAGGGGCCCATATAAGTGATCCCATATTGTTCACTTATTTGGTTCAATTTTATAATTAAATCTTTATTATTTACTCCCGTCTTTAATTCAGATTGAATTGCGATATATTTAACACCAAATTTTCCAAGTTTTTCTACTATTTCAACAACTTGTTTCCCTAAAACAATTACTGCCAATTCAGGGATTTCGGGTAATTCCTCTAAAGCAGCATAGGACTTAACTCCCAAAATTTCAGAGGCATTTGGATTTACGATATATATTTTACCTCTATAAAAAATTTCAAGCAGATTTTTTAATATAGTTGAATTAAAAGTAAATTCCTTTCTAGAGGCACCGATAATTAGGATACTTTTAGGATTAAAGAAATGTTCTAGTTCTTTCAAAATTGGGTCAAATTATTCGTTTAATTTTGAAAATAATATTAAGAATTTAAAATCAATGATTGTATTTTAATTAGTCTTATTTAAAGTAGGTTATAAATAATAAATTATGCATGAGCAATCTTATACAAAGGAATTTCTTTACGTTTCTTATCATCATATAACGGTAGACTTGCTCTTTTTAATATTTCAGGGGTTTTGTAGGACAATATAACAACTTGACAACTACAACAGATTTTCATACTCGCAACTCTGAGTCTATCTCTCACTACATTTAGATCCTTTAATGATATACCTACATCGCAAACAACTGATCCTGCTCTTACTCGTGCGCAAACCCCAGTAGAACGCCCAAACGAATTACGCATTCCTGATTGTACTCTATCAGCTCCTGCAAACGCAAGCATACGATTTTCCCTGTATTTTTGAAAGGGTTTTGGTCTTACTCGAAATCTAAAGTTAGTTCTCCCTAAACTTTTTTGGAGAGCACTATTAATAGTAACACGGACAGCTTCTAACGCATTTGAGGAAATTTGGATTTGTTTATCTACTTTTAGACCTACGACTAATTCCCAATTTTCCCATGGAATAGATTTGTCTCCTCCCCAGAAGCGAACAATCTTAGATTGAGCACCACCCCGAGCATATTCTCTCCGCCTATTTGAACTTCGTTTATATTGGAACGGTCGGCGAGTCCATTTACTATAGCAGTGCCATGGCCTTCTTGATGCGATTATAATCACCTTCTAATGATTTTATTTAAGAATTGTAAGAAATAAAATTAAATAAGTTAAATCTTATTTTCAAACATGCAGAATAATTAAAAAATTTTATGAAATGATGGATAATACTACTGTATTAAAACTTAAAACAGAAATTTTGTGTAAGGGACTTTATCTGGATGACAAATTAATTAATAATTACAAAGAGCAAGGGATTGAAATAGACTTTGGTCGAAAAGGTGGTGCAGGTCCACTTGGTGGACGATATTTTATTCTAGAAAATGGTACAACCATGGTTAATGCTGCTCTTTGGAATAATAAGAAAAAGACTAATTTAGTATTAAAAGAAAACGTAGATGGTCTTTTTAACATTTACAACGATAATGAAAAAAAGGATTTATTCTGTAAACTTAAGCTAGTCCAAAATCCGAAATTCTATGATCCCAAATTTAAGACGTCTGATGGAATTCCGATGAAAAAGATCGCTTTAGTTCATGGCATGGACTGTTTAGCTAGCACAATATATCAAAAGTGCGTCTATTGGGCATGTGGAGAAGCATGTAAATTTTGTGGAGTCGAGTTAAGTTTGCAGGCAGATAGCACGATATTAGAGAAGAACTCTGAACAAATGTCTGAAGTCATTGCAATGGCAAAAAAAGAGGGACGGTGTAATCATATGACTTTAACTAGCGGAACAACTGAAGAAGATGATAAAGGTGCTAATCGTTATACACAATTCCTAAAAGGAATTAAACAAAATTATCCAAATCTTCCTTTGCATGTCCAAATTGAACCCATAGAAGATATATCACTCATAAATGAATTAAAAGAAGCTGGGGCAGACACAATCGGAATTCATCTTGAGATTTTGGATGATAGCATAAGAAAAATTATTACACCTGGAAAAGCACATATTCCGTTTGAAAGTTATAAAAAGAATTGGATTCATGCTCTTGAAACATTTGGTAAAAATCAAGTTTCGTCTTATATCTTGACGGGATTTGGGGAATCTGCTGATGAATTTATAAAGGAACTAGAATCAGTTGTCTCGATAGGTGTCATTCCGTATATCACTCCTGTTAGATCCATTCCAGGACGAGATGATCTACCGATTACAAACCATCATTCCTTGCTTGAGGTTTACCTAAAAGTAGGTAAAATGATGAAGGAATATGGAGTAAATCCATACAAGAATAAGGCTGGCTGTGTAAGGTGCGGTGGTTGTTCAGCAATTAATGAGGCTTATAGTTCGACTTAGAAGCTAAATTAAAAGCTAAATTAATAAAGATTCAATTTCTGGGTTTTCTATTTTTAGAGCAGGAATATGAAAAACTCCGAATGAACCACATAAATCACAATCAACATCGTTACCATAGCAACAGAAAGGTGTTTCAAATCCTTCCTCTCCTAAATATAAGGGGAGCATAAATTTTTTTACACAGCAATCTCTTGTATATTGCAGAGCATTTTGAGATAACATTAATTCAAGTGCTATTTCCCTATTTGGTATGAAGGTAGGATATTTTTTTTTCAAAGCTATGGCCATTTTTACTGCTGAATCTCTTTCCTCTAAAGTGTTCCATGCAAATTCGGAGGTATCATTCTTTTTGGGAACATAAAAAGATAAAACTAAATTATGGACTGGTGTTTCTTTTAGCAAAATTTCTGCTAATTCTTCGATGTTGTCTTCATTTTTTTTAGTTATGGCACATTGGCATTGAAGTTTATTAGAGAAATTATCCGGGAGGTTATTTAAAGTATGAATTGCTTTTTTAAAAGAGCCTTTTCCTCGTATTTCATCATTCATATGTTCGGGGCCATCAAGTGAAATAACCCAAGTTATTTTATGATCGATGTCCGGTATGGGTATTGTCCCATTAGTAGCAATTACGTTACGAGGAAATAACTTCACACCCAATTCTAAAACATCTTGCCGAAGAAGAGGTTCTCCTCCCATCCAAAGCATTGAAGCTATTCCATGTCTTCTCTTTAAAGTTTTAAGTTCCTTAATCATTATCTCTGCAGGCATTTCATTTTTCTCAGTAGGAGTGTTAGGGTTACCCTCTCGAAACACAAAACAATGTTTGCAATTTAAGCTGCATCTATTTGTTATATTCACAAGGGCTAATGGATAAAATTGCTTGGTTGTTGCTGTCAAGATTGATTCACTAATTATTTTCTTTTTGATTTATTATTTTGTTTCTTGATTAATATATTCATTTAGAGTATATTAAAATTAATCTCAAAATATCAATTAAATTCAAATTTGGGATTCTCTTTTATTAAAGCTGCCATGTGAAATACTCCAAAGGAACCGCATAAATCACAATTTACATCGTTTCCATGACAGCAGAAGGGAATTTCAAATCCATCATTTCCTAAATAAAGAGGTAATAAATATCTCTTTAAAGGGCAATTATTTGTTATTGCTAAAGAATTAGTCGATAATAAAAGTTCAAATGCTGACTCCTTATTAAGGATAAAATTCGGATATTTCTTTTTCATTGTATAAGCTTTTTTCACAGCGAAATCGCGTTCTTTTAATGACTTCCAAGTAAATTCAGAGGTATCATTCTTCGTTGGAACATAAAATGAAAAAATAAATCCTCTAATTGGAGATTCTCGGATTAAAAATTCGATGAGTTCTTCAAATTCGATTTCATTTTTTTTAGTAATTACGCATTGGCATTGGAGATCGCCTGTAAAATCATCCGGTAAATTTTGTAAATTAGAAATAACTTTCTTAAAACTCCCCTTTCCACGAATCTCGTCATTAATTTCTTCAGGACCATCTAAAGAGATTACCCATTTGATTTTTGGTCCTAAATTAATCAGAGGAAGTGTTCCATTAGTGGTTATTACATTTCGAGGGAACATTTTAACACCTAATTTTAATACATCCTTTCTAAGAAGCGGTTCTCCACCCATCCACACCATTGAATAAATTCCATATTTTCGCTTATATTTTTTTATCTCTTTTATCATCACTTCTGCAGACATCTCATTGCTTTTTTTAGGAGTATTGGGATTGCCCTCTCTAAAAACAAAGCAATGTTTGCAGTTTAAGGTACATCTATTCGTAATATTTACCATAGCAAGTGGATAGAATCTTCTTAGCTCAGATTTCAACGTATCGCTCTCCAAATAATATTAGATGATTTTCGTGATATATTATTGAATAATTATAATAATCATTATAACAAAATTATTTTATCTTAAATTATTGATCATTATTAAAAAAATTAACAATTCTAAATTGACGAAAAATGAGAGAATTACCACCTAGAATGCAAGACAAGCTTTATCATGATTTACTTCTTCCAAAAGAAGCTCTAGAAATTAGAAAGAAGGCAAGAGTATTTGCAGAAAAATATATTTTCCCAGAGGGGTATAAAATTGCTCAGCAGGAAGAGAAAAGGGAAAATTTCGCATTCGGAATTTTTGATGAACTTGCGAAACAAGACTTTTTTAAAATTCCCTTTACAAAGGAAGAAGGGGGGTTAGGATTAAAATATCCAACATGTGCGACGTGTGTTACAGTCGAGGAAATAGCCTATATTAGTAATAGTATCGCCTCATGGTTTGATGTTCACTGTATATTAGCAGGTCATGTACTATGCTATGGTTCTGATTATATTAGAGATAAATATTTAAAACCATTAACTACAGGAAAGAAGAAAGGATGCTTTGCTACAACAGAACCAGATGCCAGTTCAGATCTTTCGATAAGAATGCTTAAAACAATAGCAAAGAAAAAAGGCGATAAATATATTGTAAATGGGCAAAAACGGTTTATAACCAATGCATGTGTAGCAGATTATGTAACAGCATTAACTAACATTGATGGGAAAATGAGCATGTTAGTGATAGAACTTGACTCTCCAGGATGCAAGGTAGGAGAACCTGATAAGAAATTAGGTAATAGAGGACAATTAACTTCGGATATATATTTTGAAGATGTGGAAGTTCCGGTAGAAAACTTAGTTGGTGAAGAAGGAATGGGATTGCACATTGCTCTCGGAACACTTACTTATGGGAGAGTTGGGATTGGAGCCAGCGGCGTAGGGATGGCACAATCTGTTTTTGATGAATGTGTAAGTTATATGAGGAAACGAGAAGCCTTTGGTCGGAAATTATATCAGTTTCAATATTGGCAATTTAAAATAGCAGAAAGAGCTATCGAGATAGAGAATGCAAGGAATTTATATTCCAAAGCAGCTTTAAGAATGGATCAAGGTGTAGAATTTCCTGAACCAGAAGCCGCGGGTGCAAAATATTATGGGACAGAAGTCGCAGCTAATATTGCTAAGGATGGCGTCCAGATTTTCGGTGGATATGGTTTTATGAGAGAACTAGCACATGATAAATCTACGTATAAGGTCGAAGAGGTATATCGAGATTGTAAGATTCCTGAGATTTATGAGGGAACAAACGAAATTCAAAAGTTTATTTTAGCAAGAACCATATTTGGTAAAGACCTTTAAAATCTTAATTTATAACGCTATAATAATAATAATCTAATGTGAGATATATTGAAAAAAACAAAAATAGTAGAGTTGGATACTGGAAAACTACAAGGTTATATTGATAAAGGAGTAGAAATATATAAAGGAATACCGTATGCTGAACCTCCTGTAGGGAATTTTAGGTTTAATGCTCCAGAGCTGAAAAAATCATGGAGTGATGTATTTGAAGCTACCAAATTCGGTCCTGATGCCCCACAACCACCTAGTCCTTTCACACCAAAGCCCGTTCCCATACAAAGCGAAGAGGATTGTCTTACACTTAACATTTGGACACCTAAGGCAGATGATCAACTACGTCCCGTGATGTTTTGGATCCATGGAGGATCATATAAGACAGGAGGAGCAAATAGATATAATGGAATACCTTTAGTTAATCGGGGTGATATTGTTGTGGTTGTAATTAATTATAGACTGGGACCTTTTGGTTTTCTGTATCTTCCAAATGTTCCTAATGCTTCTGCAAATGTTGGACTACTTGATCAGATAGAAGCTTTGAAATGGGTTAAGGAAAATATCGTAAAATTCGGAGGAGATCCCAACAATATCACTGTATTTGGCGAATCAGCTGGTGCAGGTTCTATATGCAGTTTAATTGGCATGCCCGCAGCGAAGGACTTGTTTAATCGCATAATCCCTCAGTCTGGAAGTACAAATCCCCTTGGCTACTTGAAGGGAAGAGCAATAGCAACTACACAAAAATTATTCTCGCTTCTAAAAGTCGAAAAGGGTGATATTGATAGTTTCAGAAAACTTTCGACAGAAGATATCATTAAAGCCCAGATTAGAATGGATGCTCAGGTTTTAAAAGCGGGAAACGCTTTTGCTATGGGATATTCTCCCATAATAGATGGTAGTACTATGCCAAAGCACCCTCTTAAAGTTGTACTTGATGGAGAAACTAAAAACATCGAACTTTTACATGGTACAAACAAGGATGAAATGAGATTATGGGAATTATGGTATCCTGGTGTAAAAGACTCAGAAGATTTATTCAAGAAAGTGAATTTGCTTTTGAAAGTCGCAGGACAATCAGAAGATAAAACCCGAGAGGTAATAGATATTTATAGTCAGACGAGAAAAAATCCTACTGAAATATTTAGTGCGATATTTACTGATACATATTTTCGAGTACCTTCTATCCGTTTTGCTGAAATACAGGCTAAAATTCAACCTGATACCTATATGTATATGTTCACTTATCCATCTCCTGTACGTAAAGGATCACTAGGGGCTATCCACGCAATTGAGATTCCGTTTGTATTTGGAACGCTGGATATGCCAAGGAATGCTTTATTCCCTGAATCCAATGAAGAAACCGAAGCAATCAGCGCAAAAATGATGGATGCTTGGATTTCTTTCGCTCGCACTGGAAATCCAAATCATGAAAATATTCCAGATTGGCCTCAATATCAAAATAATAGAGCAACTATGATATTCGGAAAGGATATAAAAGTAATTGATGATCCATATGATAAAGAAAGAGCCGTATGGGACGATGTAATAATTTTGAAGAATTAATCTTACATAACCACAATTTTTTTATTTTATTTTTAACATTTACATTCAAATTCTAAATTAAAATTACTAAAAACTTATGATTTTATAATGATATTAGAAGGAAAAAATATAGTGATAACTGGAGCAGGTAGGGGTATAGGAAAAGCTGCTGCAATTGCTTGTGCTAAAGAAGGTGCGAATATTGGATTGACTTCAAGAACCCTAGAAGAATTAAATACTACTAAAAAAGAGATTGAAGACTTGGGGCTTGGAGTAAAAGTCGTTGTTAAGATCGCCGATATTACTAAATATGATGAAGTAGAAAAGATTTTTAAAGAGTTTCATGATGAATTAGGATTATTAAATGGAGTCATTGCGAATGCTGGCTTTGCTTGGTTGGGATTTGCGCCTGAATTGGATCCAGAAAAATTTGATTTTACTATCAAAGTCAATATACTAGGAGTATTTAATACCTACAAAGCGGCTTATCCATTATTGAAAAAAGATGATAAGAATTCGAAAGCTAAATTCTTTATAACAGGAAGTGCGGTTTATCCAGCCGCAGCACCGCGAATGGCTGCTTATGGAGCTTCTAAATATGGAGTTGTAGGTCTTCAGAGAACAATCGCATTAGAAATTAAACAAAAGAGGGAAAATATTACGATCAATTCGATACATCCTATGCAAGTCGATACTAAAATGCTCAGAGGAAAGAAAGCTGGTGATGGGAATAAGCCCCCGAGTGTACTGGATCCAGAAGATCTGAATGAGTATTATGTATTCATGATGTCAGATGCTTCCAATAGAATTCACGATGGTCTGCTTTATCCAAGCGATTTGGAAAAAGTCAAAAAACTGATTAATGAAGCTCCCGCAGAGAAAAAAGAAAATTTAGACGTATTTAATGAATATCTTCAAGAAAAATCCCCTAAAACTTTTGAGAATGTTAAAAAACTTAAAGCATTAATACAGCATTTAATAACTCTTAGTAAATAATTAATTTTTTTATTTTATTTGTATGAGCTCTTCTAGTTAAAAGAGAGATATTTGACTTGAAGGAAATAATAAAAGTTATTTAAATTGACCTTTTATTCTAAATAAGAATAAACTTTTTTTTTAAACAACGATAGAATATGAATTAGATATGACAAATAAAGATTCTTATCAAAAATTAATTGAACATCTTGGAGAATGGATATTTGGAGTCCCAGAATCCGAATATCTTCTCCCCTTGCTTAAACATCGTTTCACACCTGAAGAAGCTGAACTTCTTTCCCAAATCCCATATTTACCTCATACAGCTGAACAACTTTCTAAGAAACTGAATGTGCCTCTTGCGGAACTAAAAGAAAAATTAGAGGACTTTTCGAAACGGGGGATAGTAAATCGGTCAGAAGGAAGAAACGCTATCCGTTATACATCCGGGGACCTAATGTTTATGTTTTATAGAATGCCGTGGTGGCCGGGAAATACAGAAGAATTTGACCGTAAACTCGCTCCATTAGCAAATAACTACTATATTGATGCCTATGCCGCAGATTATATGGGTTATCATACTAAGGGTCTTAGAGCCGTTCCTATTAACCAAACGGTAAAAGACTCTCGTCAAATAATGCCCTATGAAGATATTTTAAAGATTGTTGAGAATGCTGAATTTTATTCTGTATCTCATTGTGCTTGTCGTCAAAGGCACAATCTTGACCCTAATTTTGGAGAATGTAAAGATGAAACGTTAAACTGCCTTCATTTTGATAGGCTTGGTAGATATACTGTGGATCAAGGAGTTGGTAAGGAAATTACAAAGGAAGAAACTTTAGATATATTAGCAAAAGCTGCGGATGCTGGATTAGTTCATGGTGTTTCTACTACAAAGGTAGGAGTGGATACAATATGCAATTGTTGTGCAGATTGCTGCCTTTTACTTGAATCTATTGTAAAGATGCCTGGTATACTTCCAAGAGGTCATCAAAGATCAAATTATTTTCGCGAAATTGATGAAGAAAAGTGTATAAAATGTGGTCTC
>Ga0209976_10001893_pt1 | contig 12109 bp, 10 predicted proteins | sample SumtaG_FD_182806 | JGI IMG/M metagenome (GOLD analysis project Ga0209976, IMG submission 182806) | Deep subsurface microbial communities from Indian Ocean to uncover new lineages of life (NeLLi) - Sumatra_00157 metaG (SPAdes) (version 2) | ecosystem: Environmental > Aquatic > Marine > Oceanic >... | reverse complement strand
GGGGAAAGAAGCGAACTGGATCCAGACGGTTCCCAAGAAGGGCTGGTTTGCCCTCTTGCGTCTCTACAGCCCGACTGAGGCGTGGTTCGACAAGACCTGGCGACCTGGTGAGATTGAGTTGGTGAAGTAAATCGGAAATTGGGGGCGGTCATGCGGGCCGCTCCAGACCAAGCCCCGCCACCAGAAGTGCGAAAGCTCCTGCCAGGGCAAATGAACATCAATGTCCGCTTTGGGTCAAAAGCAGACATTAGAACGTGCATTGCGGATGTCCGCTTTACCCCCAAGAGCGGACATGGCGCCTACTGCACGGGTTGACGACCAAGTCCAAAAACCTCCCGCCACCATAACCAAACTTATCGCCCCTCCTCCCCGCGCCCTTAAACTCGCGCCGCCCATTCCAAACGCCCGCGCTATTTCACCAAAAGGCAAGACGGCCTGAAACAAAGCTGGCACGCCTACCGCCGGGTGTGGATGCCTTCGTCGTGATGGACCAGAGGCCGATCATGCACTAACAATCAACTTGGACCACTCGAGTGGGGCTGATCAGACAATCGCGGCAACAACCAACAACAAGGGGAGCACAGTGAAGAAATTTGTTTTTTTGACTTACGGGTTTGAAAAGCCCACCCCAGAAATCATGGCAGCCTGGAGCAAGTGGTTCGAGTCAATCAAAGACAATATTATCGAAAAGGGCCATCTCCCTCGTGGTCGAGAAATCTCGAAAGCTGGAACCAAGGATTTGCCATTGGGGCTTGAATCCATCACCGGCTTCCTGATCGTGAGCGCCGACAGCCTTGATGATGCAGAGAAGATGGCGCAAAGCAATCCGTACATAACAAGCATCAGGGTCTATGAAGTGATGTCGGAGTAGACTTGCCCTATTCGTGATTAGACGCCCTGCGGCACAGCATTCCCCGCCCCCAAAAACCTTACCCCCCGCCACTCCTTCTCCCCCTTCTTCTTCCCTCTCGCCTTTCTCCTCTCCTCCCCCCTCTGCCCTACCGTCCCCCTCGAATACTCCGTATACGTCACACACGTTCTCCTCACCCCAAAACCTTATCCCCCCTCCTGCCCGCGCCCTTAAACTTCCGCCGCCCATACCAAACGCTCAGGCGTGCAGACGTGCGCTGGCGGACTGTACGGAGCGGGCCGGCGCAACAGGTCAGGGGCCGTAAGCTCACCCCTCGTCAGTGCTGCCGTCCATGCGAAGCATGGCCCCCTCTCCCCATTTTTCATGGGGAGAGGGGAACAGCCCGCTCCCCGTCTCTCACCCCTCGGGCGCCAAGCGCCGCGAGGCGCTCCCGCTCGCGCTAACCATCGACTTGCATCCTCACCCCTGCCCCCGGGTGCAAGTGCTGCGCGCCTCACGTATTCTCCCCCGCAATGGCCTATATCCTCGAGAAAATCACGCTACAAACTGGACAACATGCTCTAGTGACACGCTTGCAGCCTAAGCTCTCCCTCACGATATGTTGGGGGCACGGCGACCAACAGCTAATCAAGAGCAGGACCTCATATGAAGACGATCCCCGTCCTTGTGGTTGCTGCGATGGTGTTCCTACCAATGCCATCGCTCGCGCAAGAAGAACCCGCTGACAAACCAGCGGTCGAAAGTTCGAGCACGACAAACAAGGTAGACCACGAACTCTCGGCCGACGAGGCTATCGACAAGGCCAAGGATGCCACCAACAAAGCAATCGAGACGGCAAAAGACGCAATCATAGAGGCGATCGAAAAGGCCAAGGAGCATACCAGCTCGGCAATTGAGACTGGGAAGGAAGCCACCGAAGACGCGATCGACAAAGCGTCCGAAGCCACCAATATCCTCGACAAGGCGGCTGAAGCTACAAGAGAAATTTTGGAGAAGGTTAAGCAAGCAACCAGCGCGATCTTGGAAAAAGCCAAGGAGGTGACAGAGCAGAAAAGTGAGGCAGACGAGCCAACCGATACGCCTCCCGCGCCGGATGCGAACCCACCAAAGTCCAGCGACTAAGTTGAAGCGCGCACTCATCCCACTCGTTCGCCAAATAATGGCCCGATGACCAAGCTTAAGCAGCCCTTCAGGCACGCCATCATCGACGATGCACGCGTGCTTGCCGAACTCGTCAACTACGCCGGCGAAGGCCTGCCGCACTATCTTTGGGGCACGCTGGCGGAATCGGGTGAAGACGCGTGGGATGTCGGGCGCCGCCGCGCCGCGCGCGATGATGGCAGCTTTTCCTACCACAACGCGGCGATCATTGAGCGTGACGAGCACTGCGCTGGCTGTCTCATTGGCTACGAGATCTCCGACGATCCCGAACCGATCGCCGATGACATGCCGGCCATGTTCGTTCCCTTACAGGAGCTGGAAAACCTTGTGCCAGGCACGTGGTACGTGAACGTGCTGGCCGTTCGTCCGCAGTTTCGCGGGCACGGGCTTGGCACGCAGCTCCTCGACTTAGCCGACAAGACGGCGCAATCGCTCGGCAAACGTGGACTAAGCGTCATCGTTTCCGACGCCAACGCTGGCGCACGGCGTCTTTACGAGCGCTGTGGCTACAGCCAAAGCGCAACACGGCCGATGGTCAAGGAAGGTTGGGAAAACGACGGTACACTCTGGGTGCTGTTGACAAAAAGCCTGTAGCGGCCCCTAGCGCATTTTCAGGAAAAGTGTGTGCGGTTTTCCGCCAGGAAAATGTGTAAAAACAAAGAACGAGAGCCTATTCGATGAACAAGAATTCATCGAATAGGCTCTAGCGCTGCGGGCGCTTAGCAATCATGAACCAGGACGGGCCCATGTAGGGGTCGTTCCAAATGCGCTTCCACAGAAAGCCCGCTTTCTCATAGGCCCGCACGGCGCGCTCATTGCGGATCGAGGGGAAAACGCACACGGCAACGGCCAATGTCGTTGCAAACACTTCGTCCTTCAGGAGTGAAAGCGCTATCTGGCCGACGCCTTTGCCGCGATGATCTTCGGACGCAATGAATAGATCGAGATCCCACGTGCCGGGGGCGAGATCTTGGGGCAGGTCATCGCCCCAAATAGTGGCGTCGACCGCGTGTGCATAGCCGACCGGCGCGCCGCCTGCTTCGATGATGCGGCAGAGGCTATGCTTCGTTCGCAATGCCATGTTGACCTCGGTCTGCGTCGCCGAGGCGGGCCCCCACCATTCCTGGATGTCTTCGCGCACGAGCCAGCCCCGGATGAGGTTCCAGTCCGACCGGCTGGCGGGACGCAAGCTAACCTCTGCCTTACTCGCCATGACCTAGTGCCGAAAGTGGCGCTTGCCGGTGAAGACCATGGCAAGACCTTTGTCATCGGCCGCCTGGATCACCTCATCATCGCGCATGGAGCCGCCCGGCTGAATGACCGCCGTGGCACCGGCTTCGGCAGCCGCCAATAAGCCGTCCGCAAACGGGAAGAAGGCATCAGAGGCGACGATCGAACCCTTTGTCAGCGGTTCGCTCACGCCCATTGCTTTAGCAGCGTTGGCGGCCTTGGAAGCGGCAATGCGGGTTGAGTCTATGCGGCTCATTTGGCCCGCACCGATGCCGACAGTCGCGCCGTCTTTCGCATAAACGATAGCATTCGACTTGACGTGCTTAGCGACCTTAAAGGCAAAGGCGAGATCGGCCAGCTCCTGCTCGGACGGCGCGCGCTTGGTAACGACCTTAAAGTCGGATGGCCCCACGACGCCATTATCGCGCGACTGCACAAGAAGACCACCTGAGAGCGAGCGCACCGCCACACCGGGCGCGCGCGGATCGGGCAAAGCACCGGTCGTCAACAAGCGCAGGTTCTTCTTTGTGGCGAAGAGCGCTTTGGCCTCTGGCGTCGCATCTGGTGCGATGACAACCTCGGTAAAGATCTTGATTATTTCCTCTGCGGCTTCGGCGTCGATCATGCCGTTGAGCGCGATGATACCGCCGAAGGCGCTGACGCTATCGCAAGCGAGCGCCTTGAGATAAGCCTCCTTGATTGAGGCGGCCATTGCGACACCACACGGGTTGGCATGCTTGATGATGGCAACCGCCGGCGTTCCAGTTCCCAGCTCCGCCACGAGCTCGAAGGCGGCGTCCGTGTCGTTTAGGTTGTTGTAAGACAGCTCCTTGCCTTGATGCTGCACGGCGGTCGATACGCCGGGGCGTTTGTCGCCCGACGCGTAGAAGGCGGCCGACTGGTGCGGGTTCTCGCCGTAACGTAAGGGCTCGGCGCGACGCCCGCCAAACGCGCGCCACTGGGGCATGTCATCGTTGAGTTCCGCAGCAAACCATTCGCTGATCGCGGCATCATATGCACCGGTGCGGGCGTAGGCCTTGGCGGCAAGCTCTTTGCGCAATTTGAGCGTCGTTGCTCCGCCGTGCGTTCCCATCTCCTCAAGAACGCGCGCGTAGTCGGCAGCCTCGACGACGACCGTCACCCCAGCGTGGTTCTTCGCCGCCGCGCGGATCAGAGCCGGGCCGCCGATATCAATATTCTCGATGCAGTCGTCAAATGACGCACCCTTGGCCACCGTCGCCTCAAAGGGATAGAGATTAACGACCAACAGATCGATGGGCGCGATGCCGTGCTCGGCCGTCTTGGCCTCATGCTCAACGTTCCCGCGGACGGCGAGCAAACCGCCGTGCACCATTGGATGCAACGTTTTGACCCGGCCATCGAGCATCTCGGGAAATCCAGTCAGCTCGGAGACGTCTTTCACCGCAAGACCTTCAGAACGCAGAACCGTAGCGGTGCCCCCTGTCGAGACGAGTTCCACACCCGCATGCGACAAAGCACGGGCGAACGCAATGAGCCCCGTCTTGTCCGACACTGAAAGTAGCGCTCGGCGGATTTTCGTCTCGGCGTTGGTCATTCGTGTACCTTTCAATCAGTCCGCGCGCCCAACCGTCCAACTAACCTCGCTCTCGCCAAACGTCACCCCCCGCAGCACAATTTGCATGGCGCGGCACGGACCGCTGCTGTCGGCAAAGTAGGCGCTCTCCTCAACCGTGAGGCCGGCGCCCTCGGCCTTAAAGCGCCAGCTCTGGCCGTCCGCCAGCATCAGTTCCGCCTCGTTCGGCTCCTTTAACAGACGGCACTTGACCTCGGGGTGAAGGTGGAAATGGATCGCAAATGGCAGATCTCTTCTCAATCGAAGCTCGCCGCGCGATGCGGCGAGCCGGTCCCAGCCTTTGAGCCGGGTACCGTCGAATGCCAAACTCAAGCGGCGTGAGTGTACGAGCTCGAAGCGGCGCAGATAACCATCATGGTTTGCGGCCATTGAGATCGCCCCGCCTGCATCATCCATGCTCCATTGGACACGCGCCGGCAATTGAATTGGCGGCGAACCGATCAACTCCTCCAACCAACGGTGCCGAACGAGCTTGGACGACGACGTTTCGGCAAGGCACAAGGTGTTGTGACTCGCGGTCGCGCGCGCCGTGGGGCGCCAGTCGGCTGCTGCCGCGCCCGGCATACCTCCATTCACGAAAAGCAACTGCGTACCAACACTCATTTCGAAGGACAAGCAGCCAGCCTGCGCCTCGCCGGCGACCGCGAGCGGGGGCGGACAGCCAGTGTCGACAAGTACGACGCTCTTTTCGCGCTCAAGACGTACGTAGCCAGAATCACGAGCCGCGGTGAGTTTTGATATTGAACTGTCGTCATAAGCAAGGACCGTTGCCAGCCCCGCGGCGGAAGGCACGCTCATGCCGTTGAAACGCGCAAGCAGGCCATCTCCCAACCTCAATAGACGCAGCATCGGCATGATGCGTCGCAACGCATCGCTAACAGGTGCTGGCGTGGTACGTACCCGCGCGGTGAAGCACTGACTCAAGGGCAGCAGATCGAGCATAATCTCGACAAGCACACTGGGGTTGCGGCTGATATGGCCGCCATCGGGAAGGATTTGGCCCGCCAGCTCTGCGGCGAGCGACACTTCGACTCCTTTGAGCTGACGATCGTGCCCGGCAATCGATAGGTCTGCCAGCGTGAGCGCGATGAGCGCTAGAAGGCGCGGGTAGCCCTCCGGCGCGTCACCCCAGGCTGCAGACAGGTGCACGAGTTGGCGGCCAAGGCTCTGCGTAATGGTCCGGTACGTCTGCTGGTCAGCGCCTTCAAGCAGCATGTTGGCGTGGGAGACCCACGAGATGAGGCGGCGCGCGGCGACCGCAGGCTCCGCGGCAATGCTATCACCGTCACATCGGCGCAGGGCCCATTCGGCCGCCAGCCTCTGCGTTGCCTCGCGCGCCTCATCATCACCGGCAGCAGCGAGATTGCGCAACCACCCGAAACCGTGAAGCTCGCGCGCCCAACCGTCGTTCGGCGGATCGAGGTCAAAGGGCGAGCGCCCGTGCAAAAACGCGATGCTACCAGCAAGTCCGAATTGCCCATGCTCGATCTCGTTCCAAAAGCTTGGATCGGCTGTTCGCAGATCCTGCGGCACGAGCAAGAGTTGATCGGCGGCGGGCGGCCCAAATGACCAACGCAAGAACGGTGAAGAAAGCATGCCGGCAATCGCCGAACGCTTGGAGCGGTCGACCGACAGTGCGGCAATCCTCAAGCGTTCCTTGAGCGTCAGCTCCGACATCTGCACCTCTCCGCGCCGGCCAAAACCCCGCTGCGCCGTGCCCCCGTGGACACGTTGCTGGGAGTACCCCTGCGGGAAGGCCAAGACAAGGCGCAGCTTGCGAACGGCTGTGAGCAGCATGCCTTGGCTAGTGCGATTAGGCGTGGCGTACAAGGCGCGCGACATAAAAGCCGTCGACGCCGGATAACTGCTTGTCTTGTTGGGGCAGGTGGCAGGGAAGGGTGCGCAAATCACCCTCCGGCGTGATCCAGTCCGGCACAATTCCACATTCGCCAACAGCAATCGGAACGCGCGCGAAATTGTCTACGCGTGCAAGTAACTCATCGATCCGTTGCGCACCTTCTTCGGGCTCGAGCGAGCAGGTGCAGTAGATGAGCGTGCCGCCCGGCGCAACGAGCTTCAAGGCGTTGTCGAGCAGGCGGCTCTGTAGCGCAGCCAGCATAGCGACGTCCTCAAGGCGCTTCAGGCGCAAGATGTCGGGGTGACGGCGGATCGCTCCCGTGGCGGTGCAGGGCGCATCCAGCAACACCGCGTCGAAGGTCCGCCCGGGGGCCCATGTTGCGACGTCGGCCTCGACAAAATCGGCCTTGAGATGGAGGCGCTCAAGATTGGACCGCAAACGGGCAAGGCGTACAGCGGAGAGGTCCACGGCGGTGACTTGTGCGCCGGCAGCAGCAAGCTGAGCCGTCTTTCCGCCCGGCGCGGCGCAAAGATCGGCCGCGGACTTTCCGTTGACTGGACCCAGCAGCTTGACGGGAAGTGCGGCGGCGGCGTCTTGCACCCACCAAGCACCGTCCGCGTAGCCACTAAGGTCTTCGATGCGGCCTCCAGCAGCAAGACGAACCGATCCCGTTGGCAATATGCTACCGCCGAGACGCTCGGCCCAATATGCTGGATCCGCTTTGACCGAAATGTCGAGCGGCGCCTCCGTAAGTGAGGCCTCGGCGATACGGCACGCTTGATCCTCGCCATAGGTCTCGATCCAGCGTGCAAAGAGCCAGCCGGGGATATTGAGGCGCAACGCATCACAGCCCTGCAGCACTTGTGCACCTTCGTTCGCAACCCGGCGCAGAAGCGCATTGACTAACCCGTCGAAGCGACGCGCTTTGCGGTCGCGGCGCGTCTGCTCCACCGCAATACTGACGGCAGCGTGGGGCGGCGTTTGCAGAAACAGGAGCTGCGCAGCACCAGAGAGCAAAATGGGCCAGAGGTGGCCTTGGCGCTCGGGCAACGGCTTCTGGAGAAAGTTTTTCAGGACCACTTCCAGCTCGCCGAGACGGCGCAGAACGGTGCCAGCGATGAGTCGGGCAAGGGCGCGGTCACGCGGCTCCATGGAGCTCTTTGCAAGATCCTTGGTAAGCGCCTCGTCGAGAGAACGGCCGTCATGAAGAGTGGCCGCCAACAGCCGCACGGTGGCCTCTCTCGCGGCGAAGCCCGACGGCAAGCGGGGCTCCGCGGCTTTGCGCTGTGTCGGCTTGGGCTTGCTGCCCGAGGGTTTTTGCTTGCCGCGATGCGGCGAATTTTCAGTGCTCACCGCCTCCTAGCCCCAGGGTCCGCGTGAACGCTGCAGCTCAGCTGATGCGCCGCGCGACGACCACGGTCCCCGATCGTGCCGGGATGTCTCCTCGCGAGGGCCGCTGGTCCGACCCATCTCGCGTGCCAATTGTTGTAGTGCGGCTATGCGGTTTTCCGTGTTGGGATGGGTTGAGAACCAGTTGTCGAAACCCCGGCCTGAAAGTGGATTGATGATGAACAAGGACGCCGTCGCCGGCACCTTCTCGGCAGTCTCGTTGGGAATACGGCGCGCGAAATTCTGGATCTTGGCGAGCCCAGAGGCGAGCCACAGGGGTTGGCCACAGATCTTGGCACCAAACCGGTCGGCGGAATATTCGCGCGAGCGGCTGATGGCCATCTGAACGAGCATGGCGGCAAGCGGAGCCACGATGATCGCCACAATCGTTCCTAAGAACCCAAACCCACCGCGGTCGTCGCGGCGGCCACCAAACAGCATTCCGAATTGCATGTACTGAGCGAGCATGGAGATGGCGCCACCGATAGAGGCCGCAACCGTCATGGTGAGCGTGTCACGATTTTTGATGTGGGCCAGCTCATGCGCCATCACACCGGCAATCTCGTCGCGGTTAAGCGCCTGGAGTAACCCGGTCGAGGCGCAAACCGCTGCGTGCGACGGGCTACGTCCGGTAGCGAACGCATTGGGTTGGTCACTCTGCATAATGTAGACACGCGGCATCGGCAGCCCAGCGCGCTTGGCAAGATCGCGCACGAGGCCGTAGTACTCAGGCGCGGAGCGTTCGTTAACTTCTTTCGCCCCGTACATACGCAAAACGAGCTTGTCAGAGTTCCACAGGCTAAACACATTCATGCCGAGAGCTAGAACGAAGGCGATAATCATGCCTGTCTGGCCGCCAATCGCTGCACCCAACGCAACGAAAATTGCGGTCAGTGCGGCCAAGAGCATGGCCGTCCTTACGTAGTTCATTGGCATGACCCGCCTCAACCTCCTCAGCGATCCGACTTCAATCATGCTATATGGGAAGAAGCGTTGCCAGCAACCAGTGGCGACAAGGAACCGCGCCATGGCAGATTCGCAAAAGCAGCCCGTTCGACCAACTGCCGCCGAGCGCGCCTTGAAGGAAGCCGAGGCGCGCCGCGCCGCTCGTGAGCGCTTTGTGGAAACGGACCAGCGCGAAATCGGTGGGCGCGAGGGCCCGGATCCGACGCGGCACGGCGATTGGGAAAAGGGCGGCATAGCTTCCGACTTCTGACGCAGCCGGAGCAATGCGCAACCCCCGGCGCAGAATACTATGCCGACGCGAGCGACGCTAAGCAGCTAGAAGCTGCACTCTCAAAATTTGCACAGAAGCTCAATGCGCTGAGGCTCTCGAAGTAGCGTAAGCCAGCCCATGGACGCGCGGTGGTGACAGGGTTGCCACGTATCCACGGGATTTGAGGGCGCTCGCGGCGCTCTTGCGTGCCAAGGGACGACGGGACGTTATACTGACCGTTCAATCGTCCTCAGGAATACGCAATGCGCCGTTCTCGTCTGATCTTCTCAAGCATCCTCATTTTGGTCCTCCTGCTTCTCGCCGTAACGGGGGCACTTTGGCTCGGCTTTATGCCGCAGCGGCTCATACCATTCTCGTTCCTCGATGCGGACCTGTCGCCGTTGCCCAACTACAAGGGCGAGTTCGTTTCGGCAGGGCGCGATGGGCAGTGGAACCGCCCCAAGTCGAAGTTCGCGCTCGGCGCTGTCGACTCAGGCGCGTTAAACCTGCGGCCGCAAGCCAACTGCTCTCCAGAGGCCATCGTCCACTACGCCGAGAGAGCGCCAGAGGTTTTCAACGGCGAAAAGAGTGGCCTCCTTTATGGCGTCAAAACGCATACATCGGCAACGCGCGTGGGCGATATGCCCGGATACAATTCGTGTGCTCTCGTCACCCATGCCATCCTCAAGAAGGCGGGCTGCAAGTGGGCGAAGAGAACTGCTAGCGCCAAGGCCATCTACGATATGGCCTACAAACATGGCTGGCTGCCATCGGCAAGCCAGGAAGGGGGCTGCATCGTGGCCTGGAATTCGCTCGAAGCTGGCGGACGCTCCCGTATCGGCCGCGGCAAGGATGCCGCCAAAAAATCGAGTGGGGGTGTCCTCTTTCGCCATGTTGGGATCGCAACGGGAAGCTGGTGGAGCGTCGACAACACTTCGTTCCTGGGCCGGCCAACCGCTGGGATCACAACCCGGCCGTTTCGCTACGAGAGCCCCATTTTTCTCTGCCCGCCTAAGCCGCGCAAAAAATAACTTTCACCATGCCGCACGCAAACTTGACACGCGCGAGTGAGATCGGCGCAGCAATCATCTTCTATTGGGACTGCCTAGCTAGATTTGCGGTTTTCGACCAGGTCGTCGACCACTGAAGGGTCTGCGAGGGTCGATATATCGCCCAGATTAGAGAAATCGTTCTCCGCAATTTTGCGCAAGATGCGGCGCATGATCTTACCCGAGCGCGTCTTGGGAAGGCCCGGCGCATATTGAATGATATCGGGCGAAGCGATGGGGCCGATCTGTTTGCGAACGTGCACCACAAGCTCCTTTTTGATCTCCTCGCTCCACGTCTCCCCCGCCTTCAGAGTGACGAAGCAGTAGATGCCCTGGCCTTTGATGTCGTGCGGATAGCCTACAACAGCGGTTTCGGCGACCTTGGGATGGGCGTCGAGTGCGGCCTCAATTTCCGCAGTGCCGAGCCGGTGCCCCGAGACGTTGATGACGTCGTCGACGCGGCCGGTGATCCAGTAGTCACCGTCTTCATCGCGGCGGCACCCATCACCCGCAAAGTACATGCCGGGATAGGTGGTGAAATAGGTCTGCACGAAGCGATCGTGATCACCAAACAAGGAGCGCGCCTGACCAGGCCAGCTATCGAGAATGACGAGGTTTCCGGTCGCTGCGCCTTCCAAAATCGTGCCCTTGTCGTCCACGATGGCCGGCTGAACGCCGAAGAAGGGTCGCGTGGCCGAGCCCGGCTTCAACGTCGTTGCGCCGGGGAGCGGTGTAATAAGGATGCCGCCCGTTTCCGTCTGCCACCAAGTATCCATGATGGGGCAGCGCTCCTCGCCAACCACATCGCGGTACCATTCCCAAGCTTCTGGATTGATTGGCTCGCCGACGGTGCCGAGCAGTCGCAGCGATGAGCGATCCGTGCGTTTCACAAAGTCATCGCCGGCGCCCATAAGCGCACGGATCGCTGTCGGCGCGGTATAGAAGGTGTTGACGCGCCATTTATCGACGACGTGCCAGAAGCGCGACAATGTTGGATAATTGGGAACACCCTCGAACATGAGAGTCGTTGCGCCGTTAGCAAGCGGACCATAGACGATATAGCTGTGGCCTGTGACCCAACCGACATCTGCGGTGCACCAGTAAATGTCCCCATCGTGGTAATCGAACACGTACTGATGCGTCATCGAAGCGAAGACGAGATAGCCACCAGATGTGTGGAGCACGCCTTTCGGTTTTCCCGTCGAACCCGACGTATAGAGGATGAAAAGTGGATCCTCAGCGTACATCTCCACCGGCGAGCAATCGCTTGAGACGTTGAGAAGCACATCGTGGAGCCAATGGTCGCGACCCTCCACCCAAGGAACGGAATTTCCAGTCCGGCGCACCACGAGCACCTTCTCTCCGTCCTTGCCCGCCTTTTTCAGTGCCTCATCAGTGTTCTTTTTCAGAGGGATCGTCTTGCCGCCGCGCAAACCCTCATCAGCCGTGATGGTAAGCTTGGAACCGGCGTCAACGATGCGGCCGGCAAGGCTCTCAGGAGAGAACCCGCCAAACACGACAGAATGAACGGCGCCGACGCGCGCGCACGCGAGCATGGCGTAGGTCGCTTCGGGAATCATGGGCAGGTAAATGGTGACGCGATCTCCCTTCTCGACCCCGAGCGCCCTTAAGACGTTGGCGAATTTGCAGACGCGAGCGTGGAGTTGCTTATAGGTGATCTTCTCGTCCTGGGTCGGATCGTCCCCCTCCCAGATGATGG
>Ga0209976_10001892_pt1 | contig 12109 bp, 11 predicted proteins | sample SumtaG_FD_182806 | JGI IMG/M metagenome (GOLD analysis project Ga0209976, IMG submission 182806) | Deep subsurface microbial communities from Indian Ocean to uncover new lineages of life (NeLLi) - Sumatra_00157 metaG (SPAdes) (version 2) | ecosystem: Environmental > Aquatic > Marine > Oceanic >... | reverse complement strand
ACCTGAGAGCCACCAAAGATATTTAGATGAGATTTTTAATATTTCGAGAAAAAAGAAAGGTGGTTGGGTTACAAATAAAGAAATTGCCAAGAGTCTCAAGGTTGAACCCGCTTCCGTATCAGGTATGTTGGAAAAGCTGAAGAAAAATGGTCTAATTAATTGGGAACCTAGAAAATCTATAAGATTAACTGAAAAAGGGAAAAAAATTGCTAGACAATTAGACGAAACTCATGCGTTACTTTACCAATTTTTCGCTAACGTATTAAAAATCGAAGATGAAGAGATAATTGAGAATTTATCGTGCGAAATAGAGCATCATATCACACGAGATGTAAAAGAATCCTTAGAAGATTTCCTCTCAAAATATTTAAAATAGGATTCATTGATGCAATTAACTTATTTAAGTCTTTAATAATGAATTAAAATGTCGGAAGAACTAAACCAAAAAGTTGAACTTGTTAAGAAAAAATTTGAAAACTTTACAAATTTTATCGAATTACCTGATTTTAGGTCATTTCTATTATTTACGTTAACTAGTCAGGTACCTATGAATGTTTTGGCTCAAATGGGATTAGGAGGTAATAAAGAAGTAATTAATCTTCCTTATAATCCGATTTTAAAGATTTATTATCAAAAAATTAATCTATTATCTGTGGGAGCCTTGATAGTTTATGTTAAAAGTGAACCTCTCTCTGATAAATTTGTTCTCGAGAAAGATGACTCAACTATTAAAAACTTTTTAAATCCTGATGAGATGAGTTTAGCGTTTCGAGGAAAGGAAAAGTTTTTGCTACCATTGGTAAGTGATTGTAATAGCTGTGATATTGATAATAACTCAAAAATAACAATTAAAATTGATGATTTGTTTCATTCCTTAGAAAGTTTTCTTGGGGTAGCTGAACCAAATTTACTTTTCGCTATAGATGGTAATAGCGATTCTGATCCTGATATAATATTTACTTTTAACATGATGCCAGAGATTCCAATTAGAACCGATAAGAAGATTTTAAAAATTGATGTTTTTATTGATGAAAAGCATAATACAAGAGATGTTACATACATAAAACGCGAAGAGGATTTCAAAATCAATTACCTTAGCGAAGTCAAAGACATAAGTCATGCTGAAATATATAAATCTGCTTTTTCTTTGATAATGCATATCAAATCTTTAAACGAACCTTAATATTTTCTTCATTTCTTTTATAATATTCACTGAGAAGTTAACCCCTTGTTTCAGCAAGGAATATGAAACACATTATTTCCTTATTAATAATTGACAATTATGAGAGAATAGGATTTTTCATATTCGTTAGAGATTAAGCCATTAACATCATTAAAGGACTAATATATTCAATTTATAAATCATCCGACAAAAAATAATAAGTATAACAATAATTCATACCGTATTGTTATACTTTAATGTAATAGGGTTATTAATGATGAAGATCATAACGATCAATTTACCAGAAAAATATTTACAAGCAATCCAAATTTTAAATGACAATGGGGCTTACCCCTCCAGAAGTGAAGCAATAAGAATGGCTTTGCATGATTTCTTAGCAAAAGAGCTAAAGATGTATCACGATCTTGATGATGACAGCTTTAGAATGCTTATCCGAAGTAAAAAAAATAAAATTAATCACTAAACCTTCTTTCCTTTATTTTTTATTATTAATAATCTAATTTCAATTATCTCTAAACTTATTTCAGTAATTGAAATCTTAAATAGATTTAAGACATAATTAAAATTATATAATGCTTCAAATAAAGCAATTAATTCTCCTTTAAGGTTTATCTCATGGATATTAAAATTGATACTTGTAACGGTTGCGGACAATGTGCTATTGTTTGCCCAGTTCAAGCAATACAAATGATTGATAATAAGGCTGTTGTAGATGAAGAAAGTTGCGTAGAATGTTCAGTTTGTTATAGAGATGCAAATTGCCCTGTTAACGCTATTAAGATAAAAAGATTAGAATGGCCCAGAGAAGTTCGAGTCCCTTTTAGTAATGTAATTGCCACACATAAAGTAAGTGGGGTAGCAGGGCGTGGAACAGAAGAAATGAAAACAAACGATGTAACTAATCGCTACGGATTCGGGGAAGTTGGAATTTCAATTGAATTGGGACGCCCGGGAGTAGGATCAAAATTAAAAAATATCGAGCTATTCACAACAAGGTTTTCAAGAATTGGTGTGATGTACGAAGAAAAAAGTCCGGTTACATCTCTAATAATTGACAATGACGGACATATCAATGAAGATGTAAAGGATGAACGAGTTCTTTCTGCAATAATTGAATTCAAAGTTCCTACTAAAAAGCTTTCTCACATCTTAGAAATAATTAGAGAGGTAGAAAAAGAGATTGATACTGTCTTTTCTGTTGGAATTGTTTCAAGAATAAAAGAAAATAATACTCAGGAAATTATAAACAGAATCTCACAGCTTGGATTTGAAGTAAGACCAAATGCTAAAATAAATATTGGGTTAGGAAGACCCTGAAATTATGGAGGAAAACGAATTTTGACTCATACATTACACAGGAAAGGAATTGAAGAGGATTTAAAGAGAGATTATGTTATATTAGCAATGCTTGCGGCGGGTGTTAATGATAAATATGATGACTCACGTGCAAAAATGATTAAAATAGGAGAAATTTTGAAAGAACATAACCCAATTAATATCATGTCTGAATTAGGGTGGAAAACATCAGCTACTATTACAGCAACTTATGGAGATATTGAGACTGTAAAGAGAATTATTCAAATCCTTAAAGAAGAAGATTTTGGAATATCGATAGTTATAAGTGGATTAATTTCTGAGATAGAAAAGACTCTGAAGGGAGTAGATCTAGAGATCAATACAGTCCATTTTTCACTCGGGACATTCGGTAGGCGAAAAAGTGAGTTATTACCCTCAGAAAAGCTCTTAGAAATTACTACAATGTGTGGTCATCACACAGTTTCATCACAGTCGATTACACATTATGTAGATTTGATTAAACGAGGAAAAACTACAGTTGAGAAAGCTGCAAATAAGCTAACAAGACCTTGCGTTTGTGGTATTATTAATACTTCTCGTATAATTGAGATACTTACAACTTTAGTTAAAGAATAATATACAAATTTTCACTTTAATCAAAACAACCTAAGACATAAATACCTAACTATTTTATTTTCAATTAAGCCTAAGCGATTTCGAATTTAATTTGGTTAGGCATTATTCATTTTGGGGAAGAATTAATGAAAATTGGAATAATTGGAACGGGAAGTATGGGTAAAGGTTTAGGTTTTATCTGGGCAGAAAAGAACCATGAAATCATGTTCGGATCGCGTGATCCAGTAAACGCAGAAAAATTAGCCCGAACATCTGGTGCAAATGTGTCTGGAGGGACCTATAAAGATGCCGCCCAATTTGGTGGTATAGTAATTCTCGCGATCCCTTGGTCAGCTGTTAAGGAAACTATTCCGATACTGGGTGATTTGAACGGGAAAATCATTATTGATTGTACTAACGCTGTTGCACCGCATTTAGGAGGTTTGTTATTAGGACATACAATTTCTGCAGCAGAAAAAATTGGTGAATGGGCAAAAGGAGCAAAAATTGTAAAAGCATTTAACTCTCTTGGTGCTGAAAACCTAACAAAACTGCAATTTGGTTCACAAAATGCAAGTACTTTTATTTGTGGAGATGATTTAGAGGCTAAATCAATTGTACGGCAATTGGGGGAAAATTTGGGCTTTGATGTTGTTGATGCAGGACCCTTAGAAGCTGCACGGTTAATTGAACCACTAGCAATGCTATGGATTAATTTAGCATATAAACAAGGCATGGGAACAGACATTGCTTTTAAATTATTGCGACGGAGAAAAGCAAAATAAAATTGCTTTCACTGTCAATCTAATTTTTTTCTTTCTTGATTATTTATATATCAATTAGAGACCTATCGAAGCTCTCCTTTAGTTATAATTTCTTAATCTAAGGAAATAACATAAAAATGATAAATACTCTTAAATAAATTATATTTTAATAGAAACAGTTTAGAAGAATCGAATTATGAAATTAGTAAAGGAATATAGAAATTCCCCTTTCGCTCACACTTATTCTATAGTCGCAAGGGATCCTAAAACAGGAGAAATGGGTGTAGGAGTGCAAAGTCATTATTTTTCTGTTGGATCTGTAGTGGATTGGGGTGCATCTGGTGTGGGAGTAGTAGCTACGCAATCATTCGTAAACAAGTCTTTCGGATTAAGAGGTCTTGAATTAATGAAACAAGGTAAAACTCCCGAAGAAGCTCTATCTATTTTACTTGATGATGACGATGGGAAAAACGTAAGACAAGTTGCTCTGCTTGATGCTCATGGTAGGGTCGCAGTACATACTGGATCAAAATGTATAAAATATGCAGGACATGAAACCGGAGATAATTTTTCAGTACAAGCCAACATGATGTTAAAAGATACAGTTTGGCCTGCAATGGCCCTTGCTTTTGAAAAAAATAAAAACATTCCCTTACCAGAGAGAATACTTAAGGCTTTAGAAGCAGCAGAATCCGAGGGAGGGGATATAAGGGGAAGACAGTCAGCTGCGATATTGATTGTAAAAGGTGAGCCCGTAGAAAACGAATGGGATGATCCTTTTATTGATTTAAGGGTTGAGGATCATCCAGAACCATTAGAAGAACTTAGTAGATTATTAAAACTTCGAAGGGCTTATGAGATTATGGATAAAGGGGATGTTGCTTTGGAAAAAGGGGATGAAGACGAGGCGTTAAAAGCGTTTAGTTCAGCAAGGGAAATGTGCCCTAATAATATAGAGATGAAATATTGGACTGCTATTTCTCTAGCTAATATAAAAAGATTTAATGATGCTTTACCACTATTTAAAGAAATTTTTACCATAGATGACAATTGGCGCATACTTACAGAAAGACTACCTGATGTAGATTTACTAAATATATCAAAAGAAGAATTAAATAAAATTTTAACAATAGAGTGATACAATATGAAAATCGCACGATATTATAATAATAATGATGTAAGGGAAGATGAAATGGCTAAACCGACAATCGGCCAAGGAGAAATTTTGGTTAAAGTAAAAAGATCTGGAATTTGCGGCTCAGATATACTCGAGTATTATCGATTCGCAAAAATGCAAAAATTAGGCGTAAAATCATTGATTTTGGGTCATGAAATTGCAGGAGATATTGTGGAGAAGGATGAAACGGTGAAACATCTTAAAGTTGGAGATCGTGTATTTGTTTCTCATCATGTGCCATGTTTTGAGTGTCATTATTGTAAGCAAGGTCATGAAACTGCATGTAATCTCCTACATAATACTAATTTTGATCCAGGAGGTTTTGCTGAATTTGTTCGAATTCCTAAGATTAATATTGAAAAAAAGGGTGTATACGTTTTAGACCCAAGTGTTTCTTATGAGGAAGCGGTTTTCATTGAACCATTAGGCTGTGTATGCCGAGCTCAACGATTAGCAAATATGAAGAAGGGATTAACTGTTTTAATTCTTGGATGTGGCACTTCAGGGTTATTACATATTCAACTTGCAAAACTAAGGGGAGCAAAAAAAGTGATTGCGACCGATATCAACGAATATAGGATGCAAAAGGCAAAGGAATTTGGTGCTGATGAAGTGTTTAACGCAAGTTCCGATATTACGGCAAAAATTAAGGAAATAAATAAGTTCAGGCTAGCAGACATAGTAATCGTAAGTACTGGTGCTACATCAGCAGCAAAACAAGCTTTAGAATGTGCAGCATCAGGGAGTACGATTGTTTATTTTGCCGTTCCAGGACCGGGTATAAATCTCGAAGTTCCTATAAATAATTATTGGAGAAAAGAAATTAAAATTATGACTTCCTATGGTGCCGCACCCCAAGATCTTGACGAGGCTTACAATTGGATAATCTCTAAAAGAATTAATGTGGTGGGTTTAATTACACACCGATTTCCGCTTAGTAAGGCTAAGGAAGCCTTTAAAGTAGTATGTGAAGCAGGTAGTTCTTTAAAGGTTATACTCGAGCCCTCTAGATGAATGTTTGATTAAGATAAAATACAATAATTTTCTGATTGGAATTTATCTAGAAGGAATATCCCGTTTTATTTTTCATCCTATAAATCGTGTCTGGACTTGCTCATAAAGATTGGTCTTATATACAGTCTTTAAACTAACAAAAGATCCGAACAATATTAGGAGTAGTGGGGGTACAATTATATATATAATAGCATTTAGGCCAACAACGACTTCAAACGAGCCATCTCCCTGAAAAATAGCAGCTAAGGGTAGACTCAATGGATATGTAAAAATTAATGCTAGAATTATTGCTATTAAACCTTGCATCATATTTTCTCCTAAGATTAGACTGAAGTTTCTTTTTTTCGAATACCCGAGTGATCTTAATATCCCATATTCATAATTTTTATCGTAAATATTCATGATTGAATTATAGAAAATGATAAAAAATGAAACGACTAAGCTATAGACAACTACAATGAGCATCAACGGCACTAAATCATTAAAAAACTCAGCTAACTTACTTGCCATTACCTCAGAGTCGAATATTATCTCAATGTTATCTAATTCGTACATATCATCAATAATTTTTTTCTTATCGGCATTTTCTTCGAGAATAATATAACTCCCATCAATCATTTCCCCGTCATTATGGAGCACTTTTCTCCCACCATTTAAGGTAACATAGCCAGTGCTTATTAATTCCTTATGCACTCCGACAATTTTCATTGTGAAATTAGCTATCGGAGTTGTAATGTTAATTTCGTCACCCACTTTTTTATTTAATCTTGCTGAATGTTGACGTGATATTACAATCTCATCATCTTCTTTTGGAAGAGAATTCCCACTCTGTTCATTATCCCAAGTAAAATGATGTACTGTAGAATTTTCCACATGAAAACCAACCAATAAGAACATTTGATCCTCATTTCCTATAGCAGTAATTAAGCCTTTTACATAATTTTGTGTTTCCTTAATACCTTGAATTTCTGAAATAAGATCAATAGTATTATTGATATAACTTACATTTATACTATTCTGAAAATTTACATTCAGATCCCAATTTTCGTTGGTTTGTATATTGCTGCTGGATGATTTAAAAACTCTTGAAACATTATAATCCATGCTATCTACTATAGTTTGAGTTGCTGAGATTATTAATAGCGAAAATGTCATAGCAATTGTTGTGAAGAGTAATCTTTTCTTATGTCGAAAAAGATTTCTATGAATAAGATTATAAGATATCCTTTTTTTAGGTTTCAAAGATTTTCTAAGTCTCATTATGGAAAATTTAGTCTTTGAATTTCCATATACCAAATCTGATACGCCTGTTCTTTTGACGCTTATTACGGGAAGGTAAAGACTAACGAATGTTATAAGAAGTACTAATCCTAGTCCTATAAATATAATTTCAGGTAAAAATATGAAAGCTAAATTATTCATAGAAAGGTTAGCCGTGTTTGCTACTACAACCCCTAAAATAGCCCAACCTACAGTATATCCTATTACGATTGAAAGAGGTATAGTTATTATTGATATCAATAAAAAAATACGAAGGAAATATTGGGTAATGTCAGATTTCCTGTACCCAAATGTCATAAGCGTTCCTAATTGCTGCTTTTGATTATACACATATCTACTAAAGATAACAAAGGTAATAAAAAAGCCCATTAGAAGCATAAATATTAGAATAATGGTCGTAAACTGTTTTGCATCTTGAATATTACCATGAAATCCATCGTAAGCTCTTAAATCCTTAAAATATTCTGCAGTTTCTATAATAATATTTTTATCATCTTCTAAATAAGACTTTACAGCAGAATTTCCGCCAGAAATATCAATGCTATCTTCGAACGTAACAGCAATATTATTATAATCTGCATTTTTGTAATAATAAATCAAAGGAGTCATATCTTCAGGAGTAGTCGCGTTTAATGCTTCAAAGTATTGAATAATATAATTCTTTAGAGTATCCTTTGAAAGATAGCCCACTGCTATTGAACCTTTAATTGGAATTGAATATTCTGGATTTGAAGTCATCATTAAAAACTCAGGTGCGTTACAAAAACCTGATATATTTAATTCTGCATTATTTAGGCCACTAAGATTTAGAATATCTCCCTTTACAAGAGAATTTCTTATTCCAAAGTCGCTGTCTAATACAATGCTCAAGTTATTACTATTTTGATTGAAATTTCTCCCCGATTCAATTGCATAATTAAATACCTTTGGCTCTTCTACTAATGGATCCAAACCTACAAGAAGAATATACTTAACTTCATTTTGACCCTCTAATTTAAATGATGATCTCCAAAGAAGCCTTCCAGTATAATCTTCTACTTCATCTTGATTGGATAAATCGTCTAATACAGATTGATTTATCCAAGTACTTTCTTCTAATTGGTAAACATAATCAGCATGATTGGCATTGTCAAAATACGATTCTATCCAAGGATCCGCTGCTAATAAAACATAAATAAATCCTAAACTCCCACCAATAGACAGGATTAATATTAGAATTATTAATATGCTGCGCCAGCCGAATTTTCTAAAATCTTTAAACGCCTTTTTATGAAAAACCTTCATTTTCTTCAATGAGTTTACTATTCTTTTCTATCCTGCCGTTCTTAATTTCTATTATTTGCGATGCGAATTTCTCCGCAATTGATGGATTATGAGAAACTAAGACACATGTAATATCTTCCTTTTCATTGAGTTCTATGATTAAATCAATAATTTTATCTCCTGTATCTGTATCTAAGTTACCCGTAGGTTCATCACATAAAAGAATAAATTCTCTACCAATAAATGGAATTTTAGCTAAGGCTCTGGCTATAGCAACTCTTTGTTGTTCACCACCACTTAACTGATAAGGATAATGTTGTAATCTATCACCTAACCCTACCATTTCCAAATAATTTGTAGCGATTTCGTAAAGATTTAGTTTTTTATTTTTATTTAAGAGTTCTATAGAAATTACAACATTTTCGATAGCGGTTAATGCGGGAAATAGATTATAAAATTGAAAAATAAACCCTATCCTATTTTTACGGTACTCACATAACTGTTTCATACTATATTTTTTGATATTTGAACTGAATATTTTCAAAACACCCCCATTTTTATCTGGGCTTGTAATACCACCTAATAAATTTAGCAAAGTTGTTTTACCCGCTCCAGAAGGCCCAAGTATAACTAACCTTTCTTTCTGATCTACTACTAAATTTATATCTTGTAGTGCTTTCACCACAACCTCCCCAGATATATATGTCTTAGACAGATTTTTTATCTCTATCGCAGAATTGTTTTTATCTATAAGAGTGAAATCCCAATTCATTTCAAAATCATAAATACAATTAGACCTATTTGCCATCTCTAAACCCCGAATTAAACCTAAATTACGTTATTTATTATCTGTTATAGACTAAATAAATAATCTAAATCCAAATAAAAATGCATTAGCATTAGCAAAGCTTTATATATTAAATTTTTAAATATATCTCATATCTGATATATTCAAATAGAATATATCTCAATCTTATATATGTTTTTGCTAAAATTATATTACTTAATATTTTGGTAATAATGACTCCTCAAATATTCAGATATAAATCAAGCTATTTGTTCTATGGAGGAATGTTATATGGCTAGGCTCCGTTGAATATGTTTTCTTATTATCCATGATTCCCAAAACCTATAAATTTCGTAAACTACACCTTCCAATCTGCTTTTTGGAAAGAAAAGATCCATAGCTAGTAAATAACTTAAAGCATTGGTTTCAGAAGTCTGAGTACGATTCAAATCAATTAATGCTTTATCTACTTTTTCTTGATTATTTTTTATTTTGTTTCTCATATATTCAAAAGGGCTTAAATCGGGATTTTCAACAATATAGGAATGACTGGAGGTTAAAAATCTTGCTCTTTTAAGAAAGATTTCCTCTGCCATGTTAATATCTTCTAAATATTGCGAAATTGAGGTTTCTTTAAATCCATACCAAGGTCCAAACCCCTCTTTTTCGGGATTTGGTTTATCAAATCCAAGACAGCTTATATGAAGTACTCGTTCTATAGGTAATAAGAACCCTATATGTGCTTTAGAATGCCCTGGAAGTGAAATAGTCTCGATCTTAAAGTTATCAAATTGGAACGTCTCCCCCGGAGTAAAACCTTTTACGCGCTTGCACTTCTTGTATCCATTTAATTTCGCAAATTCCTCAACTGTTCGATAATCCAATTCCTCCCCAAATTCAAAACCTAAGTAGAAATTGTGAAGATCTAATAAAAATTTTACTTCTGGAAAAGGAGCATGTATTAATGCTCCGAGTTCTTCCCAAGCATGGACATGGCATATATGATCAAGATGCCCATGCGAACATATATAATCTGAAACGGGACCATATTCATTAATTATAGATTTTATTAATTGTTGCTCGATATTCAAATCAAGTGCTATACTATTCTTGTTTCTACCTTCCTTAGGCAAAACTAGAAGTCCATCACAGCAAGAAAAAAAGAAAGGTGGCTTTACTTGATGGATAAGAAGAATATCTCTTGTTACTTGACTAAATTCAAGATTTTCTATTTTTGGTAAATGCATTGAAGAACTAAATCATTTTGATTATACATATTTGGTATAGAAAATAAAAACAGACTTAATAACTTAACTTTGAGAAATAATTAAATTACTTCGATTAAGGGATATCTAAAGCTTAAATAAAAAAAAGTTAAAGATTTGTAGTTTAAAATTATTTACCTTATTTCCATAGCGTTTTTATAATTTCTTCCTGTTGCAAGTAAGTAAGTAAAAAGAGCACCAGAAAAATAATGGTAACGATGAGTGATAACACAACCGAGCCTACTTCATAAGCTGAGAAACTGATAATATGAGCAATTATGCCTACTACAAGATATGCAATTTCAGCGATGGCAACTATTTTAACTTGCTTCCATTCTTTTGCTAAGAATCCAAATAATGAAGTCACCGTAAGTCCAGCAAAAAGAGCTCCAATCGTCCGACTCATAGCACTAGTGTCTGGATTAACGGCTATCCCAAACATAGGAGCAGTTATATCTGGTATCCAAAATAAAATTGTAAAAAGGAGTCCTATCACAAAATGGATAATAAAAGTTATCTTCGTGAATTTTAATATTTCTTCTGCCATTATATCACACTTTTTTTTATAGATTTCTTTTTTTTAGGTGTTAGTGACTATTAATTTTCCCTTGTTTTTAAATATACAAAAATGTAATAATAAGGGATAAATAAGAATTTCAGATCGAAACCTATTTGAAATCGCAAGTTTTAGATTGAAATTAGTTAAAACCTGTTATTTTCTTAAAAAAAACAGCAAAAAAAATAAATATTGAAAATTTAAAGTCCTATTGGACCATTCTGGTAAATCTCGAAAGCATCATCAACAGAAACATTCTCATGAACAATTGCTCTAACAGCTTTTATCATACCAATCGGCTTATCTGATTGGAAAATATTTCGACCCATGTCTACCCCTACTGCTCCTTTATCAATTGCGTTTCTCGCCATTTGGAGAGCGTCTTTTTCTGGAATTTTCTTCCCACCAGCAATTACAATTGGAGCTGGACAAATACTAGTGACTTCTTCAAAGTTCTCACAATAGTATGTTTTGACAAATGTAGCTCCCATTTCAGCAGCCATCCTACTAGCCATTCCAAGGTATCGTGCATCTCGTACCATTTCTCTTCCTACTGCGGTTACTGCTAACGTAGGGATGCCGTAACTACTAGATCCCTCATTTACGAGCTTAGAAAGATTCATTAATGACTGCTTTTCATATTCCCCGCCAACAAATATTGAGCAGGTAATTGCAGAAACATTTAATCTTATAGCATCATCAATTGACACATTGATCTCTTCATTAGAAAGCTCTTTGAGCATGCTAGCTCCTGCTGATACTCTTAAAACTATTGGTACATCGATATCTGAAGGTACACAATTTCTAAGCATGCCTCGAGTTAACATTAGAGCATCAGCATATTCAAATAATGGATTCATATCAGAAAAGCATTTTAATTGTCCAGGAATGTTGCCGAAATATTCACG
>Ga0209976_10001891_pt1 | contig 12114 bp, 23 predicted proteins | sample SumtaG_FD_182806 | JGI IMG/M metagenome (GOLD analysis project Ga0209976, IMG submission 182806) | Deep subsurface microbial communities from Indian Ocean to uncover new lineages of life (NeLLi) - Sumatra_00157 metaG (SPAdes) (version 2) | ecosystem: Environmental > Aquatic > Marine > Oceanic >... | reverse complement strand
ACCGGGTAAGAGCAACAGGCAGAGATTTGGGTCTCTCACTGTTGCTCTTACCCGGTTCAGTACGATCACTGAATGCTGTGCAACCGAGTATACATTGCCGCTTGTTGTAGCACCAAGAAAACGTGCCTGCCGGGACAGATGCCACGCTATATCCTCAATGCATATGGAGGATGGCCGTGGCAGTGCAAGATCCACACGCCTTCCTGTATACGTTTCCATTGTTGTGTCCAGTGGCATCATAGCTCCCCAAAGTAATGGGTATATTCACACTGTCCATCATTAGTCACGATTTCTGGCTTATTGAACGCCAGTGACCGATGCCTATATTCACAAGAAAGATTGGGGGTAATCAGAAGGCCGAATCCGTAGGTGCCTGTTATACCTGTTTCAACAAGCAATACATTGTTGTCTGATTTGGAATAGCCAAGGCCCGCAAAGACATATGGAGTGGTGCCACAACCTCCGATCAACAAGGCCAACGCTATTGCGTTAATGAACTTCATCTTCCACCTCTTCACAATAAGGGTCGAGGCCTTTCTTAATTGCTAGCCATTCCGGTATTTCTACCGACACCTTTTCCTTGTAGGTAGGCTCGGCATCTAATAAGGCCTCCAGATTAAATATTTGCGACTTGGGCAGCCAAATCACATCTGAGTCGTCAATCTTAAATCCGACTGCCTTATGACCGTCGATTTCAAACTCCAACATGACCGACACCCGCTTCATTCTTTCTTCCTGGCCAGCAGTTTGCCATATCCCGATGCTGGAGGAAAGGTGCACTCAGTATGTAATTGGTGGTCCTGCCTGATGGCGGCCGGTTGTTTAGACACCAAAAACTCTATGGCCCGTTGTAGAGCAAATGCATGGCCGCCCTCTGTGGCCGAAAAGACAACTGTACCAGCATCCTTAAAACTTCCAGCAATTTCTACTCTAACCTGTCCCATCACCACTCTCCTCTGCGGCCTTACCCCTACCTTGTATAATGGCATCGGTAAGATAGCGAATATGGCCTAACAGTTGTTTGACCACCGTGCTGTCATTCCACTCATCCTCAATCTTGCCCAGCTCGTCGGCAGATAAGGCCTTTGCTTTAATCATTACGTATGCTCCTCCGTTACATTTACATCCTGCCATTTCAAATCTATGGCCTCGCCTTCCATCTGATATTCGTATTGCAGATAATAAGACGCCTTCTTTGGATCTACCAAATACTCGGTCGTGTCAAAACCTTTGCCCAATACAACTTGGAAGGCTACATGCCGCTCAATGCACTTGTAACACTGGCCGCAGTGTGTCAACTCCCCGCCCATGCAGTTTGTTGTCAGCAGTGCTGCATCAGGCCCAATAGCATCTACAAGCAGGCTGACCCGATCGGCCTTATACCTGCTCTCGCCAAAGTCAGCCAACGTCATTAGTCTAAAGCTCAACCCATACTCCTGCAACAAGTAGGCCGCCAAGTAACGTGCATCAGCATCATGTGCTCCTACATGGTCCTTAACGGCCCAAGTATCGGCACCAATGTACTCTCCCATGCCAAGGTAATAGCCTTTGTTGGGTAGGACGTAATTCATCATCATCCAATCCAGGATATGCTTATTGCGGCGCATTATCTCCACGCCGTCTGCCGAGAAGTGATTGAGAAATGACCCGTCGCGTTCCTCTGTAGGATTCCACTGGTCCGGGTATTGCATTTCAAAGCGTTCAGCTAAGGCTGCCCTGGCCGTATGCTCCCTGGTTTGGTATCCGATCCTGCCAAACCTCAATGTAATAGGATGCACTGTCCATCCTGCTTGTAATAGGAGGCCTAGGACTCCCGTGCTGTCAATACCACCACTCCACGTTACATAGCACGTCTTATTATTCGGATCGTTCATTTTATTCTCCATAAATATTCCCACAGTTTGGTACCGCTTGTTCGTTGTTCAGCATACTCTTGGTAATTGAGGCCGTCCAACAATTCCTCCTTGACCTCATCTACTACATCAGGCCGGGATTGATAAGCTATAAGAACATTGTTCTTAGGCCTCAATAACTCGATCGTACGTCTCATGCCTTCATAGCACTCATCCAACGTCACGTCGTAAACATGCGGCATCGGCTGATCCTCTTGCCTCAGTACCGACATCAGCTTCTGTGCATAGAAACCATACACTTTGTCATTGCCTACGTGTTTGCGGCCTGCTTCCGGTTGTGCTGGCCATGCTGGATCTAAGTAGCAAACAAAGTTCTCCAATGAGGCCAGGTCCTCATCAATGTTGAGATAATCCTCTGTCGTAATCCTGGTCGTACAGCCTGTACCTACTCGCTGGCTGAGACGATCGGCCTTCTTTGCTACTAGAAATTGAAAATCGGCGGCTGACCAGTGCTTTGTTGTTCCATATCTAAAATCAGACATTGCCCCATTGGATAATACGGCCGCAATAGCAACTAACAGGAGGGGACTATCCTGATTCCGTATACACACAGCATCAATAGTGCAGGCCGTCCTACGACGTATTGCTTTGGTTGTGACATTCTCGGCCGTCCAGCCTTTTCGGTATCCCGCATTCACCCTGTCAAGTATTTCCTGCCGTTGCATAGGCTGTGCATTCCTCCCCAACAAAGCCTCAGCAATCAAACGTGGATAAGGACTGGCGTCGTTAGCGATAAACGTTCGGCAACCTAGCTCGTACATGAACACACTGCAAATGCCGCAACCGAATGTCAAGTCCAGATATTGGTATTGCTTAGGATCGCCTGCAGGCAAGGCCGCTGAGAACATATTCATGTGGGCCCACTTGTTGCCCACATACGGTATGCCTAAAGCTTTTGTCGGATAGGTCATTTTAGCCGTCTACAGATAACCCAGTCCGAAAACTCTCCGAACACTTTGTAAGACACGACCGTGGCACCTTTGCCCATATCAGACATACGTTCGACGGGAGATATATCCCCAGTTCCTAAGCCTGTCACAATCACCTTTAGCTTAAACTGTTCGGCCTTTTCTACCCAAGCCCTTGTTAGATGCCTTTCACGTTCCTTTGTCCAATACGAGGCATCCACTCCTGGTTGCAGACATTTAGGAAACAAGGCCTTATTGCCAACGATTGTGGGAGTGCCCCAATATACGGCATCTGCTCCCTGCATGTAACCGTACAATACTTTTTTGCCTGTCTCCCCAAGATACATGGCCAATCCAGGGCAGGGATAAGGAAGTGCAATCACATTGCAGTCTTTAAAACAGGCCATTATGTCAGGCAATATTAAACACTGATCTCCGCTATCCGGCCCCCACATATTTTCCAGGCCTAAAGTTTCCACGTAAAGCTGCGGATCCATTCCACTTTTGTTGTCCTCACTTACCACCACTTTGATTCTCCTCAATGACCCCCATTAAATTGTCGATTTGCTTCTGTAATTGTATGCGCTTAAAACGCAGGCCTTCAAACATTTTCTTCACCTCACCATACTCCTTAACGAGCTCGATGTGTTGCTGCTCTACAAGATCTATCTGCTTGATGAGCTCGCGGTCCTGTTTCCTTAGTCCCGTTACCATTCTAAACTCCAAAGATGTTGGCGACCACACAGGTTGGCCTGCATGTCTAAATATACTGCTTGAAGGGTTTTAAATACTAGAGGTATGAATCGTCGGGCAGAGGTGCCGCAGTGACATTGGCAAAGGATTCGCTGCGGCCCCAATGCTTTCGGTCGCGGCGTTCCATCATTGTCATATCCCTTATCCACGTTGCTTTGTTCTTCTCGCCGAAGCTGCGGCGTAAGATGCCCAACTGCCATTTTGCCTTTGCTCGAACCACCGCTTGCACGAATACAGCGCAATCCCCATCGTCAGGATATTCAACCCCTCTGCTCTCGTGCAATTGGTTCAAGTAACGTTCGCCGCGGTCCTTCCATGCATAGTAACAGGCCGTACTGATTGACAAATAGTCGCATACACGCTCGATCGGGAGGCCTTCTAATACCAGCTCTACGCATTCCTCGATAAGCTTGTCTGTTAACTTGCGAGGCCTTCCTATACGAATCGTGGTCCGTACCCTCGCACTCTTTTTCTTGCGAGTCCGCGTGGCCTTCTTGCGCTTGCGTTTCTTGCGTACCGTTGACACTGCGTAAACGTCCTCCTAGGGGCAGGGCAGCAATTACAATGCGATTTCTACACATGAGGCAACAAGTTTCTTCGCTGGCGGCGCTTTGGAGGATCGGGGAAGGCTGTGGCAAGGTAAGTGTCCAATGCCTCCTTTACTATTGCGAATGCTGCCTCCCGATGCACTGGACGGCAACACAAAGACAGTGCTTGGTATATGCTAGTGATAAGCATATGTTTCTCGCCCAAGTGCCGTGTCTCACCTCGCATGAGCGCCAACTCGGTTTCGTTTTGTACCTCCCGTATAAGTGTGTCCACAGCTTTTTTAAAGCGTTCTGCTCTATCTTCATATCTAACTCCAGGAGGTTTCAAAGAGGCCTTAGGACTGTACTGCATCACCTCCTCCCAGGCCTCCACAGCCTCGGGTGTTTTTAGCTTTGCCATACTGTACTCCTGCCTCCTTCGTCCTTGTTAACAATGGCCGTGGCCGTGAAGTCTCCATAGTCTAATGTGTGATGATCCACCAGCCATATACGCTTGCCTGTTTCCAGTGCCCTTATCCGTAGGGCCTCAAGCAGGCTGTCGATCCCCTGAGGGCTGAGATGCTGTGTGGGCTCGTCATATACCTCGAGCCCGAGATCGAGCCCTGTGCGAGCTGACACAAGCGACATGAACCCCATTGAGCCCGCTATCTTGAGACGTTGCTTCTCACCACCGGACCATGCTGCGAATGGCACCTGCTTGTCACTATACGGGCTATTCACCAGCACACTAAACCCTACCATCGCTCGGCCTTGTTTACTTGTGCGCTCCACCAAATATTTGATGCTCCAATCGCTGCTGAAACCCAACTCGGCCAACGCCCTGTTTGTCTCCACTTCCAGTTGCTGCAAGGCCTCATCAATTAGATACAAGCGAACATCCTTGAACCCTTTAACCCAATACTCTGTGAGGTCCTGCCGCGCTTCCAATCTGGCCTGTGCTGACTTGCGTTTCTTTAAACGTCCCAGCAGTTCTTTCTCCTTGTTTAAGGCGGCCTTTAACATCGGCGCAAAAGGATTCTTTTTGGTATGCACATCTTTCAGCTTTGCGGCCAGTATTTTCACGGCGGCTTTGACGTCGGAATAGTCGGCCTGCAAGTCCTCCCACTGTCCGTCAAATTTGTCAAGGCGGCGCTTCGTTTTTCGGTAGTCGAAATCGTGCTTCTTTATCACGCCGTCTAACGCCTCTATCTCCTCCTTGGCCTCCCGCAATTTGACACTACGTTGGAGGTTGTCCTCGTCTATTACCATTGCTTGTTTGCCTAGCCCAACGATCTGCTTCTTAGCAACGGTCGCAGTTACTTTCTGGCCGCATACCAAACACAGTTTTCCCTTGTGCTTTCGAAGGTGGGTTTGCTTCTGTAAAATTTCGGTATGTTTGGCCTGGTCCGTCACCCACTCTACATTTAACACCACCGATTCGTTCTTTAAGATTGTGCGGGCCTCTTTGGCCATGAAACTATCGGCATCAAGCCCTTCCAGCTGTACCCGCATCTTCTCCTTAAACGACTTGGCCTTAGCAATACGCTTGGTCAGCTTTTTACTGTCAGCCTTCAGTTCCCTTAACTCGGGTTGGAGGGACGTCATTTCATTGTAACGTTCAGATCGAAAGTTCTCCTTCTTTTCCTTTAGCATACCAACGTCCAGCCCATCTAGTTGGCCTTCTGTTCTGCCAATGATAACTGCCTTCTTGTTTATGGCTTCCTGCAAATCGGCCGCCTGTAGCTTGGCCGCATCGCTGTATTCAATCCACTCATCTAGCTGTAGCAAGGAGGTAAATATTGACAGCTTCCTCACAGCCGACAGGTCAAAGAACATTGGCTCGCCTTGTGAGATGAGGACAGTAGTCACAAACGTGTCAAAGTCGATCCCTACTCTATCCTCGAGTTCGGCCTGGGATACTACTTGGCCATCGTATGTAAGCGAGTTAGGACGCCACGTGCGCTCGATAACACTGCGGCCTATCCATAGCTTGCCTTTATAACCCTTCCTATTGGACTGCCACGATTGCAAGTCACCAGCTCGTAGCCCGTCCGGTGTTTTGCCAAACAGTATCCAGCAAAGTATGGACCAGATTGTGGACTTGCCAACACCGTTGCTGCCGAGTGCTGGATCCTGCCTATTCTCACCGCCCTGCAGGAAGTAGAGCCCAGGTTCGCGCCCGAAAGTGAACGTGGCCTTATCTACAAAAGCTTTGAGGCCTACAAACTCTATTTTACGGAGTTTCATTGTCCTCCTTATCCAAATCATAGCAGGCCGTCAACCCAGTCCTAGGAAACATGAAAATACGATTTCCTTGGTACACTGTAATCAAAAAGCTGTTATCGTTGGCCTCGGCCTGGGTTGTCCGATAGGCTTTGGTCATGTTCTTAAACTCGCACATGACCAGTGTGTGCTTGGGCTCGGAAGTAATAAACAGGACCGATGCTGTCGCTATGGCTGCAATAGCCAAACCTATCCATTTCATCATTGCTTATTCTCCACTATTCTCCGGCCTGTATTTATTGATTTGATACTAAGGCCGTGTCGCTTGCCGTAATGTGTCACAACCTCGCTGGGCTTCTTTATCTCGGCTGCCTTTGCTTTCTTACGCAATGGCAGTTTGCCTTCCTTTATGAGGTGCAGAGAACTGAGGATCAGGCCTCGCTTCTTACACTCGGCCGCCACGTCTTCCTTAACGTCGGCCCACATAGTTGTCTCCGACATATGGACTCGGATCTTTACTTGGAAGCCCTTGGGCGCCTCAATATCAAACACGCTCTTAATGTCCAGCGTACGGCGGCCTGGAATGTTGGGAAATAGATTTCCATACATTATGTCACTGCCGCCCATTGAAGGGCTAATCTCAATAGCACGTGGATCGTAGTGGTCGTTGAATCGAACACTATAAGGCGCTCCTACATATGTTACCAGGCCGCACTCTTGAGGCACGTGAATATCGCCAGAAATCACTCGGCCTTTGAAACGTTTGAAATAACTTTGTCGCAAGCCCTCAGTCATTTTGTAATTATTGGATGTAACACTCCCAATAACGGATTGATGCATAAATATTAGATCGGCCTTGTCCCTATACTTTTTCATCCTCACAAACTTGCAGGCCTCCCACTCCCCTATCGGATTCCTAGTGTGTGGCAGGAATAAACATTCCAGGCCTTGTATCAACCACATCTTAGGATGGGTAATGTAATTGATATAGGTAAACAAATCCAGGAAGCCGAAGAATGGCATGTCAGGATCAATATAGTCGTGGTTACCTTTGAGAATAAAGATTTCCATGCCTTTATCCCGAAGCCAATTTAGCTGCCAAATAATTCGGTAGACAAGCTTGGCTGAGTGGTGGTCCTTAGAATCGGTAAGATCGCCGAGTATTAACAAATTCTTGTCGCCCTCAGCATCGTAATACTCTGCCACCCAATCAAATATCTTCCACCGATACTCGTCGGCCTCATTGTCTGTCAAATGCAAATCGCTAATCAATAGCATTTATGATCTCCGTAACTCGTTTTATATGTCGGTCTCGCTCACCTAACAAAATTGCAGCAGTGGCAGAATCCAAGTTTGTGAATATATCTCCCTGAGAGTCAGAAATATCAACGCGGCCGCTTTCATATTCTCCAAATTTAAACCACGGCCTTACGCGTTCTTCAATATACTTTTGTTTCATGGCCTCCCCCAATACAGTCCAATGTTTCTTTTTGGTTGGGGCCTCCACTTTCGCCACGGGTGCTGTTTCTTCTTGTCAGCCATAGTCTACCCCAGTACGGTCCAGTGTTTCTTTTTAGCATGTGGTTCGTAGTGCCGCCGAAACTCTCGCCAAGCCTTGCCCAAGCTAGTGGCCTCTATTTCAACAACAAGAGGCGCCTTACCGCGCCATGTAAATATGAAAACCTTTTTTGCGTGTGGCTCCCTTGCCTTCATTTATTTCTCCAAGGGTCCACTGTCTGTATCGCCACTGGAGGCTGAGTGTCCCCAGACCATACCCACAGCCATATATTTCCGCCGAACAAAAGTCTTAAACGATCCCACCAAGTTGGCTGCCAACAAGATATACAATGCTTTCTGTCGCAGTAAACATTGAGAGGCCCGCACTCATCTTCTGTTGTTCCGATCGGCCTTCCCAAACTCTTGGTACTTTGTTCAAAATCTATTGCCTTCATAATTCTCTCCACTGTTCAATTTTCCAAAGCCCGATAAGAATGGCCTCTGCCCTTCCCTCGTGCTTCACTAATGGCATGTCTGCCTCCGGATATAGCTCCCTAGCCATTTCCAGGCTGGCCCGCTTCGGTTGTTTAATAAGGCCGTGGTGCCTTTTCCATACTTGCGGCACCACATAACTGATAGGAATGCCGAGCGCCTGCAATACCCCCTCCAGTACCCCAACACCGCGCCCAAACGCGAAAACACCCGCGACTCCTTGTCCCGGACGACTGCTGACACGCTCTACAACCGCGCAGACGGGCTGATACTGCTGAACGAGCTGCGCTACCCGCTCTCCGTCGATGAAATGGCGTGTATGCCCTGCTGACAGCGACTCTGTGAGGGGCATGGAGTAAAGCGCGAGCAGTGTGCTGTCGCGCGTCCCGAGGAAAGCAAGGCCGCCTAAATTGCCGGGATCAATTGCTAGAATCAATGGCCTTCACAAGTGCCGTTCATAATGGCAGCTTTTTTCTCATATCGACGACCACGATTAACAATCTGCTGGGCTCGGGCAGCTCCCACTCCAAGCTTTTCTCCTATCTCCCTGAAAGTCATTCCCTGCCTGCGAAGATACAAACCTAGTTTGGATCTAGCCTCACACTTGGCACTAATTTCAGTCCTCTTCATTTTCATCTAAAGCCTTCTTCGGCCAGCCCCTTCGACACCAAGACCGCGTTATTACCAGCGAGGGATCGCGTTGCGAATCCCTGTGTTGATGCCCCTACAATCTTCCGGTTGGCGGTCGACGTCAAACGCCAGCGCCACTTGCCTGCTTTGTCCTTGTAAAAGATAAAACTCATCATCAGTATTTCCTCTCGGTTGGTAGGAAGTCCTTTTCAATTTCTATCCAGGCCTGCTTTACGGCTGCCTTAATTTTCTCAATACGCTTAAGACGTTTTGCCCGCGGCAGGGCTTTCACTTTCTTTGCTTCCTGCACTGGCCTACAAGAAGCGGGCAAATTTATCAGCCTTAGTCCCTTAGTTGATTTCAGCCATTCTATGGAGGCCAGTACGTCGTCAATGCCGTAACCAAATATCAAACTGAAGTCGACCTCCCTAAACGGAATGCCTACCTTGTTCTTTGTTACCTTGGCCCGTATTACCACGCCATGCGCCCGCTTAACTGTACGGACGGTCTTGTACATCTTCTTAATCTCGGCCAAGTACAAAACCTGAGACGCATAAAAGTCCAATGCACGACCGCCGCTCCTCGTCCACTTCCTGCCGAACGTGGCATTGATTTTGTCTCGGACTTGAGAAATTATCATAAGCGTTATCTTGGCCTTCTGCCACTTGCGCTTATCACGCCGAAACATCTCCGACATCAATTTGGGCTTGGCAAGGTTATAGGTGCCCTTGTCCATATCCCTTTCCTGCTCGGCCTTGTCGGACAGTGCATCCAAGCTGTCTACAATGTACAGGCCAGGTGCGCGTTTCTTCTTGCACTTGGCCGCGAATGCCTCGATATCCTTTTGCAGTTCCTCAACGGTGTCAAACTCTTCCTCAAATGATACTCGGTCGAGTGGCATCCCTAAAACTTCTGCATAACCTTTATCAAACGCCGCCTCGGCCTCCTTGTATCGAATTAAGCCGGTAGGAAAGGTAAGAGCAAAATTCGCACAAGCCTCAATGACAGTAACGTTTTGCCGGTGCTCTTATCCCCAACAACATTTATCACACGGCCCTGGGCGTACCCTCCGCCCAAGGCCATATCCAACAAGACACAACCGCTGCTGAAAAACGTCAATCCTTTGTTACCTACAAAGTAATCAACAGCGGCCGTGATCTTGTTGCGCCTCCGTCTTGCCGGCAGCTTGGCGGGCCGCCGTACAGTCCGTGTCGCCTTTCGTTTCCGTCTACTCATCTACGGCGGCCACGTTTCCGCAGCTTTTTCTTCTCGGACTTCTTCGGTTTGCGTTTCTTCGGCTTCTTAAGTCCTAGTTCTTCGCACACCTCGGCCTTGAGATCGTCGAGTTCATCCTCATCATCCTCGTCAACCTCGTCCAAGTCAATTTCGAGGTTCTCGTCCTCAATGAGATCGGCAAGGTCGTCAAAGTCCATGGCCATTACTTCTCCCCATGTAACTTCCGGAGCATCTTCCTCCTCTTCCTCCTCTTCCTCCTCTTCCTCGTCCCTGCGGTGGCCACGCTTCTTTGCTTTGTCCTTCTTGCGGCCGCGCTTCTTCGGCTTGTCTTCCTCCTCTTCTTCCTCTTCCTCGTCGTCGTACGCTCCTCCTCCTGCGTCAAATACTTTTTGGATCTCGTCGTATTCGTAGTATTTGAGGCAATCAGTCAGCGGCCGCTCCATTGCTTCCTCCAAAGCCGAGTCGTTTTCAAGCGGACTAGAACTTCTAGCAATGGCCACGCCAACATACTTGGTGTTAATACCCTTGCCTGTCCTAGTAAACTCAATGTCGTACCCGTCCTCGGGATCATCAATATCCAACACCTCGCCAGTACGCTTATCAACGGCCAACGTTGTTACATCAGCGTCTAACGTCCACGGCATACTCCACAGCTGGAGGCCCGCCTCCTCGTCGTCCCGGTCAATAATGTAACAGAGAACACGCTTCCTGCTTTGCAGCTTGTCAGCGTAGTCCTTGTCATTGTCCTTCAATGCGCGGTTGCGCTCCTCATTGATCGGGTCGGCCTCGTCCTGCATCTTGTTAAGGTCGAGGAAAGCATCATTGTCTGGACCGATGCCGTAATGCACAAAGATCTCATAACCATAATGGTCGGCATCCTCAAAGGTTGGCGGCAAGATCCTAACAAGATTGTCGCCTTCCTTAACGCGGTACAGTTTTATCTCGTCCACGAACATACTGCGGCGAGAGTATCCGCTTTGCTCGGCACGTTCCTGCCACTTCTTCTTGCTGCGTGGCTTGTACTTGTACCCAGTGCCTCCGCGACGCTTCCTGCTGCGGCCTGTCTTCTCTTTGCTTCTTCTCTTGCGTTTGTTTCTTCGTGCCATGCTACTTCTCCTGGTTTACCGTTTCCTACCTGTCCTGGTTGAATGCGGTGATTGATATTGCTCGCTAACGGCCAAGGATACAAGGCCTTTCAATGAAAAGCTTTTTTGTATGTATCCATCCTTCAGTGCAGACCATCTATCCTGCACATACTGCGCCGAAACAAGCTTGGCCTTCAACTTCCGATACTTTGGATGTATTAGGACCTCCTGCTTTAGTTGCGTCTCCGTGATTGCCCTTGCTCCTCCCTCTGCCTGCGCTGCCGATCTCATGGCCGACGCAAGCCGAGCGAAAGTTCTGTCTAACCGTTCCTGCAAACGTTTGGAATGTTTTAAGGCTTCCAAGTAGTGGTCCGATACCGTGTAGAACACGCTCGGCAGGTTTGCCACTTCCTCGTCAAGATTTTCCTTGTTTATTCTCAGGCCTGCCTCCAAGTGCTGCATTATTTTGTTCAATACAATAACCTCCCCACCGCTAATATCAGCGGCGCCTTTTTCAATGCCGGGTTAAACGGTTCTGACAGTTCTTCTAATATTTCCATCAACCACCCGGCTTTGTCGTTGCCCTTCTTCATGCCAAACAATACTTTGGCCACATAATTGCAGGTCAGTATTCGGACGCCTTCCACGTTGTCGGTCTCCAATTCCTTTATCAGTGGCAGCACTTTCCAAAATGTGTCTTTGCGAACTATGGCCCTGCAAATTTCTATCGGCAAGTCCATGTCGTCTTCGTACTCGTCCAACATCCGCAGCACAGCGGCCTTATCTTTACAGCCGATGCACATAGATAAATATACAAGCGCCATCCGCACACTGCCGTCTGCCTTGTTTG
>Ga0209976_10001890_pt1 | contig 12115 bp, 19 predicted proteins | sample SumtaG_FD_182806 | JGI IMG/M metagenome (GOLD analysis project Ga0209976, IMG submission 182806) | Deep subsurface microbial communities from Indian Ocean to uncover new lineages of life (NeLLi) - Sumatra_00157 metaG (SPAdes) (version 2) | ecosystem: Environmental > Aquatic > Marine > Oceanic >... | reverse complement strand
GGAGTTCCTGAAATTTTTGAGGGGTATGAAAAACACTTTCCTGGGTCAATATTAAAGACCTTATCAAAGAATTTTAGATGTCCAGTTAATGTTAATGATGCTTCAAATGTTTTCATCAGAGGAGAATCTAATCGTCTTAAATTAGAATGTATTTCAGAAAATCCCGTAGTAGAAATTGAAGTGTTACCTATTGCAGAAAATTCAATCGTTGAAGCTAAAAACATAATTGGGAACATGGTAGATTTAATTGAACAAGGTACTCCCTATCGAAATCTTTGTGTTTTATATAGAACCAATGCTCAATCAATGCCTTTAGAAGATCAACTAATCAGCCATAAATTACCTTACAGAATCATTGGTAGCGGATGTTTCTTTGATCGTAGAGAAATAAGAGACATTCTGTCTTATATGAGATTAGTAGATGATCCTCATGACATCGAAGCTTTTAGTCAGATATATAATAGACCTAATCGATGGCTGGGTAAAGTGTTTCTAGATCATGTAATGGATGAATTTCATGAAAACGGTGGAGATTTGATTGCAGCCGCCTTGAATAAATCTACCGGCAGATATGTAAAAGGTGGAAATGAGCTTATTGGTCACATATTGAACATGAGAAAGACTTATGAAAAAGATCAAAATTTAATGGATATCGTTTTATATATAAGAAGTGAAATAGGTTACGACAGTTGGTTTCTGTCAAACAATGACACTAATGAAGATGAAGGACTCTTAAGCAATTTAACTGAATTAACTAATACTGTGTCTCGTTTTAATGTTATGGAAAAACTCTTGGCTTATATTGATCTCATGAGACAAGAATATAAAAAGAATGAAGGCAAGAAAGACGTAATCACTCTAATGACAATTCATAAATCAAAAGGACTTGAGTTTCCAGTCATATTTTTAGCTGGTCTTTCAGAAGGTTTATTGCCTCATGCGTTAGCCGATGAACTTGAAGAAAGACGACTCACTTATGTGGCAATAACCAGAACACAAGGATTTCTTTTCTTATCTCCTCTTATAGGAAAGGGAGGAATCTCTGGATATATAAAAGAAATTGTTCCCAAATTCTCTCTCGAAAAAGAAGTGTCGAATATAACTCAAATTAATAATCAACAATTTGAAAATGGAGAAAAAAATGGAAACGGAGATGAAAAAAGAAGTTTTTGAAGAAAAAGTTGAAAAGACGACATGGTGTCTCTCTTGTAGTGGTTACACTTTTAATAGAGATGGACACATTAAACTTACAAAAACGGGAAGACCAAGATTAGCTTCCCTCTGTAAAGTATGTGGAAAAGGAAAAAGTAGAATGTTACCACCCTTCCCTAAAGGGTTTTCTATCAAGTGAATAAGGAGAAAAAATGAAAGAAGAAAAGACAAAAAGAGAAGAAGGTAATATGTCTGAAATCTATGATTATAGAGAAACTCATCCAAGTTTTGGACATGTGCAGGTAAACCGAACACAATCAAGTAAAAGCTTAAACTTATTTGGTTCACCCGTTCTTCATAATGAAATGATAGTAATGACCATTTCTGGGTGTGCGGCTTTAAGAGGTTTACATGAAACTAATTATTACTCAAGAGAGGATCTTATAAAAATCGCATTCTCATCAGTTCAATTTGCTGATTTAATCACACAAATGAATGCGAGAGGTACACCATGTACTATAATAAAAATCGCTAATCAACCTATAGAAGATTGTCCAGAACAAAAACCAGTTGAATTAATGCAAAAAGAATTTGATGATGAAATGAAAGAACTAAAGACTTATATTATGACATTATCTACAATGGTTAAAGAGGTCTTAGATGCAACTCGTATCCCAAAAGGAAAAAAAGACGAAATAATTAAAATTGTTGAAAGGATGGGGAATAAATTAAAGCACACCTACCCATTTATTGCCAATCAATTTGCAAGACAAATGGACAATACAGTTGCGGCAGCTAAAGCAGAAATAGATGCTTTTGTTCTTCAAGAAATCAGAGCTGCTCGAACAACTGGAGAGGTGAAAAAAATTACAGCCCACATGCCTGAGAAGGGAATTACAAGTGAACATGGAATCTCACCAATTGATGAATTAAGATCAAAGTTTAAGAAAGGTTAATAATGGAGAAAATAACAGTTTCGAATGGTAGTTTAGCCTATGTAGCAGTCTTGAAAGAATTACATGGGAATGGAAGAAGAGTAGGAAAATTTATTGAAGGAATAAATTTAGACATTGAGATTACCGATTCACTGAGAGCAGAACCTCTTTCTAATAAAATATATTGGGTATGGGCATTTGTAGAAGGGATTGAAAGACTTGCTAAGAACTATATAAATCCAGGAGTTGCTTGGAAATTGAGACCCAACTGGAAAAAGAAACTAGGGAAAGAAAATGGAACATTCTGTTATTCTTATGGAGATATTTACAGAGGACAACTTCCAATTATTTTAAAGACTTTAAAGAGATCACTTGAAAGAGAAGCTATAATTTCTGTTTGGAAACCAGAATATTTAGAAAAGAGAAAAAAATATCAAAGAGTTCCCTGTACTCTTACGCTTCATTTCTACAAAGATGAAAGTATTAAGCATGCTCCAAAACTTAATCTTTTTGTAAATATGAGAAGTTCTGATGTTCCAAATCTTTTGAGTTATGATTTATTTCATCATTCTTTACTATTAAGATATGTCGCAGCTAAGATTGGATGCCCTATAGGAAGCTTATTCTTTAGAGCTTCTCATTTTTATATGCATCAAAAGAGATGGAGACATGAAAAATTAGAACGTGAATTAGCGGGTATGGAAGATAGAGTATATACTCCTTTTCCTATGACTGTAGATCCTGAAAAACTAGATGAAGATATATCCAATGCTTATTGTTGGATATATCGTGCTATTAATGGAGAAGATGTGATACCTATTCCAGAGGGTTTAATATATTCTCCACTAATTTCTCATCTAACTAATTGTATCTTGTATAAAGTTCAAAGAAGAAAAGGGAGAAAAGATTTATATAAATTAGATTCTTCTGCAAGAACTCATTACGAAACCCTTTTAAAATTGTGAGGTTATCATGATTAAGTATATGAACCAACTAGATGTGATTCTTGAAGAAGGTGAATGGACTAAGAACCGGACTGGAGTCAAGACAATAGAAATCTTTGGAATGCAAGCAAGATATAATTTACAATTAGGTTTTCCAGCTATAACAATAAGGAAATTGACTTGGAAATCAATGGTCTCTGAATTATTATGGTTTATAAGTGGATCACAGAATCTAAATGATCTTAAAAAGATATACCCTTATAATAAGTTCTGGGATCCAAACTATGAAGATTTTGTTGATAGATATCCAGGTCATCCAGATCATTTTTCAGAGAATGAATACAGAAGTGGATATTTAGGTTATATTTATGGCTATCAATGGAGAAATTTTCCTCATAGAACACAAAGAGGATATGCTCTTATTGATCAGATTGCAGAAATGGAACATGCATTAAGGAATACTCCAGATTCTAGAAGAATTATTGTATCTGCTTGGAATCCCGGAGAAGTGACAAGTGAAGCTGTCGCTTTACCTCCTTGTCATGTATTATTTCAATGTAGAGTAATTAATGGAAAACTCCACCTTCAAATGTTCCAAAGGTCTTGTGATATGTTCCTTGGAGTACCAATCAATATTGCTTCATATAGTCTGCTCACATATATGATAGCCCATATAATGAAACTTGAGGTTGGTACATTTATTCACACAATGGCAAGTGCTCACATTTATGCAAATCACGTTCCACAAGTACATGAAATGCTAAGACGTCATCCTTTTCCTCCACCAACACTATCAATAGTAGACAGAGGACAAACTGAATTAAGAGATTTTGTGATGAGTGATTTCGAACTATTAAATTATCAACATCACCCTCAACTCAAAGGAGACATGGCTGTATGATGATCTTTATTTTTAAACCTAAGAAAGGAAATGAATAATGAGGATATTCGGAAATTTTGTTGAGGCTGTAGATGAAGTAGAACGTGAATTACTTGAGATGGGTCATGCAGTTGATTCCCATTCATTTCAGAACGTCGTTACAGAGAATAACCCTAACTATAGAACAAGAGAACTTATGGGTTATTCTTTTATGATTACAGACATTTCAGGATTGGGTATTATTAATCTAATAAAAAGAAAAAATCTTAATATAGAGTGGCTTGCTGAAGAACTTGATGAAAGAATAAGTGGAAAACGACTAAATCCTGGCCAAGCATGGAAATTAAGACTTGAAGATTGGCAACAATTTTTAACTCCAGAAGGAGAATTTGATTACACATACTCAGAACGATTATGTGATCAATTAGACATGATCATAAAAGAATTAAGAGTTAGACCTAATTCTCGTCAAGCAATTCTTCAGATGTATAGACATGATTTAGATCATCCAAATCTAGGGGGTAAAGCACGAATCCCATGCACAATGTATTATCAGTTAATGATTCGAAACAGTGTCATTAATATCATATATACAATGAGGTCCAGTGATTTTTATACTCATTTCCCATATGATATTACTTTGGCAGCTGGTTTAGCAAATCACATAGGAGAGGAACTAGGAATACCTATTGGAAGTGGAATTTATTTCTTTGGATCACTCCACGCATTTGAGAAAGATTTAAAAGCCAGAGGAGTATTTTAAAGGAGAGACAATGGTAGATTTCAGAAGGAAACTCAGAGAGTTGAGAGAAAAAAAGGCTGATAATAAGACTCTTGTAACAGTAACCGATAGCAAAGGAACTAAATGGGAAAATGTTTATTACTCTATGAAAGATGGAATAATTTATCTGAGTAATGGTTTAACTTTTGATGAGGGAGATGTGACAATTATTAAACAGTAAGGAGAAAAATAATTGAACCGCATAACTGAGATTGAGGCGGTAGAGTGTTTAGTGTTCAAAGCAGAAATCGATGGAAGAGAATATATTGGTTGGTATAGAGTAGATGAAGGACTTTCTTTTAATATGAAAGCCCCAAATTTTCATAATCGACCGATACATTCTGGCAGTAAATTATATGAAGAAGTAAACGCATTAATTAAAGAAATGGAGACAAGTTAATGAATCTTACCATCGCTGGAGTTTATGGTGGAGTAGGGGGTATTCTGGGTGCAGCAATGGCAGGAGGAAAGATTCTTTTTATAGAAGAACCAAGAAAAGAATTTCATCCAGATGTATTTTTAAAAAATAAGAAATATTTTAAACCAAAGATGGTCACTCATAATGTAGATTCACTCTTTCACACTGATTTTTTAGAGATGATAACTAAGAAGAGTAGAGGCATAGATGTAATGATTTCTTCTCCTCCCTGTAAAAGATTTTCAAATCTAGCAAATCGAAAAAAAGACAGACTGGATGATGTAGATCGTAAAACTCTTGAGATGACACATGTGATAGATATGATAAGGAACCTGAAACCTAAACTTGCAATTATAGAAAATTTACCAAAGATAAATGATTTTATTCAGATTCATGGTTATGAAGATAATTTTAGACTTATACCAGAGAAAATTATCTATGGACTTAAATATCATATCACTCAAATTCAGTTAAGAGGAAATCAATTTGGAATCTCTCAAAGACGAAAAAGACAATTCTGGATTCTTTCAGAATATCCCTTTAATTATGAACCTCCCACATTTGATAATCCTGTAATTCCTTGTATCTCAATTTTTGAAGATGTAATAAATCTACCAAATCATGATTTTTCACAACATTCAGAAATACGAGTAAAAGGGTTTGATGCTCTTAAAACTGGAGAAAGCTACTATGGGACTGCAAATAACACAAGAATAGATATGAATAAAACTGGACCAGTAATTACATCACATAGAACTCAACATGTACATCCCTGGCTCCCAAGAACCTTAACTGTTAGAGAATGTGCTAGATTAATGGGATATCCAGATGATTTTATTTTTTATGGCCCTAAGACTCAACAACTTGATCAAGTAGGTTGTGGGATTTGCCCCCCTATTGTAAAACACATAGTAGAGAGTTATTTCTATGGAGAATAAATGGGTTTTATAATTGAAGGAGATCATAACATAAGTTATGAATTAAGAGAAAAGTCAATAATAATTTTTCCTGAAAAAGATGAAATACATGTCGATCAAGGAACAACCACTAATGTTGAATTAAGTTATGAATTATTACATAAAATCATTGATTTTTGTTTATCCAATGATATGATGAGAGAGAAATTTAACTTAAGGGGATAAAATGTTAGAAATACCTGATGAATCTGCTTGTCACAGTTGTTCTCATGTAAGAGAACAAGAAAAACATCCTTATTGTAAAACTTGGTGCGCACAAAATGAATCAAATTGGTCTCTTTTACCTCATAATCTTCCCATTCTTACATGTGCGGGTAAGAAAAATAATACTGAATTAATGACTGAACGAAGAAAGAAGAAAAGAAGACAAAAAGAACGTAGGCTTTCTTAGCTGGGTACATGAAAATGAATCTGAAAATAGATGAAATTGATTGTGGCAGATGTGGGATACCCTTCAAACCAAGAAGAGAAAATCATATCTATTGTTGTAAAGTATGTCTTGATGGAAGAAAAGGAAAAAATCTTTCTTCAAGTATGGCTAGGAAAAAGGGTTGCTTCCATAAATATAATTACTATGGGTATATGTTAGATAATGATGGTTATGTAGATGTATGTGAATTATGTGGTGATGTAGTTGTAACCACAAATAAGTTTCTTTAACCAAAAGGAGAAAAAGAAACATGTTCAAATTAACTCTAGATGGAAAAGCGATGGCAGTATTATTAGACCAAATGACAGATGAACAAGTTATGGAACTAAGGCATAATGTTCTCAATGAATATATGAGCAAAAGAGTGAAATCTCTTATCCCTGCTAAAATTGATGAAATTGTTCAAGCCCATATTGAAAAAGTAATAGCTGAAGAAATAGGAACAGTAGATAGAGCTTGGCCAAATAATAAAGTTTCTTTAAATCCAGAAATAGAATTAAGAATAAAAACCAATGTAGATAATCTTCTTAGAAAGGTCAGAATCAAAATTGATGATCAAATAAGAGAATTAACTTTAAAATCTATAGAAGATTTAGATATTGAAGGTACAGTAAAAAGATTTGTGGATTATTACACTGTAGAAGAAGTCAAAAGAATAACCAAAGAGAGATTGTCTGAGGTATTAGATGAGACTTAAATAGCTAAATTTCAGAAAGAGGAGATAACATGAATAAAATCATAAGAATGAAAAATGAATTCTTAATAGGGGTGAAAAATCAAGGTCCAGCCTTTGTATTTTTTATTGCTTGTCTATTTGTGTTCTTTTGTTCAATAGCAGCAGTACTTATTAACTAATAAAGGTTTCAAGATGACACAAAAGAAAAGAACAGAAAACCAATTTAAAAAGCTTGGAAAAGAACTTAGTGAAAGAAGAAGTAAGCAAGTGTTTAAAATCATAGAAGAAATGGCACAAGATTATCGATCATTAAGAAAAAGAATTGAAAATGAATCTTAAAATAGGAGCAATCTACGGAGGTATAGGATCAACTTTAATAGGACCAGTGAAAGAAGGATTTACACCGGCTTTTATTATAGACCCAAGAAAAGGATATCTTGTTAAAGAAACTATAGAACACAACTGGCCAGGATTAGATTTTAGTCCAGACAGAGAAGATTTTAAAAATGAAAAAGTAGATCTGTTAGTAGGACAACCAAAGTGTTCCGAGTATTCACTTTTAAATAGGAACAGGACTAGAGACGATTTATATCGAATTAACCCTTATGAGGTTGAATATGTTAAATTCCTTCAAGATGTTAAGCAAAGAAGACCTGAATTTTTTATCTTGGAGAACCTCCCTCGAATTAGAGATTTTCTCTTTTTTCCTGAAAATAGTAGTACGTTCTACGCTGCCACAGAAATTAATGGAAACAAAATTAGATCTATCGAGCCCGTTGTTGACTTGTCTGACTACAAAATACGACAGTATGATATTAATGCCGTTAATTTTGGAGTACCTCAGCTCAGAAGAAGATTGTTTATCATTGGATATTTGGAGAAGTATTCTTTTAATTTCACTCCACCAATTATTGATTCAAAAGACTACATGACCGTAGAGGAAGCTCTTGAGGGGGTAAAGAAAGGAATGGCCAATCATGATGAAGGGGTTCTCACTGAAAAACAAGCTCAAAAAATTGTTAGAGTCAATCCTGGAGAAAAATCTCCGAACAAAGAAAGAAGACTTAGATGGGATCATCCATCTCCTACCATCGTTTCCTCTTCGATACGCCATATCCACCCACGCTGGCATCGATATCTTTCTGCTCGAGAATGTGCAAGATTAATGGGGTATCCAGACAAATTTATATTCTTTGGTTCCACAAACCAACAGCTTGACCAAATTGGACGAGCTATTTGTCCAGAAATAAATAGGCTATTTAGTAGTTTCATAATCAAATCAATTATAAATCATAATCAAAAATCAAGAATTGAATCTTTAATGGGAGTAATGTAAAATGGATCCAATTATTTTAATCCCTGCAAGGTTAGGTTCGAAGAGATTACCAAACAAAGTCTTATCTGATATTGCTGGAAAATCTCTAATAAGCCGCATATATACAGAAGCTAAAAACCTTGGTTGGGAAGTAAAAGTTGTTGGTGACAATTTGAAAATCTTAAATCATTTAATGTTAAATAGAATAAGTCTTGGGTTTGATCTAACAGATTTTATTCATGTGCCAGAACAAACAAATAATGGAACTGAAAGATGTTTGATAGGAGCGAGAAAAACAGGTTTGATAGACAATAAAGACGCACATTTTATTATATGGCAAGCAGATGAGTTAATCAGTTTTAAATATGTGAAAACATTTTTTCAACAATGTATAGAGGCTGGAACTAACGTTGGGAATATTTTAAAAATTAGTACTCGTGAAGAACAAGAAGATTTCAATCAAGTTAAAGCAAGAGTTGAAAATGCTAATATAATAGAATTTTTCCATCGTATACCTTGTAAAACTGATTTTTCTCAGATCGGGATATATTATCATTCTTGGTGGAGTTTACTTGAATATGGATTCACTCTTTCAATATTAGAACAAGCAACAAAAGTTGAGTTAAATAGACTTATTAGTCAAGGAAAAATAATTTATGGGCATATAATTGACTATGATGCTGATAGACAAAAAGTGGACACCCCTGATGATCGAAGTAAACTTGTAAGGAAAGTGACTACATGCCCAGATTTCCCAAGTCAATAATTGATAAATTAAATAAGCTTCCTCTTGTAGAAATGTTAGAAGAATTTTGTGAGATTCAAAAAAAGGGGAGGGAGATCAAATCAATGTGTCCATTCCCAGGTCACAGTGATTCAAATCCTTCTTTTAATGTGAATGAAAAAAAGAATGTATTTTTTTGTCATGGGTGTCAAAAGGGTGGTGGACCTATACAGTTCCAAATGAATATGTGGGATTTCAAATTTGAAGAAGCAGTAGTTCTTTTGTGTGAAAAACATGGAATATTTATTGAGGAAAGAGAAAACGATGATATCTTTTATGAGATAACAGAACTCTTAACTGTAATTTATGAAGACATCTTATGGCTTGAAAAACCAAAAAGAGCCTGGGATTACTTAAAAATACAAAGAGGATTAACCGATAAAACTATAAAAGAATTTAGGATAGGATGTACCATAGATTTAGATCCTTCTTTTAGTTCAGTTTTCCAAGCATTACAAGAAGAATATGATGATGAAATTTTATTAAAAATCGGAGTTGGATTTTATTCAGAACTTAATAAATCTTTTGTAGATTTATTTCGTGGACGAATAATATGGCCCATTCAAGATATTTTAGGTAGAGTAATAGGTCATGCAGGAAGAGATTTCACAGGACAAAATAATGTGAAGTATATTAATTCTCCAGATACTCCTATTTTCTTAAAGAAAAGAGTATTATTTAATTTAAATCGTGGTCAGCCTGAATCAACCAAAAGAAGAGAAGTAATCTTATTTGAAGATTACTTTAGTGTATTTATGGCTCAACAAAATGGGATAAAGAATACAGTCAGCACAATGGGAACAAATTTAGATGCTTACACTTCAAAAATATGTACTCGGGTCACTAATAATGGCACCACATTTTTATGTTTAGATCCTGACACAGTTGGAGAAAAAGCTTCTATAGTTATGGCTACATCACTTTTAAACAATGGTGGAGAAATAAAATTAATGGAGCTTCCCTTAAATGAAGATCCTGATGAAGTATTAAGATTTAGGGGAAAAGATTTTTTTCTTTCTAGGAAATTGTTATCAAAATCTCCGGTTGATTTCCTTGTTAATTATTTTAAGAGACATGATCTTTCTACTGTTGAGAGTCATTTAAAAGTAATAGAAGAAATAAATGATTTAGTGGCTCTAATAGACAATGGAGTAAAGAGGAATGTAATTTCTAAAAAATTAAAAGAAGAAATTGGATTAGAACTTGATGTACCAATAAGAAAAATCGCTCAAAACTTTAAACCAGAAGTTCTTAATGAAATCCCCAATATTGAGATAGAATTTTTAAGTTGTCTTATACAATTTCCTGAATTTAGGATTCATTGTAATGACATAGATTCAACCGGATTAAACGAAATGAGTAGAGTAGTTTTTGAATTAATAAGAAATAAAGAAATAGAAAACTCTGATTCATCTACATATATTAAAGGGTTTATTGAGTACTTAAAAAATATTGAAATTAGTGATCCAGCTGCTGCATTCACTGAGTCTGCAAGTTGGATAAATATAACAGCAGGACGAAAACACTTAAAAAATGCATTAAATGCTATAGATGAAGCAAAAGGAGATGAAGTCGCGAAATTAACTTTGGAATACCTAGAATTATTAGGAGAGCAAAATGAACAGAGCGAATGAAGCACTTGTCCAAGTTGAACCTATCCACATAGAACCAGAAGAATGGCAAACTATCCTAGATGGAGAATTGGGTAAGCATTTATTCAGATGGTATATTGAAGAAAATCTAGCTCTTTCAGAACTTTCTGATAGATTAGAAATTTCAATTGGAGGACTTAAACTTTTATTTGATAAATATGAAATCAAAGTAAAGGATGAATTCGATGATAAGTTTAGACCACATCGATTAGACGGCTACCTCCGCAAAGCACTCATCACCAGTGAAAGAACTTCCTGTCTTAAAGGAGGAACTGGAGCAGTCATTATTAATATCCGTCGAAGGGATGTACTCTATGGGTTCAACGGAGCACCTCGAGGTGATTTCCACTGTACAGATGTTGGAACTTGTAAGAAAGACATCTACGGGTATGGCCCTGGAGAAGGTTATGAAATATGTGTTGCTGTACACGCTGAACAAAGTGTTATCTGTGAAGCTGCAGCAAGTGGGATTAAAACGGAGGGATGTACCATATTAGTCACTAGAAAACCCTGTGCAATTTGTTATAGATTAATTCGTATGGCAAAGTTTAGTATTGTGATTTACCCTGATCCTGAGACTAATGTATTGATGGGAGAAGATTTAAAGAATGGAAAGTCATTATTTAAACATGAAGTCTATGAGTTATTTTCTTAATTAAGGGGATAAAATGCCTCAGTTCAGAACATTAAAAGAATTAATAGATCTTCACAAAGAGAAAGTAACAGAGATCCTTAAGAATATGGATGAAATAATAGGTCTTACTCAAGAAGATTGGTTGAAAATTAATACAAAGAAAGGAAATATTGCAAGAGGGAGAGAACTTAGAACAGGATTAACAAGACTCATGGTTGAACAAGAAGGACTTAGTCGTGAACTCTTTGAAGCAGTATCGGAAATAAAAAACTTCAGTAGTATGAAGACAGAACAAATCAAACTTAGAAGAGAAGTTTACAAAGGAGAATCATAATGGAATTGGAAATTATGCCAAAACAAGATTCTCCAAATACCAATGGTAATATGTATCCAAAAAAGACAAGAGAAGATATGATTAAAAATTCAAATGAACTAATCCCAATTTTTCTGGGGTTTGAAGCAAATAAACCTTTAATAGGTACGATCATTAATATCAAAATGAAAACAGATGGATCTATTGTGGGTCAAGCTTCATTT
>Ga0209976_10001889_pt1 | contig 12118 bp, 15 predicted proteins | sample SumtaG_FD_182806 | JGI IMG/M metagenome (GOLD analysis project Ga0209976, IMG submission 182806) | Deep subsurface microbial communities from Indian Ocean to uncover new lineages of life (NeLLi) - Sumatra_00157 metaG (SPAdes) (version 2) | ecosystem: Environmental > Aquatic > Marine > Oceanic >... | reverse complement strand
AATACAAAACCAGTGTCTCTGCTGTGTCTCGATCTGGAAATAATTATGAACAAAAATCTTTGCATTTTATATCAAATTAGCAGCAAAAAGTTGCCAGACAACTATTTTTAAGATGTTGTATTTAAAAAGAAAAGTTTTATTTTAAAGCTTCTGGTCAAATTGTTGTCCTATTGGAAAATTATAAGATAGACGTTGAAATAAAACATATATTTTTTATTGCCCAGTTTTTATCGTGCCCACACTTTTGAACGTTACCAATTGGTTACAGGCTTGCTCGCCGTCAGTGGTGAAACACTCAACATTTTTTGGGGATCATGGTTGCCATAGTCAGAATCCCTTCAAAATTGGGGAAAGTTGAACCAGTCGCCTAACGAAAAGCATTGTGTCAATGCTTGACGCCAAAAAATCGTGTGCCTTAAAAGCCCCTTCGCTATGAAACCGCAGCTTTTTTTACTGAATTACAAATGGACGTCCCCTATATCACAGGTTTTTGAGGTGGATGATATCATCACTTGAATGGATGCTATCACAGGTCTTCAAAGATCACACTCAGACGGGTTTATAGGTTACCAAATTTAACGTTCAATCTGCCCAATGAGTTGGCAATATGCTTATATGCTGGGAGGGCATATGAGGTAATGACCATCTTTTACGCTGATTCTGGAAGGAATTGAAGCCCATAACATAAATCGGTGCCGAAACAATCCATGGAGGGGCGATATTCAAAATATAAGGCAGATATGGTGACTTGATGCACTTTCAACATAACGTAATCTGTTACCTTGACTTCCAGGCACCCATGAAGAATTAAGATGTTCGTTTAATATGGTACAAAAATAGGTCTGTCGGGAAGGTGTGCAAATCCGGCCAATTTTGCGCTCGACTCGATAGAAGCATCCGTATCGTAAATCAGAACCCGACGGATTGCCAATTGGATTGTTGATTGTGATTTAATTGTTATGCTTTCGTTGATCTTTGGAAAGCATATTTGATTACATCAAACTCACATCCATCAACACAGGTACCGCAGAGAATGCATTCGGTATTTTCCATTCTTTTCTGGTCTACCATGATTTCAACAGGAAGGCTCATTGGACAATTATTGACGCATGTATGACAGTGCTTGCATTTTTCAGGTGCGGCTTGTAACTGCAAAGAAGGCCATTCAAATCTGTTCCTTATCTTTCTTCCAATTATCATAAATTGCGCCATCCAGCATAGGTGATGGCAAAATGATCTCTTCCCAATAACAAAAGAGGGAAAGACAATGAGAAATAAAAGGACTATATAATAGGTGATTAAAGCTTGAAGATTTCCTATGGATAGACCATGACTCGTTTCATAGAAAAAATCAATTTTATGATAGCCCCCGACTTTAATCGCAATAAAAACTATAGCACTAATCCAAGGAACCCAAATAATCCATTTAATATAGTCACCTTTTTTTACATTCTTATCTCTTGATAAGAATATAACTTCTTGACAACCACCGGCAGGACACATCCATCCACAATAAGCTCTGCCGAGAACAAGAGAAATAATAAACATAAGAACGAATACAATAAAACTACCATTAATAATTCCATTTAAAGTGGATCGAATAATGACCACTGGAGACAGATAATAGAAAAATGCAGGAAATAGAAAAAAAGAGAACAGTATGATGCCATTTCTAATTTTTTGTCTGACTTTTATTTTGCGCAATTTATTGTCCTTGTCAAACGCATAACGATTCGTGTAACTGGCTGCCCAAAGCGCATCGCAAAGCGGCGAAGCTATGGGCAGCCCGAGTTAACGCGCTGCCCATCTTTTCATTTTCTCTTTTTACTTGGTAGAAGACGAGTTTCTCCAATTTTCATCACCCATGTTTGATCGGACAATATGCCATTATCTTGCGCTGTTTTTTTGAAACGAACAGGCGGTTCCCAAGGCGGTTCATCGGATAGCTCAATTGTTCCCCAATGCATTGCAACAGCAACATTGCCCTTTGTTTCCATCACTACTTTTACTGCTTCTTCCGGTGTAAGATGAGATGCAGGCCCATATTTCCTAGTTTTATAAGCACCTATTGATACAATTGCCAAATCATAAGGTCCATTTTCTTTACCGATGGTTTTGAAGATTGTTGGTGAATATGATGTGTCACCAGAAAAAAAGATTTTTCCAAATTGCGATGAGATAGACCAGGAGCACCACAAGGTTTTTTTCTTATCATTCGATCCTCTTCCAGAAAAATGAACTGCTGGTAATGCCGTCAATTCAATGCCGCCATATGAAAAACGCTCATTCCAATCAAGTTCCTCGATATTGGTATATCCTCTATCTCTAAAAAAAGGTTTTAGTCCTAGCGGAACAAAAACATGGATTTTTTCTTTTTCTTGCAAGGATTCAATTGTCTCTGCATCAAGGTGATCAAAATGATTATGAGAAACAACTATCATGTCGATAGGAGGTAAGTTTTCCAAACTGATGCCAGGTTGAACATACCTTCTAGACCCAAAAATCCATAAAGGACTTGCATATTCAGTTAGAAATGGATCTGTCAAAATTGTCATTCCATTAATTCTTATTAGAAAAGTAGCATGCCCAAGCCACGTAATCGAATTTTGCCCATTCAATTGTTGGAAATGACTAATTGAGTCTTTTTCAGATAGATAGTGGTCGTCAGGAACATTTGGTAGAAAAAATGAGTCCAGAACACGCCTGAAATAAAATGCAGCACCTACGGGAGGAGGATCTGGAATAACGGGATAGTTACGAAAGCCATTCTGTGTATGATGTTTGGGTTTGCCATCTACCCATATTTCGGGAAGAGAGGATAATGAACACCCGGCCATAAGCATAATGACGAAAATAATACCTGCTTTGCTGGCAAAAGCGGGCTTTCGATCTGAGGGGAAATTTTTCATTGTTCTCTTTCTGTGGCTAACAAGTGATAATACGAATATGGATATCATCACCTTTGTAATGCTGTTCGTTAAAATGCGCGACTTCGCGTCGTACTACATTTATGTCGGAGATATCACTCCTGTCCAAAAAGCTCTTAAAACGACTATATCTTGTAGTAACCCGAAAAAGGAGAAAAACTCGTCGATGTTGGATTCTACCTTCTGTATTTTTTCTCCTTCATGACAGATTTAACAAATTTTCCGAACTTTTTATCTTTTCGCTTTTTCTTTAAATATGACATTTCATAAAAAGCAGATTCTTTATTTAATTTTACAAAATTTTGATAACGTTCCTGTGAAATTATTCCGTCTTTTAACGCAACCAATATTGAACAGCCTTGCTCTTGTGTATGGGAACAATCATTATAGCGGCATCGATTTGATAACTCTGCTATTTCATCGAATGTACTATGAATACCAGTATCAACAGTAAAATTCCCGAGTTCTCGCATACCCGGTGTATCTATGATCATTGCCCCGTTTTCCAAATTTATTAATTGACGGTGGGTCGTTATATGTCTTCCTTTTCCGTCTTTTTCTCTAACACTATGAGTTTTAAATCGCACTTCATCCAGAAGGTTATTTATTAAGGTGGTTTTACCAACACCCGACGATCCAAGCAAACAGTACGTTTTCCAAGGAATCAATAGTTCTTTGACAAGTTTCAGCCTCCCATTGCTTTCATTGCTAAAAGGCACTACTCGAATGTCAGGCATTAGAGCATGAATTTCAGTAACCTTTTTATCTATCTCATTAACGGGCAGCAGATCATTTTTACTCAATAATACAACAGGTTGGATACCGCTCTCATTTATCATGACCAAATAGCGTTCTAATCGTCTGAGATTATAATTGGTGTCAAGTGATTGAACGATTAAACCAGTGTCAATATTAGTGGCTATTAATTGAAACTCGATCTTCTTACCGGATGTTTTTCGTTTTAGTACGGATTTTCTTGGAACAATCTCACTAATGATGGCGAAAGAATTTGTATCATAATATTGAGCAATCACCCAATCCCCTGTGGCTGGGTAATCTAACGGAGAATCAGCACTAAACATGAGTTTACCAGTTACTTCGGCCGATACATCACCTTTGCCGTTGTTAATAATAGGGGACGTTGTTTACTAATTACACTTATGCTTTTCTATCCGGTAAAAACTTTGGTATAGGAGACACTCCTATATAACACCTTGTTTTATCCAGTAAAAGCCCCCATTCTTCAAAGAGTTTATTACAAGTTGAGATCTAAAAACCAAGATTTTCTGACGCCAACTTTTCAGATATTCTTAACATAGAAAACGGCGGGTTGCAAATGCTTATGGATAGGAAGCAACTTTCTTCTTTTTTGATTTGCAGTATGATATCTATGCTAATATCAGAATAAGTGTACTCAGTAAACAACGTCCCCTATGATAACCTGTAAGAAGCCTTCGCATAAATCTGGGTAATCCGGATGGACCGCTGCGCAAAAGAATATGTGCATGATTGGCCATTATTGACCATGCGTAGATAGAGGTTTGAGTCTCAGAGGCGATATTTCCCATTCGAGAAACGAAATCTTTTCTATCCATATCATTATCCACAATCTCTCGGTGCTCAATGCCTCTGATCATGACATGGTGCAGAGTACCTGGAGCATCCAGTCTCGCTTGTCTTGGCATAATTACCTCTCAGGTTCAAATTCTCATGAATACATATCAGGTTATGGATTATGTATAAATAGTAAATTCCGTCACCTATGACGTCCCCTATGATTTTTGATTTGCAGTATGATATCTATGCTAATATCAGAATAAGTGTACTCAGTAAACAACGTCCCCTATGAATAACAGGACGTTTCAATTCGACTCGAACTGCATATTGGTCGTTTCCACCACGTAATATGTTACGAAGCAGCGCCCGACAAACCGGGTCAGTCGCCAGGGATTTCGGATCGGTTTCCTCACTTATTTGACGTTTTAATATTTCGATCGTAAGACGCTCGACCACCATACCGAGGAGATGTTCAGACAACTCCGGAACAGCCATCTTGGTCAACATAGCAAGCATCTTAACGAAATCTTGTGCTGATTCAATACTCCAACGATCGAACTCGCCTGTCACGTGTAGAACATCGGTAGGGGTTAAGCCACATCCCAACCACCATTAGTGGAATCGATATTAAAACCCGTACGGCCTCTGGCAGAAAACATGACAGACCCAGTAACTTATCAACGAATAATGCTACTAAAACAAACAGTGTTGTGATTGCTCCAAATATCACCACCCCGATGGGAGTAAGAAGTGACCGGGTAATTTTAGTACCCGTAGCTAATTTGTGAAGAAAGCTGATCCAGCGCTTACGAAATTCCATGTCTGTTACTCCTGAGTGTTGTTTATAAATGTTTGGTGGGTATATTCTTATATCGTCGGCAACCCTAATATTCATTTGTTATCAAACAAACGCTCTCCCTGACTTTCAAAAGTAGATATCAGTTAAAATCAAAACGAAAATCCACTTCGCATTTTCCATTCTGATACATCAAACATCCTGTGAAATCCGGTATCATGGTATACGTTACCCCAAGACTTTCCCCCTCCTTCCTTCTCCCTGTATCATTTTATGATTGATAACCTTATGTATTAACCAGGTCGAAAGACCAAGGCAGAGAAAAATGAGGGCTGCAGATATAAAAATATTTTCAATTACACTCTTTTCCAAAATCCGGTTATTAACCAGTGTGCCAATACCACTACCACAGAACATACCAAATGAAACCAAAGCCATTGCGGTTCCTCTCATATTAGGAATAATACTCTGAGCCATGATAAGATTGGCTGAATGAACAAAGACGAACATGACACCTACAAAAAACAGTAGCAGCGAAATTAATGGATAATAGGAGATGTACGAAAGTTGAAACAAGGCAATACTTCCTATAACTCCTGCAACAATACATACATTGTTACCAATTTTCATTCTTATCTTTTCAATCACATTGGACCCGGCAATTCCACCAATTCCAAAAAACGCAAGTACAAACCCAATGGAAAGGATATTTAAATCTGTATGCTTTGATACGAGCTCTCCGGTATAAGTAAACGAACCGAATACGGCAAAGCCGGAGACGATAATTAATAAAACAACACTCATTAATTTGCCGTTGGCTATTGCTTTTCCATATATATCAAAGTAATTCAGTTTTTTAATGGTTCCTTTACTCGGTTCAAGCGTATTTAAGAGTAAAAAAGAAATAATGAGTTCCGCCACACCATAAGCCAAATACACACCTTTCCAGGAAGCAATATAGGAAATTGCACCACCAATAATTGTGGCAAAGGCTCCACCCAGCAACATCCAACCCATCAGCTTTCCTACAGCACCCTGAAGTTGTTCACCCGGGAATTTTTCACCGACTATGGCCATGGAAATTGGCATATTGCCTGCTGCCAGCGCTCCGTTGGCCGCTCTTAAAAAAATCAAAAGCGGCAGGTTGTTGGCAAATATACAAAGACAACTGAAAATGGCAGTACCAAATGAAGAAATAATCATAATTCTGGACTTGCCATATCGATCTCCCATCGGGCCTAAAATCAATGTGAACAAACCAAATGCCAGCATGTAAGCCGTTACCGACAGTGCGGCGTTACTCACTGTAATACTTAAATCCTCAGCAATTTTAACAATCAAAGGCGCCCCTGAATAAATATCACCGTTTGTAAAAAAACCCATCAGCCCCAAATAAAAAAGCATTTGTTTATCTTTTTTTTCCATCATTACGCCATCTCCTTTGAATTATCTTATAGCTCTTATGCTTTTTCCAGAATCTCATAAACGAGTTCGGTTATAAAAATACCCCTCACATTCTTATGGTTCCCCGGTATCAATAAAACAGGACTTAAAATCATCACGGTTTACCTTGCTTATCGATATGCATTATAAAAGTGTGTGACTTGTGGGGCAGTGTTTTTATCTCTTTTTTATTATTCTGCCTTGGAAAAACAATATGACTTTTCCCGTTTTCGGGCATATGGCATGTCCAGCATTTCTGACTATTATTGACCATCTCCTGATCAGCATGGCATCTTTGACAGGCTTCGTTTCCAGGAGTTTCCTCCCAAACTTGACCTTCTTTATGATACCCTAACCTGTGAAAACCACGTTCTGCATTGTTATATTTTTCCATTTGAACTTTTGCCGGCATATGACACTCAAAACACTCCATGTCACGGTGTACAGAAGTTGAGAGCTCATCATATATGTTTCCAATCTGATGACATTTAGACGCACACGTTTCAGAAGGAGCAAGTTTATTTACCGGTAGTTGGCTGGTGATAAGGTTGCCGCCAAAAACACCATTGAAACTGATAAGTATGGTGAATACAACAAATGAAATTGTTTTTTTCATTTTTTTTACCTCCATGCTTGACGAATATTTGGAACTAAGCATTGAATAGATCATCATAGCCATAACACTATTTTTTTATAATATTTCTTCTGCTTCTGTTTGCCGTTTTTATTCAGTTTGTTTAGTTCCAAAGTGTTTCCCCCTGCTTTTTTGTTTCAACTATCTATTCACAGCAGGGGTCATCCAGATGTATTTGCTTGCCATGCCTTATTGTCACGTTTGGATTTCCTGTTGGCGGATTTTTTGTTTGCTTCCACATCATCATATTCCCTAAGGACAACCATAGTGATAATAAAAATGCCGGTGATGACTGCAACCACAAGGGCGATGCCAAAACCTATCATATTTCGCATTAGGGCTAATTTAGCCCCCAGATAAGATTTTTCCACAGGAAACGTCACAACCCCAACCAACATCATGGTGGTTGTAAATGCTGAAAGAATAAAATAGGGCACCCCTTTTTCGGCAAATACACCACAAAGGGGAAACACAATAAATCCCGGCAGCATCAAAACAGACCCGGTCAGAGCGGCTGTGGTCATCCCCATGGCATTGTTTGCATGATCTGTTATATTGAATAAAACAGTCACCATGGCCTGTACCGGCAGGCATGAGACCAGGACCAGCATAAAAAAAATGGCAGGAATGATACGGCCAAACCGTTTTACAGCTATGATGGCAGCCTTTTTTGTTTTTTGCCGGTCTGCAAGAAAAGATCAGAACAATGCTGCGCCTGTTATACAATATAAAAGTTTCATTTACCTGTCCTTTTTCAACTCATCCAGTTTGTCTTCCAGGTCCTTTACCTGGGACTGCAAACAGACAATGGAATTGTTTACATATTGAATTTTTTTCTTTTTGCTCCATAACTCAGGGCCAAAACATGATTTGCCATGACAACCACAAGGGCTGCCTTGATTTGACTGTGACGATGAATTGCAACACATAATGCTAATCTCCTTAAAATAAAAAGTTAATGCCATATTAGTTTAATCTAATATTATAAAATTATTATATTAGCAACAACTAATATAATAATTTAAAAAAATGTTTGTCTACGTTATATGCTTAAAAAATCTCCCATCTCATCTTTTAAAAGCTCCATGAACTTGTCCAGGCGTTTCTGGTTAAGTGTATAATGGACAAAGGACCCTTTTCTTTCGCCCGTTACAATACCTGCCTGTCTTAAAATACGCAAATGCTGGGATACAGCCGATTGTGTGACGTCAAGCCTGTTGACCATGGCATTGACACACAATGGTCCCCCTTTACCTGTGCAGGTTTTAGGAGCACAATTCCCCAATGTAATTTCATTGAAGCCTTGCCCTAAAAGCTTGATCATTTTCAACCGGGTAGGTTCTGAAAATAATTTAAATAATTCCGATAGCTTATCTATATTTTCCATCATTTTATATCCCATTGCTTTTGTACATAAAATAAGCAAATTAGCACTCGCTAATATGACATACTAAGTCCTCCTTAGAGCCTTGTCAACTGAAAAGAAAATTCTGAATATCTTGCCTGCACAAAAACACCCGGCATTATTGGGCTAATTCTTCATTACCTGGCATACAGATTTCATTTTTGTTCGGGTTTCCCAATTCATTTGTCCGGCCCTTTTGCCCATGGATAGGAGATACACCCGAGAAAATACGTTAAAAAGAAAGAAACAGATGGGACCGGTTTTTCGTGACGCCTGGAAAATCCTTTTTCAAAAGTTTGTCTGCATTTATTTTATTATGATAGATTGCCCTGTATATATTTAAACTCGCTTATGGATCAAAGGATGTCCCATGATATTGGCCTTATTCCAATCGGGCCATTCAGTGAGTTGTTTCATCCAGTGCTATTTTTAAAAAAGGAAAAAATATTGCGTGAAATCGCAGCTATGTTTTCATTGGGCCTAAACGGGGTTTGTTTAGATGTGGGGAAAAATCTAACGATCTTTTTAAACAAAGCCGCAACTTTTTGTTTGTTGTCTCCTGGGAACCAAATATCACGCTTTTAGGGTCTGATTATTCCCGATTATATGTTGATCGCTTTAACTTTTTTGTTGATATGTAAGTAAACGATATCCAAACCACAACATTAGCGAACCGGTTGCGCCTTGCACTATTCTTTTGAATTTCTTGGATAATAATGCACGTGTTATCTTACCAAGAGCAATAATTATAAAGGAAAACCATAATACAACGACAATAGAATGAATTCCTACTAGAATGAGGGATTCGAAAATGGGATTTCCTTCCAAGTTGATAAATTGAGGAAATACCGCAAGATAAAACATAGAAGCCTTTGGATTCAAAAGATTGGTGAGAAATCCTTCTAGAAAAAGTCGCTTATTTTGGCGAATCACATTTTTTTTACTTTCGTGTTTTGTTGTTTTTGTAAAAGAGTGTTTTGAAAAAAAAGCTTGCCAAAGAGAAGTTATACCCAAATATAAAAGATAAAACGATCCCAGGAGTTTTACAATGAAAAACGCTTGAGATGTTTTGAGAATCAAAGCGGACAACCCAAGTATTGAAAGTATTCCATGAATAGAAAAGGCAAAGACAATTCCAGCTAGATTTAATATCCCTGCACGACGTCCATTTTGTGGGACTGTTTTTAGTATAAGCGCCCCATTAGGGCCAGGCATTATGGTCAATAGCAAGACCATTAGTGTGAAAGTTCCTACTGCTTGAAAATCCATTTTAACCTCATTAAATAATATTCATAGACGTGGTAGGAATGCCGATCACTCGGCACCCCCCACACAGATCCGGACTTGAAGTTTTCCCTCATCCGGCTCCTCGGTTGCACTCGCTTTCGTGTCAGTTTGATTTAATAAGCCACTCTATGCAAGCGTTTATATTCCGTTATTCTCGGCCTTGCAACCTTCATGTATTCCAGCACACGTTTAAATCTCTCCCACGTATAGCTTTTCCGCTGACTTCTGCGATTCAGCCATATAAAACTTGTAAATATTACCGTTCTATAGAATCGCCAGATGGATCGTGAGTTGCCGCGTACGCCATAATAGTTGTAATGCCCTATCAGCTTTGAATTCAATTTCTTGAAAAACGTCTTAACAGGCTTATGACGATTTCCTTTAATCCAGTCCCGGATTCGCTTTTCAGCACCTTGAAGCTTTTTACGTGCTGTGCGCCTCTTTACTCTTGGATTTCCTTGCCTGTCATTAAACCAGAAAAATTCAAATCCAAGAAAGGTAAACCGTCTGCTCATTCCGGGATGAAACCGACTGAAGCGAATAATCTGAGTCTTTGTTGGTTCTACTTCAAGACTAAATTTCTTGAGTCTTTTCGGCATAACCTTATAAAACCTCTTTGCGTCATCTCGATATCGAAATCCGCATACCCAGTCATCAGCATACCTGCACATGACCGCCTCCCCTTTACAGTTTGGCTTTACAACACGTTCAAACCACAGGTTCAGCGCATAATGCAAATATATATTTGCAAGTACTGGTGATACTATACCGCCCTGTGGTGTGCCTGTTTCCGGATTGATTACTTCGCCATCCGGTTCCAGTATTCCCGCCTTAAGCCACTTCCTTATCAGGTGTATAAAGGCTTTGTCATTGATTCGAAGAACAAGCATTTTCAGTAGCCAGTCATGATCAATATTATTGAAGAAGCCTTTAATGTCTGCTTCCACAACATATCCATATTTCCCATACTGTAGTTGAAATACAAGATCTCCGGATGCTTCTTTCCCGCTTCTTTTAGGTCTGTACCCATAGCTGAAATCGAGAAAATCCTGCTCGTAGATTGTGTTCAGAACCTCTACTACTGCACCTTGTACAATTTTATCTTCAAGTGCTGGGATTCCGAGCGGTCTCTCCTTGCCATTCTCTTTTGGAATATACTTACGTCTTACAAGTTTCGCTTTATATTTCTTATTCTTCAACTTCTCTGATAACCTACTCAAATTGCCATAAAGATCCTGGCCATATTCTTCCACGGTCACTTTGTCCACTCCACTGGCCGCATTTTTGTTCAATCCGTTCCAGGCTCGCAGCAATGACTCCTGTGTCAGGCTACCATAAAGATTTCTAAAGCGATGGCCCTTATTAAACCTTGCTGTTCTTGCTATTCCCCACAGTGAGGTTTGCTTATGTTTTCCCGATCCTGCTGTGTCCGGCATAAGTTTCCTTTATGGGCTACGTACTTCCGTCAGATCCTTCCCCATGCAACAGGCTTTCCCTGTCTCAGAGTACTACGTCTGATCCGCCACCCTGCAGCTGTCGATTTCCTTTTTCACAGTACTACTCGACAGATCTTGATGTTTCTAAGACAATGTACAGGGCTTCCCAAGTTCTTGTGTGCATCTCTTCTTACATGCCACAGTCTAAGGTTGACTCCGCCAGTTCTTCACATCCTTGCCATTTACGGATGATCTTGTTTTGCCTTCAGTGACCGTTAAAACCCTCGGCAACTGGAAAACGCTTCATTTCGGAGCTATATCAACTTTCAGGGAGCACGATCTCCCCTACGGCCTGCAAGATTCTCTGTGTACGCTTCGTCCGGCTTGTTCACCTTGATAAAATCAGGGCTCCGCCACGGACGCAACACTCGATACGGGTGGTTGGCTAATCCTTACCCGACAGAGTCTTGCACCCGGCAAGATGCACCAAGCTTCGCTTGGCGCTCTAACGTTGAGTTCACTGGTTTTTACAGAGCGCAGCGGAGTAAAAATCCTGTGCAGCGATTTGTTATACTTTTTCACGCATCCGTTATTTGTGAAATGCAGTGGCATCAGCTTTTGACGAAATATATT
>Ga0209976_10001888_pt1 | contig 12122 bp, 9 predicted proteins | sample SumtaG_FD_182806 | JGI IMG/M metagenome (GOLD analysis project Ga0209976, IMG submission 182806) | Deep subsurface microbial communities from Indian Ocean to uncover new lineages of life (NeLLi) - Sumatra_00157 metaG (SPAdes) (version 2) | ecosystem: Environmental > Aquatic > Marine > Oceanic >... | reverse complement strand
AATAACCGAAATCCATAATGAATTATTTCATTTTCTTTTTGCTTATCTCTTAATTTATAGAAAATGATATTATTTCGCATTTTGGTTTTTTCATTATTAATATCACTTACATCCACGGTTCCAACTTTCAATGAATAGCAAGGAGATACGATTTTATCATATGTTCCATTCTTAAGGATTTTACCTTCAGAATCAAGAATCTTCCAATCCAATTGCACTTCAGATTGAGTTGTTAAATCATTTGTTATCCAAAATTCGACTTCATCTGTTCCCTCTTTTACGCTTGGGAAGATCGGTCGATAAAACCTTTTTGCATAATAATGAAGCGCTTTCCAACGGAGGAAATAATCTAAGGAGGACCAACTTGCTACTGGCCAGCAATCATTTAATTGCCAATACAGTGATCCCATACAATGAAAATCATTTCGATTACGGCGCCAGTGCTCCACTCCATACTCTATAGCTTCTGCTTGAGTAATTTGAGATAATATTATTTGTTGTTCAAATTTAATGGGAATTGAAAATCTTCTCCTCATATATCTCATTATTTTTTTGTTACCGGCAGCGTTTTTTTGGTGGTTGTTCATAATAGGAGAATAGAAATCAAATTGATCAGTCGGACAGAATGTTCTTATTGTTTTAATTGATGGAAAAGATTCAAATCCATACTCGGACATAAAGCGTGAATTAAATTTTCTATATTCACTAAAAGGAGCCCCGCCGTGCCAAACTTTCCAGAAATGAGAATCTCCTTTATCTGGGGAATTTGGGTCTACATATCTTGTTTGAGTACTAAAACCACCATTTGAGGGCGAGCTCGGCCAGTATGGACGGTTTGAGTCGTATTTGGTAATTAATTCTGGAAGAATCTTCTCAAACATAATAACATAACTGTCTTTTAACTCATGAATCGTATCAGTATCAGCAATGTTTGATAATAAGAGTAATAATTTCCATAATTGCTCAATCTCATTATTTCCACACCATAAAGCAAGACTTGGATGATGTCTTAGCCGTTTAATATTTTGAATTGCTTCTTTCTTCACTTCTTCTATGAATCCTTCATGCTTCGGATATATAGCACATGCAAAAGGAAAGTCCTGCCAAACTAATAATCCCATCTCGTCGCAAAGCTCATAGAAAAGATCGGTTTCATATATACCTCCTCCCCAAATCCTTATCATATTCATATTTGCTCGTTTAGCTTGGTTTAAAGTTTTTTCGTAGAGTCCAAATTTTTTACCTCTTGGAATAAAACTGTCAATTGGAATCCAATTTGCACCTTTAGCAAAAATAGGTACTCCATTTAACAGAAAGTAAAATGTTTCACCCCATATATCAGAATTTCTAATGAGACGGATATCTCTAATACCGATTTTTTGAGTAATTGTATCGATTACATTGTCATTTTCAATTGAGACTGATATTTCATATAGATTAGGATCACCAAGATCGTGAGTCCACCAAAGTTTTGGATTATCAATATTTAGATCAATATATTGATTTTTAGTTTTAAGTGCCATGGTCTTTGAAAGATTGTTTCCGTCAGGTGCGACTAAGTTTATCTTGATCTTATAAGCAAGAGCTTCAAGATCTTCTGTATCTGTGTCAAATTCAAAAATCAACCGCAAATTGACCGAATCTATACAAATCGTAGAAAAATCCTCGGGATTCTTAATTTTTAGAGGATTTTTATTATATTTAAATGTTTGAATAGGGTATATAGAATTAATTTTGACTTCATTATAACCAATTAGTTCTACTGGATAAATTGAGATGTCTGGTAATTTAGGTCCCCAATCCCAACCGAAAGAATATTGTGCTTTTCGGATATATGGTACACCTGGAAGCGCCGCCATACCTGTGGTTAATTTTATACTATGTTTTTTAATTTCCTCTAGGGCTTTTATAGTCGGGCTTTTAATTAATATTTTTAATTTATTAGTACCTGTTTTTAATTTAGTTTTAACCTCAAAATCATAAGTAAGGAACATATTCTCTGTAGATCCGAGTAGTTCACCGTTTAAATATACCTCTGAGATTGTATCAATTCCATAAAAGCGAAGTAGGATCTTAGAATGTTCTAAGATATTGGATTTTACATCGAATTGAGTTTCATAAATCCAATTTGAATCATAAACCCATGACAATTTATGTTCATTTTCGCCGTAAAAAGGATTTTCAATAATATTATTGTCAATTAAGGCTTCAAATACAGAACCAGGAACTTCAGCTTGAATATTAATTGATTTCTGCTCATGGATAAGGGTCCATTTTCCGTTTAAAGAGATTTTTTCAACTTTTTTCATAATAATCAGCCAAATTTTTAACAAAATTATATCCTAGAGATATCATATTTAAACTTGCCGTCATCGATAATCCAAGAACGCATAAAATCATTCTTTACTTTAGTATCCCATATATTCTCAATATTAGCAATTCCATTATAAAGATCCCTTAGAAGTTCTATACCTACACCGAATTCCTCATGAGAGGGAAAGATCTCGATTGATTGCTTCTTTTCGCATAGTTTTATCAGTTTTGACAAGTTAGAAAGAACTTGTGGAAATGATTTTCTCTTAGGTAAATATGGCGAACCATAGTGTGCGGTATCACCCGTAAATAATTCATTTCTATTGCTAAGCAGACAAATTGAACCCGGTGAATGCCCAGGGGTATGAATTACTTCAAGATTAAGATCACCTAGATCTATACGATCTCCATCTTTTAATGGCTTAACAGAAGAAGCAGGAGGTAGTGAAAAACTATATTTCTCATACCTCTTTACAACATCCTTAGGAGAACTGCTTAAAATTGTAATATTAGTGGGTCTTGAGATTGTCAATTTTTCAATTTCGTGTATGTAAATTTTATCAAATTCATGATTGGAGCCCACGTGATCCCAATGGCAATGAGTATTCAAAACTTTCAAATTTCTCTCTCCAATCAAATCATTAATGATGGGTTTAAGAGGAAATAATCCCGCACCCGTGTCAATTAATAATGCCGTTTTAGAGCCAAGAAGTAAATATAAATTGGTATAATAACTATTATAACGAGGATCTATTTCAGCCAATTTTTCACGAATTACATATAAATCTTCATTATGCTTGATTACTTCAAACCACTGGTTACTTTCAGCCATATTAGGTATAATAAAGAAATTCAATTAAAAATTTCTGAATTTGAAAAATTGAATTTGAAAAATTAAATATTAAAAATCAATTTAGTATAAATAAATATAATAATCCGATAAAAGTAAATATACAGAAATAAGCATGAATGTAAATCATGATTTAAAAAGGGAGAAAACTTTCAACTCATTATGGTTTTTAATTTTCATGATTTACTATTGTATTGGAATTTTACCTGTTAATTTAGATAATCTCTTAATAAATCTTCCTGGTACTACAAAACTAGGAATTGGGATATCTGCAGCTTCCTACTTGCTTGTTGTTTCTGTTAGTCTTATATTATTTGGCTATTTTGAAGATAAGATAACAAAAAAGAAATTACGAAAGAAGATTTTTATATTTACAAATTTCTTGTGGGTCATAGCGTATGGATTAATATCAATCTCAGTAAATTTTCAGTTTTATTTACTTTTTACCATAGTCGGTGCTATTGGTATTGGAGCATTTGTACCGATAGGCTATTCGATGATAAGTGATTATTATCTACCAAAAGATCGGGGGAAAAAATATGGCTCTATCCATTTGGGATTAATCCTAGGCACTGGCGTAGGAATTATTGTGGGTGGACTGTTAGGGAGTTATGCCGGACCTAACGGATGGAGGGTTGCTTATGCTGTAGGTTTTATTTTAGGCCTATTTGCAGTAATAAATTTCATTTTAAAAGGGAGAGATCCTAAACGGGCTCAAGCAGAACCAGAATTTAAAGATTTTGAAGGAAAATTTATCTATGATTATAAAATAGATATAAAAAGAATGGGGTCCCTTTTTAAGAAGAAGTCCCTGATATCAATTCTAATCTACACCTTTTTTTCTGGAATTGCCGTATCAACTATTGGCACCTGGGGAATATTTTATATGACTTCAAAATTTAGTGGGACCTATGCAGAAGTATCTGCTGCGACTTTATATCTCTTAACTGGAGCGGGCATTCTTCCCGGAGCAATTTTAGGCGGAAAAATTGGAGATTCGTTTTATCGCTCAGGAAGAATAAGGGGAAGGGTCATATTAACTTTTGCAGGGTTAATTTCAGGGATAATATGTCTATTAGGTTTTTATTTATTGCCAATATCCGTGGCATCACAGTTAGGAAATGTGCTTGCTTGGATTTTTTTTCTCATAATTGGATTTTTAGGATATTTTTTAGTTTCTCTAAGTATAGGAAACGTTTTTGCGATTTATTCCGAAGTAAGCGCGCCTGAATCGAGAAGCACGGTTAATGCATTACATAATGTAATGATAAATCTCGGCGGGATCATAGGAAATTTACTATTTTCGGGTTTGATCGAGAGTGATATTTCATTAATGCCTTATGCTATGGCCTTAGTGTTATTATTTTGGCTCGTTGGAACCTCATTATGGGGAATCACCTACCTCTATTATCCTAGGGAATTTAAAGAGTGTAGGGAATTAATGGCGGAAAGAAGGAAAGAATTAGAACAGAATCTAAATAAAAAAAAATATTAAAAAATATTTTAAATTTAAGCCTTAAATATGGGAATAATTTCATTGCTTAGGATTCGTGATACATCCCAGTATGTGAAGGGAGCATTTTTACTAGATGCTCCGTTTTGGATTTCTAAAATAAAATATTGCGCGCCGAGATCGATATATTTCTGAATTTTTTCAATAATTTCTTCTTTTGTCCCAAATATAATATTGCTTCGAACAACATCATCAGGAATTTGATCAATTATTATGGATAGTTTATTTAAATCAAATTTAACTATATCATCACGGTCTATCTTTAATAGACTTATTTCCTCACATTTGTAACCTGTTGCCTCGCAGAATAAGTCATCAAAACCGTCTTTCCAATAGCCCAATTCTTTTATTATAAGTGGCTGCATGACCATTGCCATTTTTACCCCTCTCACCTGTTCTTCAATTTTTTGTTCGTCATCATTAAGAAAAACTCGATTAAATACCCCAAATGTAAATTCAGATACATCCCGTCCCTCTTTTTGTAAAATCTCGGTTATCTTATCTATTCCACTTTTATAAAATTTAGTGGAGACACCTAAAGGAAGCCAGCCATCAGCTACTTTCCCTGTCATTTCAATTGTTTTCGGACCGTTTGATGCCACCCAAATAGGTATTTCTGATATTGGTTTTGGAAGTAAAACTGCCTTCTTTGTTTGATAATAATTACCTTTAAACGTTACCCTCTTACCTTTTTTCCAAAATTGCTTCATTAGTTTTATGGATTCTAACATTTTGGATAGGGCATGATCGTAAGGGATGCTATAGGCTTTTAAGTTCATCCCTTCTCCTGCTCCTATACCTAAAATAAAATTACCTGCCGATATATGATTAATTGTAGTTGCGATTTGAGCTAAAACTGCTGGATGCATTCGATGTGGATCGGTAACACATGAACCAAATGTCTTTCCTTTCGATATTTCTGCAAATGATCCAAACATAGGCCATAGGCTTAAAAAATCATCAATAGCTGCCCCTGGAATCCCACTTAAATGATCGGGCAGCCATATTGAATCCCAATTTTCTTTATTTGCTTCAATAAATTTTTTTCGTATAAAATCATAAGATTGGGAGTAAAATAATTGCGTTCCAAATTTAATTTCTACCACTTTTCTAATTCCCTTTTTAAAATAATTTTAAGATAGGTTTATTTAATTAAATTAAATTTTAATTTTTCATCATTTCACTTACAAAATTTTAAAAAATTATTTAATAAACAGCATTCATTTACTTTTAATTAAATAAACACTTCTCAATGTAGATTTTAATAATGATTGATAAAAATTCCCAACTTAATAATGAAGATGTTAAAATTATAAATACGGGTTGCTGTCATGACTGTGGTGGACGCTGTGTGCTTAGGGCTCACGTTAAAGATGGAAAAATTATTAGATTTGAGACTGACAACACTGAAGAAACCACTTTACGAGCATGTATGCGAGGCAGGGCTTACAGACAACGAGTTTATTCAGAAAATCGTTTGAAAAATCCATTACGCCGCATTGGTGAACGTGGAGAGGGAAAATTTGAAGAAATATCATGGGATGAAGCGTTTGATGAGGTTGCGTCAAAACTTATTGAAATAAAAGAAAAATATGGTAATTCTTCAATTCTTTTAATGGCAGGAGCAGGAAATCAAGGAATGCTTCACGGTGTTGTCCCAGTAGGCCTAATGCTTAATCAATTTGGGGGGTATACTCGATTTTGGGGGGCGCCCTCCTACGAAGGAGCGCTTTTCGCCTCAATGGCAACCTATGGTACCATCAAAACGGGGAATGCTCGGGAAGATATACTTAATACTAAGTTAATTATAATGTGGGGGTGGAATCCTGCGAACTTAATTTGGGACCCTGAAACTAGAGTGATATTAGCAAAAGCTCGTGAGAAAGGTATTCGTATTGTTGCAATTGATCCTGTTTTTACAGATTCAGCCGCGATTTTTGCACATCAATGGATACCAATTCGACCCGGTACTGATGCTGCGATGCTTATTGCCATGGCTTATGTCATAATTACCGAAAATCTTCAAGATCAAGCTTTTATAGACAAATATACTGTTGGTTTCGATAAGTATAAAGAATATGTATTAGGTCATGAAGATGGTATACCCAAAACACCTGAATGGGCTGAAACAATTACTAAAGTTCCTGCCAAAATTATAGCGAATCTTGCTCGGGAATACGCAAATAATAAACCAGCAGCACTTGTAGTTGGATGGGGACCTGCCCGAACAGCAATAGGGGAACAATATTCTCGTGCAGGTAACGTACTTACTGCTATAACTGGTAATATAGGAATTAATGGGGGTTATGCTTCCGGATTTATGAGAGCATATTCTAGTCGGGAAACAATAATGTCAAGAGGGAGAAAGAAGAAAAAAGAGGACCCTATTGTCGAAAAAAAGGAAAGACCAAAACCAAGAGCTCAAGATAATCCTGTCGATACTGGAGCTCCTCCTCGTAAATATAGTTTGCACAAACTTCGAGGCGGTACAAACCCCGCCAGTACTCGTGTTCATATAAATGATCTGTATAATTTGATTTTAGAAGGGCGCGATGGTGGATATCCTGCAGATATCAAAATGGCATATGTAATAGCCACTAACCGTTTAAATCAATATTGTAATATAAATAAAGGTATTGAAGCTTTAAAATCTCTTGAATTTATCGTAGTGCATGAACAGTTTATGACACCAACTGCTAAATTTGCAGATATCGTTTTTCCTGTAAACACTTTTATGGAACGCAATGATGTTGCAGTTCCATGGTTAGGATCACCATATTATATCTATTTGAATAAGGCCATAGATTCACTTTATAATAGCAAATCTGATTTAGAAATTTGTCAAGAATTATCAAAGAGATTAGGTCTTAAAGTTGACCTTCTTAATTTACCTGAAGACCAGATTTTACGACTTTTAACAGCTCCACGAAGAGATATAAAAAGTTATAATAAAATGAAAAAAGATGGGTACTATAAAGTAAAAGTAACGGAGCCTTTTATCGCCTTTAGAGAGCAAATAGAAGATCTAGAAAACAACCCTTTCCCTACATTGTCAGGAAAAATTGAAATTTATTGCGAACATATTGCAGAATTGAATCATCCCTTAATGCCCCCTATTCCTAAGTATTTGAGTCATGATGAGCATTACGATTCACCCAAAGCAGAAAAATATCCATTACAGCTTCTTACGCCACATAATAAAAGGCGAACGCATTCTAGTTTGCATCATATGCCGTGGTTAGAAGAAATTGAGCCTCACTCTGTCTGGATGAGCTCTGCTGATGCTTCACAACGCAGAATTAAAAATGGAGACTTAGTAGATGTATATAATGACCGAGGAAGAATTCGTATTCCTGCAAATGTCACTGAACGTATAATACCTGGTACTGTATGTGTTTACCAGGGTGCTTGGTATAATCCCAATAAAGATGGTGTTGATATTGGAGGGTGCGGAAATACATTGACCAATGATAGCTATTCACCAGGTGGTGCGCTTCCTATGAATAGCACACTAGTTCAAGTAGAAATATCACCTAAAACACAAATGGAGGATTCTTAATGACGCAAATTGGATTTTATTTTAATCAATCCCGATGTATCGGGTGTTATACTTGCTCTGTTGCCTGTAAAGACTGGAATGATATTGATGCTGGACCTGTTAATTGGAGACAAGTGAAGATTATTGAAAAAGGGAACTTTCCAATGCCATTTGTTGCATATTTATCAATTAGCTGCAATCATTGTGAAAATCCTCCTTGTATTCGGGTTTGCCCAGAAAAAGCGATTTCTAAAAGAGATAATGATGGAGTTGTAATTGTAGATCGGGCGAAATGTGTGGGTAATAAAGAATGTGAAATGCATTGTCTTAAAGCATGCCCTTGGAATATTCCACAGTTTGGTACAGAAGATAATGCAAAAATGCAAAAATGTGATTACTGTCTTGAGCGATTAGAGCAAGGAAAAAACCCAATATGCGTTGAGGCATGTCCTATGTATGCGTTAGACTCAGGTCCTATGGATGAACTAAAAGAAAAGTACGGAACTACCCAAGAAGCGGAAGGATTTGAATATAAGGATAAATTCAAACCCTCCATAATATTCAAACCTAAAAGTTAATATAAATATCTAGGATTTTCAATTTTATTAATAATAAGCTCATACAGTAGAACCCGTAGATGGACAACGATTCTAAACTTGTAAGAGAAAATAATTTTAAATCTATGTGGCGTCTATATTTTATGCTAGCTTATTGTCTAGGGATTTTACCTGTAAATATTGGAAATTTACTAATTTACCTGCCAGGGGCTACTCCATCCGGCATAGGATTGGTTACAGCCTGTCGTTTAGCTGTTGGAATAGTAAGTGTTTTGGTCTTTGGATATTTTGGAGAGAAATTAGCAGACAAATTTTCAAGGAAAAAAATTTTCTTATGCACAAATTTAGTATGGATTTTATCATATGGCCTAATTTCTATTTCCTTGAACTTCTATTTCTATTTTATTTTAGCGTTAACGTCTGCTATTGGTGCCGGGGCTTTTATACCGATTGGATTTTCAATTTTAGCCGATTCCTATGAACCAAAAGAAATTCTAAAATAAAGAATATTAATCACCTTTAAACTTACCTTGACGTTTTCCAAAGAAGGCAGCAACACCTTCTCTTAAGTCTTTTGTTTTTGAGGTTAAAATGAATTGATCTCTATCCATATGCATTATGGCTCTATCCAATGCGGAGCTAATATGATTAATACTTTTCTTAATCATCTGAGCTGCAATTGGTGGCATCGCGGCGTATTCTTTTGCTATTTCAACTGCGCGGGCTATTAGTTTATCTTTAGGAACCACCTCACTCAAAAAACCCCATTTTAAAAGCGTCTTTGCATCATTGTTTTTACCTAAAATTACCATTTCTTTAGCATAAGTTGGTCCAATTAAATGGACAACTAAAGGAAGCGCATTCCAACTTAAATTCATTCCCAATCTACTCTCCGGAAATCCGGCATAGCAATTTTCCTCTCCTATCCGGAAATCTAAAGCGGCAGCAATACATGCCCCTCCACCAAAAGCTCCACCATTTATGGCAGCAATTGTTATTTGCTCCATGTTTTGAAGCTTATGAATCATTCGTGAACCAATTTGCCTAGCTCTTTGGCTTCCAAGCAATGTAGTTCGAGGTTGAGACTCACTTAAATCTGCACCAGCACAAAAGTGTTTCCCTTTGCCAGTAAAAATAACAACACGGGTTTCTAAATCAGTATGAAATTCCTCGGTTACTCGTTCGATTTCCCTCATTAGTGTAGAATTGAGAGCGTTAAGTTTATCAGGACGATTTAACGTAACGATAGCAATATGATCATCCCGTTTTTCTATAATAAGATGTTCAAATTCCATATTTATTCTCCTCAAAATACTTTGAAAAGATTTATTTAAAATTTTTTTAATCAAAAGAATATTTTCTCGTATTTAAATCGCAAAGTTATCTATTGCTTAAATAAGATTTTTTAGAAAGGAATAAAAAAAATAAGAATTTAAAAAACTATTAAAAAATCAATAGTTTCGAATTAAATGATAATTATTCTCCAGATAAAAGTTCTACGATGATTATAAAGATTCTTATAATTACGTTTACCAGATCCAAAAAGATATCTATTACCGCGACCATCCAATAGCCCTCTTCAATGGTATTTGGCAATCTGCTTCCATCCCAGAGAATTACCACGAAGAACCAAACCAATACAAAAATACTGGTAATCAATATATATGGATTGTACCCAAAAATTAATATTAAAGATACTTCTATTCCTAATAGCAAAAATCCAAATAGTAATATCGGGTAAATGAGCTTTTCACTAATTTTTCCCCTTAACAATAAACCTAAAATTAATAGCCCAACAGTAACACCTATTCCTACAAAAAATGCAGCAAAGAATATACCCAATACTAAATCTATTCGAATTATCGTAGAAGCCCAGACAAGCAATGTAGAACTTAACACCCCTGTCAAAATACTGGCACCAAAAAATGAAAACATAGAAATAAGATTCTTCTTCATAAAGGCAAGGATTATTGTTAAAATCCAAAAAAGTAAATAAAATACTACAGAAATAATGATCACTGTAAAGGATAAGGAAATCGCAGGAGCTCCTAAGAAACCGCTAAATAATAAGGTAAAAACAACCCAAAGTATCATTCCTATTACAAGTACCGGTAGAGTTTTATACCAAAAATCATTTCCTAAAATACGTTGGCTCAATAAAATCTTCCAATTAAATTTTTATTTGATTAGAAAATCAATGTTATGAAATATATGTAAGTTTAGATATTTAAATATTAAAAGAATCTTTACTAATAAAAAAATAAAAGAATTTGTATGCTTAAAATTAATATATTATGGGGCTGGAAAAGAATTGGCTTAAACAATTTCAATCCTATACCCAACCAATCCCTACGATGACTCCTTGGAAATCAAAAACCTCGTATCGAGTAAATCCAGCAACTTTCAAATCTTCTTCTATTTCTTCTTTTGTAAAAATTCGCCCCGATATGGATTCTTCAAATCTATTCAATAATTCTTTTACGTAAAAATTCTCAACTTGTGGAAGTGATGATCTAACCATAAGTACGACAATACCTCCTTGTTTCACAACCCGTATTAACTCTTTAAGCATATCAATTCGTGATAATCCAAAGAATATAGGCTCTTTTTCATACTCAGGAATGATAGCTAATTCAAATATATCTTTTGGTTCCCTAATGACGTTATTAAACATGACAGTAGATTTAAGCTTATCAAATCCCATCTTAACCATACTCTCATATATGTCTTTGTTAGAGAGAAGGAAAAACTCGTCCGACAGGTTAAATCCTAGTCCCACAAGCCTAATATCTATGGCTTCCGTTAAATTTACGACTAAAAAGGTAGAATAATGAGAAATACCAATGATCTTCATTAATTCTCCAAAAATTTTGACCATGTAATCGAAATCATCTATGGCCATCGATAAAAAATGATCCGTTATTCCCTTAATTGACAATTTGGCCTTTTCTGTAGCTTCCACTGCAATTATTTTCTCTTTACCTTTTTGTTTCCTCTTAATGAATGAAACAAGTCCATTAGCTTCAAGTGATTTAAGACTATTATAAAAACTAGAGGTAGAAAGATTAGGTTGCTGAAGGCTATCATGGAAAATTTCCTCAGAATTATTATTATTTCTTTGAGGATTAATGAATTGGTTAATCTCCTGATACAAAATGAACCTAACTACCGGGCCTCGGTGATTTAAAAGTTTCTGAAGCGTGATTAGCTCAATTAATGAAAGACTGGACAAATCCTTAGTGATCTTGAATTTTGACATATGGAAATGAATTTATGACTTTTTTTTTAAGCTTAATATAATAATAGTAAAATGAGTATATTAATCTTTTTCAAATTTGCAATTAAGCGATA
>Ga0209976_10001883_pt1 | contig 12139 bp, 7 predicted proteins | sample SumtaG_FD_182806 | JGI IMG/M metagenome (GOLD analysis project Ga0209976, IMG submission 182806) | Deep subsurface microbial communities from Indian Ocean to uncover new lineages of life (NeLLi) - Sumatra_00157 metaG (SPAdes) (version 2) | ecosystem: Environmental > Aquatic > Marine > Oceanic >... | reverse complement strand
GCCTGGCCTGGGCATTTGACATCACCGAGAAGGGGGTGGTGCGGACGGCGGCGAAGGGGTCAGCTGAGGCCAGGGCACCTCGTCGCCCACTTATCGGCAATAAGACCCTGGCTATTGTAGCGGCAGTGGCGGTGGCAGCGGCAGTCTGGTCATATCTCTCCAAAGGGGAGCAACCGGGGCCTATCACCTCCATCGCGGTGCTGCCGCTGGAGAACCTCATGCACGACCCGGGCCAGGACTACTTCGTGGACGGCATGCACGAAGCCCTGACGGCTGAGCTGTCCAAGATCAGCGCACTGCGGGTCATTGGCCGAACCTCCACCATGAGTTACAAGGCCAATCCCAAGCCTATTTCAGAAATAGCCGCAGAGCTGAACGTTGATGCGGTGATTGAAGGCTCGGTATTGCGGGATGGAGATCTTGTTCGCATTACGGCCCAGCTGGTGGCAACCAGACCGGAACGCCACCTGTGGGTCAATGACTATGAACGTGATATGGAAAAAATTCTGGCGCTTCAAAAGGACGTTGCCCTGGCCATTGCGCAAGAGATCAAGGCCACTCTGACGCCGAAGGAGGAGACTCAGCTATCCAAAGCTCGCCCAGTGGACCCTGCGGCTTACAAAGCCTATCTTAAGGGTCGCTACTTCCTTCATCGTTTAACGAAGGAGGGCCTCGAACAGGCTCTCGAATATTTCCGCCAAGCACTTGACAAAGACCCAAACTTCGCGCCGGCCTATGCTGGAATCGCTGCCACCTATCTGTTTCTCGGAGATATGTATCTCCCGCCATCTGAGGCTTTCCCAAAGGTAGGAGAGGCAGCAGAGATGGCGATCCAGCTGGACGAAGAATTGGCAGAGGCGCATGCCCATCTCTCAGCATTCCGCGCCTGGTGGGAGTGGAAGTGGGATGAGTCCCGGCGCGAGCTGGATCGGGCCCTGGAACTCGACCCAAATCACGCCGAGGCCTATTTTCACCTGATATTATACTGGTGGGCCATGAACGATCCTGCGGAGGCCGTCAGGTCTGCGCAGAAGGCCTACGAATTGGACCCGCTTTCGGCGCAGTTCAGCCTGCATATTGAGTTGAGCCTTATGCTCAATGGTCAGTACGACGACGCGATCGCCCAGCATGACATCACGCAGGAGCTTTCGCCCGGCTTGGTCTATGGTGACTCTTGGTTGGGCTACTCGCTCTGCGAGAAGGGGCTGTACAATGAAGCCATCCGTGCCTTCGAGGAGGCCGAGAGGAGTCTGGGACATTCATCCTCCGGGAAAGGCGTCACACTTGCGCGAATGGGTCGGAAAGAGGAAGCGCTGAATGTGGCCCGAGAATTGGAGGTAATCTTCGGCGAGACCTACATTGCCCCTGAAATGATCGCAGCGGTGTATGCCGCTGCGGGTGACAAGGAGCGTGCCTACATATGGCTGGAGCGAGGACTCGAAGAACGCTCTGCGGTCGTCATTTGGCTCCAGCTCCTCCCAGGACTCCGCACACTCCACGGGGAGCAACGATTTAATGAGATTCTTGAGCGCGTGGGACTGAAGTAGTGTCCCCGCCCATTGCCAACCTCTCCGCCTTCCTCTCCGAGCTCAAGCGCCGCCGGGTGTTCCGGGTGGCGGTGGTCTATGCGGGCGTGGCCTTCATCATCATCCAGATCATTGACGGCGCCTTTGACTACCTCCCCATCCCCGATTGGGTAGGGACGGCCATTATCGTCGTGTTGCTGGTCGGCTTCCCCATCGCCGTGGGCCTGGCCTGGGCGTTCGACATCACCGAGAAGGGGGTGGTGCGGACTGCGGCGAAGGAAGAGGCAGTAGAGGCCAAGACACCGCCCCGCCCATTCATCGGCAACAAGACCCTGGCTATTGTAGCGGCAGTGGCGGTGGCAGTGGCGGTCTGGAGCTGGTGGGGGCGGCCTTCTACGGCGGGGTCCATTACCTCCATCGCGGTCCTGCCGATGGAGAATCTCATGAACGACCCGGACCAGGAGTACTTTGTGGACGGGATGCACGAGGCGCTCATCTCCGAGCTAGGCAAGATTAGCGCCCTGCGGGTGATCTCAAGGACCTCAGCTATGCACTACAAGGACACCGATAAGCTCTTGCCGGAGATCGCCAGTGAGCTGGGTGTCGACGCTATTGTGGAGGGATCAGTGCTCCGGGCCGGGGACCAGGTGCGTATCACGGCCCAGCTGGTGGGGACGGCGCCGGAGCGCCACCTGTGGACGGACAGCTACACCCACGACCTGCGGGACATCCTGACCCTGCACAGCGAGGTGGCGCGGGCGATCGCGAAAGAGATCAAGGTCACGCTGACGCCGGAGGAGGAGGCGCGACTAGCCAGCACCCAGCCTGTTGACCCGGAGGCTTACATGACCTATCTCATGGGGCGGTACCATTATAACACTTGGCTGGAAGAAGGACTTGAGAAAGGCTTGAATTACTTCCAACAGGCTATCGATATAGACTCGTCTTACGCGCCTGCATATGCCGGAGTGGCGGATTGCTACAGCCTCCTCAGTCTCTTTACTTTTCTCTCTCCTATGGAGGCTGCTCCAAGGGCGAAGGAGGCCGCTATGAAGGCAATTGAGCTTGATGAGTCCCTGGCCGAAGCCCACGCAGCCCTGGGCGTGAACAAATTACTATTCGACTGGGATTGGCAAGGGGCAGAGCAAGAATTCAAACGCGCCCTCGATCTGAACCCGCACAGCGATAACACGCTTAAGCATTACAGCTTTTACTTGATCGTGATGGGGCGGTATGACGAAGGCATAGCTGCCACTAGACGAATGATCGCACTCGATCCGCTCACACTCACCTCTCATATTCATCTTGGCTTTTCATATTTCAAGTCACGGCGTTACGATGAGTCTATCATCCAACTGAACAAAACGCTCGAGATGGAGCCAAACCTCCACTATGCCCACATGCAGCTGGCCTGGAACTATGCGATGAAGGGGATGGCTACTGAAGCACTCGTCGCTTCGAAAAATGCCTTGGCGTTGGTCCCGATAACCGACGATCAATATCTGCTGGGAACCCTCGGGTGGGTTGCAGGTGTCGCGGGTCACCGGGAAGAAGCGCTTGAATTTCTGGAACGTCTGAAAGAGCTTTCGACACAGAAGTGGGTTGATCCCGCCTATATAGCGCTGATCTATTTGGGAATGGGCGATAAGGATCACTCTTTCCAATGGTTAAGCAAAGCCCGCGAGGATCGTTCGCCCACCATGGTTTACCTGAAGGTTGATCCGTTCTGGGACGATCTGCGTGACGACCCCCGCTTCCAGGACCTGCTGCGGCGGATGAACTTCCCGGAGTGAAGAGCTGGGTGGGTCTGGCCTCCAGTCCCCCGCCAGCCTTAACTTCTGATCCCATTTTATCTTTGAAACCAACGGAATTTTGCCAGCCAATCAAGGAAACAATATTATGTCCTACATCAAGCAAGTCAACCACATTCCCGATCCCGATTTCAGCCAGCCTATCGACTTTCTGGGCCTGGGCCTCTTCCAGGATAAAGGCCTGCAGGAGAGCCACCAGCCGGTGGACCGGGCACTGGGCGGCCTGGTATCCAGGGTGCTGGAGCGCAAGGATTTCAAGGGCAAGAAGGGCAACCGCCTGCTGCTGCACAACGACGGCCCCCTGGCGCGGGTGGCGCTGGTAGGCCTGGGCGAGGAAGAGAAATTTTCGACCGACGTGGCTCGTCAGGCGGCGGGCTGGGCGGTAAGTCTGGCCCGGAAACATAACCTGGCCGGCTGCGGCCTGCTGACCTTCGAATGTGGCTTGCCGGCAGAGGAGTTCACCCAGGCCCTGGCCGAGGGGCTCATCCTGGGCTCCTACCAGTTCACTGATCTCAAAAAGCCCGAAGACGACGCCCGCGAGTTAGAGAGCCTGGCGCTCTACGGCCCGGCCTCAGCGGCGGGGCTGGAGCGAGGCGTTATCATCGGGACCGGCGTCTGCCTGGCCCGCGACCTGCAGAATAACCCCGCCAATATTATCACTCCCACCCGCTTGGCAGAGGAGGCCCAGCGCATCGCCAAGGCGACTAATATGAAATGCACTGTCTTCGACCGGAAGCAGTTTACTGATATGGGCATGGGGGCCCTGGCGGGGGTGGCCGCCGGCACCGACCAGCCGCCCAAGTTCATCCTCATCGAGTACCGCGGCGGCAAGAGCGGCGAGGCCCCGTTGGCCCTGGTGGGCAAGGGTCTCACCTTCGACGCCGGGGGCATCTGCATCAAGCCCTCCGCGAAGATGGACGAGATGAAGTTCGACATGAGCGGTGCGGCGGCGGTGCTAGGCATTATGCAGGTGGTGGCTCAGATTCAGCCGAAGATCAATATCGTGGCCGTTATCCCCAGCACCGAGAACCTGCTGGGCGGCGGCGCCCAGAAGCCGGGTGACATTGTCAAGGCCTACAACGGCAAGACCATAGAGGTGATAAACACCGACGCCGAGGGCCGCCTGATCCTAGCTGACGCCCTGTCTTACGTGGTGGATAAGTACCAGCCGGCGGCCATACTGGACTTTGCTACGCTGACCGGGGCGGTGCTGATCGCCCTGGGGCACCGAGCCAGCGGCCTGATGGGCAACAACGACGAGCTCATCGAGGAAGTCAAGCGGGCCTCGGAGCAGACCGGCGAGCGGGTCTGGCAGCTGCCCATGTGGGAGGAATACTCCGAAGACATCAAGTCCAAGGTGGCGGACGTAAAGAACATCGGCCAGGACCGGCTGGCGGGGACGGTGGCCGGCGGCATCTTCCTGCAGGAGTTCGTGGACGACACCCCCTGGGCGCACCTAGACATCGCCGGCACCGCCTGGCAGAACAAGGACCAGCCCTATACGCCCGGCGGCGGCTCGGGCGTGGCCGTCCGGCTGGTGACCCAGCTGATCCTGGACCGGGCCTGATCTAATCCAGGTCGAAGGACAGGGAGATAAGCCTCCTGCTCTATATTTTATTCTGAAATGAATGACCTTTCTGAACCCTGATAAACCTTGAAAGTTGAAAGGAAACAGAATGCGAAGAGGAAGTATCATAACGAAAGAGACGCCCAAGATAAACGAGGATAAGCTGTATCTGCTGCTCCGCGATGAAAATATCGAAGAATTCAACGCCCTGCGTCAGGAGGGGGAAAAGTGCGATCTGTCCGGCCTGGATTTCCGCGGTGTCGACCTGCGGGGCATGGAAACCGATGGAGTAGACTTTTCAAACACCTATTTCCGCCAGACAAACATCGCCGGGCTGAACCTGACCAGCTGCAATCTCGAAGGGGCCAGTATCGGCGGCGCGAATATTTCCGGTACTTACTTCCCCAAGGAGCTCAGTCCCCGGGAAATCATGATGTCCCTCAGGACCGGCACCCGGATGCGTTACGGCACCTGAAACAATACCGCCATTGCCCCGCCGCCTGCCGGAGCGGTAAATTTCTCGTGGCGGTGTAGCTCAGTTGGTTAGAGCAGCGGAATCATAATCCGCGTGTCGGGGGTTCGAGTCCCTCCACCGCTACCGACAGGACCTTCCCTCGGCATCTACATCGCCCGCCTAGTGACATCAAAGTATACGAAGTCCATCAAGATGGTGCAGCTGAAGTGAGCCTGCTCTGAGCATATCGAAGGGCTGGATGCTGGATGAAGATGAGAGCCCCGGTTTAACCACCTATGTTGTTAATATCAGGCCATGCTTGGTAAGTTCACCGGAAACCATCCAGGGGGAAAAGGTATGAGTTCAATGGATTACACCCGTCGGAATTTTCTGAAAACCATGGCCGCCGGCGCCGCCGCGCTTGCAGTGCCCGGCGTGTTGCGACCGGGGGAACGTCCCCAGCGGGAAAGCAGCGTCCGGGTTCTCAATCCGCGGAACCGGGTACCGATCAGCTTCATCATCGACGACTCCACGTGCCTGGTGAATATGGCCCACTTTGGCATCCCGCAATTCCATCAGACCTTCCCGGACCGCTACCCACAGCCGTGGCGAACCCTCCCCCGTGAGATCCCCGATTCCTTCGTCCGCGAGTTTGGCCAGTGGTGCCGGGACCACGGTGTCAAGGGCAAGTACAGCATTGTTCCCTATCCGGCCTGCGTGGGCTGGGTGGATCGCTTCCTGCCGGGCTGGCCCAAGCAGGAGCTCAATGAGAGCCTGAAGCTGGTGCGCGAATTCATGACCCCCGACTGGGATATTCATCCGGAGATGATCAGTCACACCCGGGTCATCAACATCCAAACCGGCCGGCCTTATCCCCAGGCCACGCCGGATTACATGGAGAACTGGGAGTGGAGCCAGACCAGGAGCGCGGACGAATTGGCCGAGTACCTGGCCTATGCCTTGCGGGTGCTTAAAAATGTCGGGTTGCCCTGTGAGGGGATTACAACCCCCGGCGGATTTGGCAGCCGCAACCGTGAGAACCTTGCCCGCGGCACCCTCGAAGCTGTCCGGGATGTGTATGGCGCCGAGGTGCCCCACTACTTCCGGGATCTTTTCACCGATCCTGAGCAGAGTGTCGCCCCGCAGGTCTATGAGGCAGCCGATCTCGATGGACCGGACCCCAGATGCGTGGTGTCGATCATCGGCTGCACGGGCGACTGGTTTGGCGGCTGGGACGGCCTCACTCCTGGCTCAGTGGACCGCTTCATCACTGAAGATCTGCAGAGTGGGCGTATGGTTCAGGTTATAGACAGCGGCCAACCGGCCATCATGGTCTGTCACTGGCCCGGCATCTATTACAACGGCGACAAGCTGGGCTTCAACATTTTCAAAGAGGTTGTCCGTCGCGTTCATGCCCGCTACGACAATCTGATCTGGATGAAGCTAAGCGAAATTGCCCGCTACTGGGCGGCCAGGGAAGTGACACGCATCGAGAGGAAGGGCAATACGGTGACGTTTTCCGCTCCGTTCGCAGCGGCGCGCTTTACAGTGGACGTGACGACTCGCGCAGAACTTATCCCACGCCTGACCGTCGGCAGCATACCGGTCCCCTTGAAGAAGGTGACGGGGCCTCATGGGCTGGGGACGGGAACCTGGTATCAGCACCCTGAGGGCGTAATGATTTGCTTTGACCTGCCTAAAGGGAACTCCAGGCTGGAAGTATGATCAGTGTGGTATCCCAGGTGGTATAGGTGTGATGACGAAGGCAGGCTGAAACGAGATGCGAGCGCTGCCTTCCCGGTCCCACGATTTCAGTTATTTCAGAGAACCATAACCAGAAACAACCTGTTATGAGTCCCCGTTAGGGTATTTTTCGCGGGCGCATACTGTTTTTCCTACAATCCTTTAACCCGCATCTGAACCGAGTAAATTGACGTCTGTGCCGTAATAAAGAGCGTCTTTTTATCCTTGCCGGCAAAGCAGACATTAGCGGGCCTTTCAGGAACCTCGATCTCTTCCAGTCTATTACCGTCGGAATCGTAAACCGAGACGACAAAGGATGGCTCATTTCGGGGTGAAGTGATATAAATATTCCCTTCACTATCCATGGTCAGCCCGTCGGAACCTTCCCCGGAAAAGAACTTCCTGCCTGATAAGGTGGCATCGTTGTTGATCGTATACACGTAGTTGGTATCCCCGCCGTGATCGGCAATATATAGCAGTTTGCCATCGGGTGTACCGATAATCCCATTAGGTCTGACCAGGTCATCAACCACGCGGATAAGTTGTTTGCGATCAGGAGAGAGATAATAGACGTGTTCGCCGTCCTGCTCCATGTCGTCCCTGTTCCCGTATCGGGGATCGGTAAAGTAAATACCACCTTTGGGATCGATCCACAGGTCGTTGGGACTGTTTAACTTCTTGTTGTCATATTTGTCAGCTAAGACCGTCACCTCTCCCTGCGGACTGATGGAGACTAGCCGGCGGTTACCTCCCTCACAAGCCAGGAGATTGCCATCCTTGTCAAACGCCAGACCGTTGGCCCCACCCGAGTTTTCGCGAGAGGTGGACAACCTGCCATCCAGGGACCACTTGTGAATACGATTGTTGGGGATGTCGGTAAAGTAGACATTCCCCTCGGCGTCAGCCACAGGCCCTTCAGTGAAGGCGAAATCACCGGCATGTTTCTGCACCTTCGCGCCGGGGGCGACGACGCCGGCCTTTTCACCACAACCCGCGAAGAGAACAACCAACAATACCATTAAACCTGTCCTTTGGATGTTCATTTGAAATACCTCCTGTTTATCTAAGTTATTAGTTCACACGATACTTCTTTATGCTAGCCGGATCGGGATCAATCCAAGCCAAGGGTGACGGAAGATTTACCGTTCCTAACGGTCTTCTTTGCCCCATAGTTTTGGATCACTACCCTTATTTTCCCGCCACTCATGCCGCCAGCGATGGATGTCAGCGGGGCCGATAAAGGGCTTGGGCTGACGTGCCTGGCGATCCGGCAGGGCCGGATATTTCGCATGGGGCTTGCTCTGGTACCAGTAGGCTACGCTGACAATGTCCAGGGTAAGGTTATTGTTATGGCCGTGCTCTATGGCAAACCTGAGCGATTTGTCAAAGTAGATGGGGTCGGTGATGTGGAACCGGTAAACGTGCGTTCGTCCCAGCCAGCCGACATCGTCATTCACGCGGGCATATCCATAGTAGGGATGGTTAAAAAGGGTCTTTGGACTCCAGGAGGTATTAAAGTAATCTTCGGTGCCGGTGCCATGCAGGGAAGGAGGCCAGGATTCTCCATCAATGAAAATCATGTCGTCACCCTCGCCATACCACATGGGACCCGGCGAATGGACGTAGTAGTTTACGCCGACAAAATGTCCCTTGCCCCTGATGTCGGCGATAAGGTAGTTCCCGCCGCCGGTGGTGTTTTCCCCCTGTGGACCAAGCACGGACCACTCATTTTCGCCATCGGGCAGTGCCTCGGTCAATTCGTGATTGTACCAAGCATGGAAACGCCCCAGCTCTTTAGGCAGTTTGTCTAATTCCACGTAATCAACGTAGTAGTAGAACGCATCGATCTTCCTGCCGGTATCGTTTTCAATCTCGATTTTCGCTCCATTGGCGAATGGCATGGTGAAATAGCTGACCAGTGCACGGCCTTCGCGGGGACCGGCCGCCAGCGGCAGCGAGGAAAAGGGATAACATTCATCCCACCCCTGGCCAAAGAAAGGACCGATAGGAGATTCGACAGAAGGATTCTTATTCCCATCCCAATACATGCGGATAATAATATCGTTCCTACTGAGATCCGGGGGTGGCGGGGCGATGGTGATCCAGATGTGATTGATGATTCCCGCGCCCTTGACCTCAAAGATGGTTCGCCGTTCTCCATCGAGTATATTCTCGAATCGATCATTATTACCGCCGCTCCGGTCGAAGCTGCTTACACGGTTACTTTTGACTCCCTGTTTTATTCGCGCCAATTCGAATAAAGGACTTTCCACTCCCTGGGCCAGGCCAGTGAGGGGAATGACCAATACTACCACCAAGAGACAGATTGCTCTGCGAAGAAACGAAGGTTCATACCAGTTTTGGACAGAGTTCCATTTTCCTTTCATTGTATCCCCCTTTTTTTGATAAACGGGAAATGAAGTATTCCCTATTTTTTTAAGAATACATTACGGCATCACCTTGGAGTGCACCCCAGATTTGATGCAACAAGTTAAGCAAATATACATCGTCAAAGGAATGTGGGCAAGTCAGGCTAAAAACCAAGAGACTCATTTTGTATTTCACGTTGGGAGAGCTATGATCTACCTGCCCCGCCGGTGGCCCCGCTGTTAGCCCCGCCTTTGGCGGGATAGAACATCTTGATGGATTTAGTGAATCCCAACCACTAATCCAGCTGGACAGCCTCCTATAGTTCTAGAACAATCGTAACTTGACGCGCTGAAAATCCGATGGTTACCAAGTATCCTACCTAAGCGTTTTCCAATCTTAAGATCATTCATGGTGTGGTATTCCCGGGGCGGATGACAAACATTTTACATATTTTTTACAATTCCATGACAACCTCATCATTCGGGATATGTATACTGGGGTAGAAAAAATAGAAGATCGATGAACAGTATCATGACTATTTCACAGCAATCAGAGGTAACGCATGTGATAAGTATCTCCGTTATTCTTTCCAGGACCCGGATTGAGTGTGGTATGAGCACTTGGGATATATTTAGAAATGTCTACTGAAAGGGTACATGTGATTCTCAATCCCACTGCTGGCGGAGGGCGGGCCAATAAGCTATGGCCGCTACTCGAGTCGGGAATCGCAGAACGGTTCGGGCACAACTACTCATCGTATGTGACCCGTCGTCCAGGCGACGCGACAGTTTCTGTCAGGCGCGCCATTGCGGCTGGAGCCACGCTGGTTATCGCTGTGGGCGGAGATGGAACCATCCAGGAAACGGTGAACGGATTTTTTAGAAACAGAGGACTTCTAAATCCTTCCTGTGAGCTGGGAATAGTAAACTGCGGGACCGGGAGCGGCCTGGCGCAGAGTCTGGGGTTGCCTCCCTCACCCGAACAGCAGCTTGACCAGATCAGCAATCGAGGTAGTTGTGCTATTGACCTTGGACGGGTGGTTCTCTGTAGCAAAGACGGCAGGAGAGTAGAACGGGTTTTCGCGAGCGAGTGCCAGGTTGGGATCGGCGGCGCCGTGGTGGCTGACGTCAGCTCGGTGCACAAGCGATTTGGTGGGAAAATAGCTTTCGGTTCAGTGGCGATCAAGAAATTATTCTTTCTCAAAGCTCAACCGATGACCGTGCGGTTCGGCAATAACGGGAAGAAGACCAGACGACTGCTCGGTCTGGCCGTTGGCAACGGTGCTTGCACTGCCGGAGGAATGAAACTGACGCCGGAAGCGCAGCTGAATGACGGGCTGTTTGACGTGCTTCTGATGCACGACATGAGTATCCCGACTCGGCTGTGGAACTTTCCTAAAATCTATTTGGGGAAGCATATACATACGCCACACGTCAGTATTTTCCGAAGCGGCAAAATTGCCATCGAGTCGGAGAGCCCGGTACCGGTCGCAGCCGATGGCGAGCTGCTGGGGGTGACGCCCTGCGAGATAGAACTGCAGCCGGCTGTTTTGAAGGTAAGATGCAACCTCTAAATATGAAAAGAAGTCATGCAGACGCTCATTTTAAAGATTCAGAAGTTTGAGTTTGAAGCCCGCATTTTCATCTCCTTCGGAATTGTAATCATACTATGTGGGTTATCATTCCTGGTATATGCCTCGGTGCCGGCCAACTTTGTCATTATCAGTGGTTGGATGGGAATAGAATCAGAATTATCGCTTCGCGTCTGTTATTTTGTGGTTGCTGCGTTAATGGCGATATCGTCCACTCTCCGGATGTGGGCGGGAAGCGTGTTGACCTCGCAGCGAATGATGGCTTTCAAGATTCAGAAAGATAAGCTAGCCACCTCCGGACCATATCTTCTGGTAAGAAATCCGATCTACCTGGCAGACCTGATAGCCTTCTGCGGGTTTGCACTCTGTCTAAAGCCAATTGGCGCGCCATTGCCAGTTCTCCTCTTTCTGCATTACACCCAGCTGGTCAAGTATGAGGAGCGTTCGTTGAAGGAAAGGTTTGGGAAACAGTTCCAGGCATACATGGTAGCGGCGCCGAGATTCTTACCTGATTTCCGCAGTGCGGGTCGTTTTCTTGCGGCTGCGAAGGATTTCAGGATCAATCTCGACGGGTTCAGGCACAATGCCCTGTACCTGCTCTTCATCCCGGGTTTCGTCGTAACAGCCATTACCGGGTCACTGACGTTAGCAGTTTTAATCGGTCTGCCAGCAGTTATAGACTGGACGATTGTCCATATCCGCAAAGGCCTTGCGCCCGGGCATTCCGATAGCGAAAAGGCGTTGAGCAGATTGTACAGAAATGGCAAGCCTCGGAAAAAGGTTTTCGAAGACATTCTGTATGCGCAGTGCTGGGAGGACTCTGGTATTGACCGGGAGGCGTTCAAAATCGGTCCTGACGATGTGGTTTTTTCGATCACATCAGGTGGGTGTAACATCTTGGCTTTCCTGCTTGATAACCCCCGCAAGATCATTGCGCTGGATGTAAATCCGTATCAGAACTATCTCCTCGATTTGAAGATGGCGGCTTTCAAGTCGCTGGGCTACGAGGAGCTGCTGGAGTTTCTCGGTGTTGCACAATCTGTTCGGCGCCCTGAACTATATACCTGCATCCGATCC
>Ga0209976_10001880_pt1 | contig 12147 bp, 7 predicted proteins | sample SumtaG_FD_182806 | JGI IMG/M metagenome (GOLD analysis project Ga0209976, IMG submission 182806) | Deep subsurface microbial communities from Indian Ocean to uncover new lineages of life (NeLLi) - Sumatra_00157 metaG (SPAdes) (version 2) | ecosystem: Environmental > Aquatic > Marine > Oceanic >... | reverse complement strand
TTAGAAAATATAATGCAATCAACTAAAGAAACAGATGCCACAATCACTAACGATCCTTTACCTGTGGTTATAGCAGATAATTCCCAAATGATACAATTACTACAAAACTTAATTTCTAATACAATCAAGTTTCACGGTGATGAACCACCACGCATCCATGTATCGGGAGAAGTGAAAGTAAATGAATGGATATTTTCTGTGAAAGATAATGGAATTGGTATTGATTCTAAATACTTTGAGAAAATTTTTGTTATATTTCAGCGATTACATAAGAAAGAAAAATATCAAGGTACTGGAATTGGATTGGCTGTTTGTAAAAAAATTGTTCAACGGCATGGTGGAAAAATGTGGGTCGAATCAGAACTTGGAAAAGGGTCCACATTTTATTTTACAATAAATAAAACCGAGGCTATAAAAGAATAGTTTAAAATTTAATTAAAATCATTTTTTTAAAATTTTGATGATAAAATTTTAACAATTAAATTAAAAAATTAAAACTAAAAAAATATCAAAAATTTGGAGGAAATAAAAAGTATGAGTGTTAAGAATATAGGTAGCACGGTTGAAATATTACTGGTAGAAGATAATCCTGGCGACGTGCGTTTAACAATCGAAGCGCTAAAAGAAAGCAAAATTCTAAATAATTTAAATGTCGTTGATGATGGCATAGAGGCTATGGCTTATTTAAATAAGGAAGGCAAATACAAAGACAGACCTCATCCGGATCTTATTATCTTAGATTTAAATTTGCCTAGAAAGGACGGACGCGAAGTTTTAGAGGAAATAAAAGAGCATAAAAATTTCAAACGCATTCCAATAGTCATCCTTACGATATCTGAAGCTGAGGAAGATATTCTAAAAACATACCAACTACACGCGAATTGTTTTATCACCAAACCAGTTGACATTAATCAATTTATTAAAGTGGTAAAATCTGTGAGTAATTTTTGGTTCAGTATTGTTAAACTACCCCCTGATGGAGAATGATAAAGATGAGATTACGATGCCATACCATATTATTAAAAAATTCAATTGTTGGTTTAAATAATTACAAGAATTAAGAGGAAATAATAATTTTGAGTAAATCAAATGTAATGAAACCTGTTGAAATTTTATTGATCGAAGATAATCCTGGCGATGTACGTTTAACAAAAGAGGCTCTTAAGAAAAGTAAAATAAAGATTAATCTCAATGTGGTTAGAGATGGCGTAAAGGCTATGGATTATTTATGTAAGCATGGTAAATACAAAAGTAAACCTAAGCCGAATCTTATTCTCTTAGATTTAAATCTACCTAAAAAGGACGGACGCGAAGTTTTAGCGGATATAAAGGATAGTGACTCTTTAAAAATGATTCCTATAGTGATTCTTACCACATCACTTGCAGAAAATGATATTCTTTCGTCTTACAATCAACACGCAAATTGTTATATAAACAAGCCTGTAGAACTTAATAAATTCTTTAAAGTGATAAGAAGTATTGAGCTTTTTTGGTTTGGTATTGTAAAACTTCCACCAAATAGACTCATCTCTAAATGAAATAGAAGTATAAATACAAATTAAAAAGAAAAAGGTTGAGAGGCTAACGACTAATAAGGTAAATATCTTATTGATTGAGGATAATCTTGGAGATGTTCGTTTAATACGAGAATTGCTTAAAGAGGCTCATAATTTTAATTTTGAATTAGTTCATGCTGAAACTCTTTCAGATGGGTTAAATTATGCTAATGAAAGAAGTTTCGATGTTATTATATTAGATTTATCTCTCCCTGATAGTTCTGGATTCGATACTATTGTAAAAACTAAAGAAAAAATAAAAAAATTTCCAATAGTTGTTCTTACAGGTTTAAATGATGAAGTAATTGCTAGAAGGGCATTACAAATTGGAGCCCAGGATTATTTGGTAAAAGGGCAAATAGAGAGTAATACTTTGATAAGGGCAATTTCCCATGCGATTGACAGACATGAAATGTTAACAACTTTAGAATCATTGGCAAGATCTTTGAAAAATAAAGAAGTTCGTTTGAGGGAAATAATTGAGAACAGCGCTAATTCTATGATAGTTGTTAATGAAAATAGGATTATACAATTTGTAAACCCTGCCGCGGTAAAATTCTTTAATAAAAATTCATCTGAACTAGTCAGACACGAATTTAAATTTCCGATTATGAATGGAGATAATACTGAGATAGAAGTGGTAAAAAAGAATGGAAAATTAGCTATTGGAGTAATGCAAACTGTCGAGATAGAATGGGAAGGGAAACATTCTTATCTTTTAACAATTCAAGATATCACCAAGCGAAAAAGAGTAGTGGATGAGCTTGGGAAAAGTAAAGGAAGGCTTGCGAAGGCACAACGAATAGCACAGCTAGGAAATTGGGAGTGGGATATAAAGAATAACAAAGTAATTTGGTCAGATGAGATTTATCGTATTTTTGGTTTAATTCCGCAAAAATTTGCAGCAACACATGAGGCGTTCTTAAATTATGTACATCCAAATGATAGAGCATTAGTTAATAGAAGCGTCGACGAAGCATTACATAACAATAAACCTTACAGCATTGACCATCGCATAGTATTACCAGATGGTTCAGAAAAGATTGTTCACGAACAGGCTGAGGTTTTATTTGGTGAGACCGGTGAGGCGATCCAGATGTCGGGCATAATTCAAGATATTACAGAACGAAAAATCGTTGAACAAAAATTACGTGAATCAGAAGAGAAGTATAGACTAATAATTGATAATTCAAGTACCGTTATATATACAATGGATATGAATCTTCGTACTACCTTTGTTAGTACTAATGTGATTAATCTTTCTGGATATACACCTGCAGAAATAATCAAATTGAACGTGAGAGACTACTTAACTAGTGATTCACTGAGGGAAGTAGTAAGGATTTATAGAGAAGAACTCAAAATGGAGAAAAGTAGTGACAAAGGCTTAAACAGAGGGCGTGTTTTTGAACTTGATCGGATACATAAAAACGGTTCGAAATACACAACAGAAGAAAATATTACTCCGATTCGAAACTCAAAAGGCGAAATAACAGGAATTTTGGGAATATCAAGAGATATCACTGAGCGCAAGAATGCAGAGCAAAAGTTAAAAGAATCCGAAGAAAAATTCAGAACAATTACGGAACAATCTCTGATGGGTATCGGTATCGAACAAGATAATAAATTTAGATACATCAATGAAACTTATGCAGCAATATTCGGATTTTCTATTAATGAAATGTTGAGTTGGGAATTAAAAGATGCAATTACTACCATTCACCCAGATGATAGAAAGTTTGCTTTAGAACAATTAGCTAAAAAGCAAAGTGGAGAAAAAGATAATGTTATACACTACCAATATCGTGGAATTAAAAATACTGGCGATGTAATATGGATTGACCAATATTCAAAATCGATAATGTATGAGGGAAAACCAGCAGATTTGATAAGTTTAATAGATATTTCTGATAAAATTAAAACTGAAGAAAAACTTAAGAAATCGGAAGAAAAATATCGCAATCTTATAGAGAATATATCGGATGCTATAATTGAAGTGGATTTAGGGAGAAAATTTGGATATGCAAGCCCTCAAATTTATAATATAACTGGATTTACCCCCGAAGAAATAATTAATATAAATCTTGCTAAAATAGTACACCCTGAAGACTTTAAAAAATATGTAGATGCAATTAAAAGTGCCATAGAAAGGGGAGAAAGATTATCGATCGAATATAGAATTCGTCATAAAAATGGTCACTATATTCCAATTTCATTAAGGGGGCAAATTATTAAGGATAAGAATAAACTCAAACTAATTGGAGTAATAGGAGATATCTCGGAAAAAAGATTTGTAGAACTACAAATAAAAAGATTAGAGCAATCTCTCGGAGAATTGGACGCTTTAATCGAGACTGCTCCACTTGCGATAATATTAGTACATCCAAAAGGAAAAATTTTAAGAGCAAATGAGGAGGCAGAAATTTTATTTAATTTTACGGATAATGAGCTATTAAATCTTGAAATTTTTCAATTATTTAACTCTACGCATTTAAAAAAAATTAAAAGGCATTACAATAAAGATATTTACAATTTATCTTCATCAAATAAGATAGAAACTTCGATTAACACCAAAGAAGGGAAGATAATTGATGTAGAAGTTACATCAACCATTTTGAAAATCGAGAATAATATTATTATTCAATCCTTTTTTTCAGATATTACTGAGAGAAAGAATTTTGAAAGGCATCGAGAATTATTATTAGATCAATTATTAACCTCATTGGAATTTAAGTCAAAGTTTCTTGCTACAATATCTCATGAATTTAGAACCCCTTTAAATGCGATATTAGGCTTTTCGTCATTATTATTGGAAGATTCCTATGGAGAAACTAATGAAGACCAAAAGGAATTTTTAAGTGACATTTTTTCTGCGGGGGATCATTTATTAAGCCTTATAAACAGTGTTTTGGATTTATCAAAAATTGACGCAGGAAAGTTTAAACTAAATTTTGAAAGAGTAAATTTAACATCAATAATAAAAGAGATAACATCTATTGTAAAACCTTTATATGAAAAAAAAGGATTGAGTTTTAATATAGAAGGGTTAAATACTTCTGCATATTTAAGTGTAGATCCCATAAGGTTTAAACAAATATTATATAATCTTTTAGATAATGCTATAAAGTTTACAGAAAAAGGTAATATTACATTAAGAGGTTTAGAAAGAAAAGATCATTGGGAATTTCAAATTAAAGATACAGGAATAGGAATCGCTCAGGTAGATTTTGAAGTTGTTTTTAGGGAATATGGGAGAGTCGAAAACGATAAAATAAAACAAGTTTCTGGTTCTGGATTAGGTTTATCATTAACAAAACGACTTATAAATCTACATGGTGGAGAGATTTGGTTTGAGAGTAAATTAGGAAAAGGAACCACATTCTATTTTACAATTCCTAAAGAGAATTTAACAGGATAATTTATACATTAATATAGAAATATTATAATAAAAAATAAAAGTAGAATACCATTTTAATGAAAACTATAAATCAAAATAATTGATAGTGAATATTTTTACTTTAAATTTAGGCATTTGGTAAGAGAACACTATGAATGATGAAAAAATAAAAATTTTAATAATTTATGACAACAAAGGAAAATAATGGAAAAAAGTGAGCGCAAGAGAATGGAGGAGGCATTAAAGGAATCAGGAGGATATCTTTCAACAATACTTAGGAGTATAAGAGATGCTGTAATTGCTACAGATACAAAAGGTAACATTTCTTTTTTAAATCCAGTTGCCGAGTCCTTAACGGGTTGGAAACAAGAAGAAGCTATAGAACAACCCATAGAAAAAGTTTTCAATATTATTAATGAGGAAACGCGCAAACCAGTCGAAAATCCTGTATCGAGGGTACTTCCGGAAGGTGTTGTTGTTGGTTTGGCGAATTTTACTCTCTTAATATCTAAAGATGGAAAGGAAATACCTATTGCTGGCAGTGCAGCACCAATAAAAGATAAGAAGGGAAATATCTTAGACGTTGTTTTAATATTTCGAGATATTACAGAACGTTGGAGGATGGAAGAAAAATTGCTGAAATCGGAGGAAAAACTGAGTAAAATGTTTGAATCTACTACAGATGGGATTTCCATCATTGATTCGAAAGGCATGATTATAGACGCGAATAAGGCACAAATTCGTATGTTCGGGTACAGTCAGAAAGAAGAGATTATCGGTCAAAACGTCTTAGATAGTATTACCGAGAAAGATAAGGCTAAAGCCATTAAGAATATGAGAAATATATTTAAAGAGAATGCCACATTTCCATCAGAGTATAAAGTGAAGGACAAAGACGGGAGAATTTTTGATGTAGAATTAACCTCGACTTTGCTGCGTGATAGCGATGGAAAACCAATAGGGTTCGTTAGCGTTATGAGAGATATTACCGAGCGCAAGAAGGCGGAAGAGGAGATTTCCAACTTAGCAAGATTTCCCTCTGAAAACCCAAACCCTATATTAAGGGTGACTAAAGAGAGCATAATATATTTAAATAAGGCGAGTGAGAGTATCTTTAGCATAAAAGAAGGTGACCCTCTTCCAGAGTTATTTCAAGATGCTGTTATTGAAGCCATTAACATAAACACATTAAAGGGGATTGAGATTGAGCTCAATAACCGAATCTACACTATCGAGATTACTCCCATTAAAGAAGAGGGGTATGCTAATCTTTACGCACGAGATATTACCGAGCGTAAGAAGATGGAACAAAAATTAAAGGAATCAGAAGAAAAATATAGATTTTTATTTGAGACTTCCCCCCTTTCCATTTTCATTATTGATAGAAAAGGGAAATTCAGAGATTTAAACCCAATTGCTGAAACGATATATCAATATACAAGAAAAGAGTTAATTGGTCGAAACTTCATGGGAATTAAATGGTTCCTTCCAGAATCTATGCCGATTGTAGTAGAAACTTTTAAAACTTTAATTAATGGAAAAATTCCAGACCCATTGGAAATTCAACAAAGAAGAAAAGATGGAATTTATATTTGGGTTTATGCTCTATTTTCATTTATAAATGTAGGTGGAGAAGAGTTAATCCAAGTTATTGTCGAAGATATCTCAAATATCAAGGAAGCAGAACTGAAATTAATAAAATCTAAAGAAAAATATAGTAATTTAATTAATAATATCTCTGATGCCATATTCAAAATAGATTTAAATGGATTTATTAAATATATCAGTCCACAAAGTTATGAAATAATAGGATATGTACCAGAGGAATTAATAGGCACAAATTTTTTTAAGAAAGTTCATCCTGATGATCTCTTACGATTAGTAAACGCTTCAAGAGAAGTGGTAGAGAGTAAGAAAGAAATAAACGCTGACTTTAAATATCAGCATAGGAATGGGCATTATATTCATTTATCTGCGAAGGGGAGATTAGTTATAAAAAATGGAAAAGAAGAGATTACAGGAATCATAACTGACATAACGAAGAAAAAAAAAATGGAGCTAAAATTAGGGGAGTCAGAAAAGAAATATCGAGGAATACTTGAAAATATTGAAGAAGGCTATTTTGAAACTGATCTACAAGGAAACCTTATATTTTTTAATGATTCTTTTCTTGATCTGCTAGGATATTCTCGAGAGGAATTATTAGGGCAGAGTTATAGAAAATATATGGACGAACAAGCTGCACGTCATGCTTTTAAAGGATTTAATTATGTTTATAAAACAGAAAATTCATTAAATGATCTTCAATTTGAGGTCATTAGAAAAGATGGTGAGAAAAGAGTTCACCAAACTTCAGTTAACTTGATACATGATTCCAGAGGAAAAATTATTGGTTACCGAGGAATTGTCAGAGATATCACTAAAAAGAAAAAAGCAGAAGAGTTAGAGCAAAAATTCAAAGAACAGTTAGAAGATGAGGTACAAATTAGAACTAAAGAACTAAAAATAGCTTTAGAACAACAAAAACTGTATTTAGACCAAATTCTCCAATCTTCTCGGTTCAAAGATAAATTTTTAGCAACGATGTCCCACGAATTAAGAACTCCTTTGAATGCTATTATTGGTTTTACAGATTTACTATTAGAAGGTGCTTACGGTCCCTTAAATAAAGATCAATTAGAATTCGTTAAAGATATAAAATCGTCTGCAGATCATCAATTCGAATTGGTCAAAGATATATTAGATATATCAAAAATTGAATCGGGGCAAATGTCCTTACATCTTAAAAAATTTTCAATAAACAATTTAATAGAGCAAATTAAATCCACGTTAAAACCAGATTATAGTAAAAAAGATTTGAAGTTTGATATTAAAGGATTAAAATATGATAAGCTTATTATTGCTGATCCTATAAAACTCAAAGAAATCTTAATTAATTTGCTGGATAATGCTGTAAAATATACTATTGAAGGTAAAATTACTTTTATTTTTAAAGAAGATAAAGAAAATTGGATCTTTAAAGTTAAGGATACCGGCATTGGAATTGATAAAAAAGATTTTGATATTATATTTAAAGAATTTAAAAGAGTAGATTCAGAATACGTAGGTTCTCTTCCAGGAACAGGTCTTAGATTATCATTAACCCAAAGATTAGTAGCTTTACATGGTGGGACAATTTCCTTTACTAGTAAATTGGGAGTAGGATCAACTTTTATCTTTACTATACCAAAATCTTTACGTATTCCAACAGCAAAAAGACTAAACGAATTTTTAGAGTTTTTATGATGATTAATAACAACAAATAATGTAAAATTTGGGTATAAATATCCTAGATCTATTTCCGTAATATCTAAGTATTAAAGTTTCTTGTCCGTGCGTAGTTTCTAGTGCATAATTTAATAGGTTTGAAGAATTTTCACCTTCAAAAAAGATTTTTTAAAGAGTTGTCTTTCCAGAACCAGGAGGTCCTACTATGACAATTTTTTTGCTCAATTCAACCAGACAGTTAGTAAATTTTATTATAATATAGATATTGATTCATGCTAGTACCGATTTTTTCTGTTAACATAATTAATTTATTAACGCTTTCAGTTTCAGATATAATAATTAAATTTTTAATATCAAATTTTTTAAGATTGAGGTTCTCCATGATGATGTTTAAGTTATTTGTACTTGAAATTATTACGTGCTCAATTTGATTTTCCGTCATATCTTCGAACGTGTGGTTCAATTGTGCGATAAGTACATGCGATTGATTAATTAAGTCAGTGTTAAAATCGTTAGACATTGTTTGAACAATGATGCTATTATAGGGATCGGTGATAAAACACATTAATTTTGGTATGTCCACGATGTTTTTATCTAAGATTGTTTTTAATGCAGTTGTTTCTTCTGAAAAATTACTTAAGATCTCATAAAACGCATTATATAAGCTATATATTAAGTACGGATAGATACTTGTAAAATAAATAGGTAACCCTAATTTATAATCAATTATCTCTCTTATCTCCATAATCTTATCAGATATGGAATCTTTACTCATTAGGTCAGTTTTGTGTAAAAACAATACTAGTTTTGATTTTAATGATTTATTTTCTATTATTTTTAATATTGACCGAATTTCATCAATAATTTCTTCAGATTTAGCAACCCAAATTTGAAAATCAAAAAGATATATAATTGCATCTGTATTATCAAAAGCAATATTTTGTTCTTTCGCATCACTCAATAAATATTGTAATTCTTGTCCTGAAGAATCAAATAAACCTAAATCTAAATCCAACCATGAATAAATTGAAGGTGTAATACCTCTAGTTGGAGCGAGAGGATTGGATAATAAATCTTTAGGATTTTTTCCTTCAAAAATAATTTCCTTAATTGTACTTTTCCCTGTACCTGCTCTACCTAACAATAAAATCTTCTTAGCTGAAGATTTTTTGAAAAAAAGTTTCACACCTTCTAAAAAGAATTTATTCCGTTCAGATTTGGATCTCTGAAATACACCTCTTGCAAAATCAAAAAGCTGTCTTTTCAAATTATAAGAATTTATTTTTTCTTTTTCTTGAAGATTAAGAATTATAATTTCATGACCTACATCAGAAATCCTCCTTTTATCGCAATAGCTTAAAAAAGATTTATTTTCGAAATTTATTTCAATTAATTCTTCTTTGTAAAATTCCTGACTATAAGAGTGTGTCATATATATTTTATTAATTAATGAATCTGATAATTCAAGAGCTTCGGGATATTGAACGTCTAAAACAGGACCTATTTTTTGATCCCAACTAAAAAGTGCTAAGCCAATTACCAATTTATTAACCCATCCTTTTTTTGGAATAACAGTGTTTAATTAGTACATAATAAGTAAAAATTTGTATTTAATTAATATATCTAAAAAATATATCAAAGGAAGAGAGATTTCAGTACAATTTAATTCGTTAAAAAGAACTAAATGGAATTAAAAATTACTTAGAATTTAATTTTAATATTTGAAAGGAAAAGAAAGAATATGATGAATTTAATTCTCTGTTATAGTGAACCATTACATTAAACGATGTTTCTAAACCAACTTTCAAGCCTTATTACATCTATAATTTCCTATATATATAGCAATTTATTCAATTTTAATTAGAAAATTTTATATTTTAGTAAATTACCATTAGATTCAAAGAGAAAAAAAAATAGTCAAAAGAATTTAAAATTATTTTTATTTCAAATTTTAGTAATTATTATTAATGTTAAATAGGTGAGATAACCTAGATGCCAAAAAAAATATATGTTGTTGAAGATAATGAAAAGAATATGAAATTATTTATAGCAATCCTAAAACTTATTCCGGACGTAGAAATATTCTCAGAAACAAGAGGCGATACAGGGTTAGAATTAATTAAATCAGGAGAACCAGATTTGGTTATTTTAGATATTCAACTTCCTGAAATGAGTGGTATAGATATTTGTACCGAACTTCGGAAAATTGATAAGTTTAAGGAAATTCCTATAATAGCTGTGACTTCTTTTGCTATGAAAGGAGATAAAGAGAGAATATTACAAGCTGGATTTAATGATTATGTTGCTAAACCAATTAAAGTGGCAGAGTTTAGAGAGTTAGTTAAAAAAACTCTAAACTGATAATATAATTACTATTTAAAAACTAAAACAATTAAGTTTAATACTATTTATTAGAAGAGCAAAACAATTAATTTTTACTCTTAAAATATGTATGGACTATTTTGTAAAAAACAATAAGTGATCTTACCTTGAAAGGAATAATGATTTTGAGATTTAATGAAAATTTCGAAGCTTTTATTGATGCTCAGTATCCTATCGATATTTCTGAAAGCTTAAATATGAAGGCCTCAGATTTAATGAATATTTATACGCTCCATAGGATGAAAGAGGAACAACCAAATTTTTTTCAAATGGAAATAAAGGATTTCAGTGTAGCTAGCTTCTTTACCGGTTTTTCGTTTAAAAAATATGTTGGGTACCCTAATCATGCGATTAGCGTAATTCTTTCTGATGAAGATCTAAAAAATGAAGAACTTGCAAAAAATTTTGAAGGTATGGTAAGAAGAGTTGCGTTCGAATTATTGAATAAGAAGAGTGAACCAAATTTTATTGAAATGCTGAAAGAGTATTATATAATATTAGGCAATGCAGATTTAGAACCATATTGGGAAGTATCTAATGAAGAGGAAGTTCACAAAGTAATTTTAAACCCAACAGAAGATAAAAAAGAAGAATTTAAACAAAATGAACTTAGTCAAAAAATGACTTCTGAAGATATCAAACCTGAATTAAAATTTGAACACAAATCAACTGAAATGACTAGTCAAGCAGAAGTAGACCTAGAAAAACGATTTGATAGACTGGAAAAAGAAGTGCTTGAGCAAGAAATCAAGGACCTCAAAATGTTACTAAAGGAAAAAAGTGAAAAAATTAAGGAAATTACAAAGCAACTGACAGATCAACAATCAGAAATTTCAAAAATAGAAGAATGGAAAGAAACATACGAAAAATTCAAAAAAGAAAATGAAATTTTAACTACAAATGCTAACAATTTGACTGAATTATCTAATCAGCAGAAAGAAGAAATAGATAGTCAAACAGAAAAGCTTAATCAGATAATGGAAGAAATTAATGATAAAAATATTCAAATTGTTAATTTTAAAAACGAACTGGAAAAATCTAATGATCAGATTGATGAATCTAAAATAATTAAAAAAGAAGCTGAAGATCTTAAGAACCAAATTGACATAATTAAAAATGAAAATGAGAATTTAAAAAAAGAAATTGAAAAATTGGTTAAAGATAATGGCCTTCATATAGATAATATCACTAATTTAAAACTCAAGCTCAAAGAATTTAAAAGTAAATTAACCTCTGAAGTGAACGTGCAAGATAATTTAGCAGAAGTTATAATTGATTTGAAGAAAGAGGTTAAAGTTTTAAGACGCGAGAGGGACCATTATAAAGAAATTATAAAGGAAAAAAAGCTTCTATAAAAATCTATTTATTCGTAAGAAAAAAAAATAATTTTTGAATACATAATTTTTTATAAAGAATTTTATAATATTATATTAAAATAAGAATATTAAAAAAGAATAAATTAGGATTGGTGTTTAAAAATCAGTATTGACACGAAAAGTTTTGATAATATCCTGAGTAAGATAATTAAGAGCGAAAGCGGCATTA
>Ga0209976_10001879_pt1 | contig 12148 bp, 7 predicted proteins | sample SumtaG_FD_182806 | JGI IMG/M metagenome (GOLD analysis project Ga0209976, IMG submission 182806) | Deep subsurface microbial communities from Indian Ocean to uncover new lineages of life (NeLLi) - Sumatra_00157 metaG (SPAdes) (version 2) | ecosystem: Environmental > Aquatic > Marine > Oceanic >... | reverse complement strand
ACTGAAATGGATTCCTCAATATTCAGTGGGTTAATATCAGCAATAAGTACTATAGGGAAACAATTATTCAATGAGGACATCGCTACAATTACTTATGGCGACAAATATAAAATTACGATTATAACAAAGGAATTGATCAGCTATCAAAAGACGATCTATTTTGTTTTTTTGCTTGAAGGTGCTGGTGATCTGAAATTAATGAGACGTTTGAGTACTAATATTTTCATTGAAACAAAATCAGTTTTAAAGGATCCCTCCGCCGCAAAATTGGATATTAAGCATAAAGTTGATAAAATATTGGCTAATTTATGACATCATCAAAATTACTTGAGAATTATTTTTTCTTAAATCTAACTTCTATCTTGTAGGCATTAAGTAGATTTTCAGAACCTTCCTCAGTCCCTTTTATTACAATATCAAACATGTGATGTGCTAGTTGTAGCTTTCCTTCTTCAATCAATTCTTTTGTTCTAGTGAAATACTTGCTTTAATCTGCAGTTTTTAAAAATTCTTTTGCAATAGCATCGGATTTAGCTGGAAAAAGATCAGATGGATTTCCCGTATCATTACTATGTTATTAACCCTTTAAGATATCAATCAATTCTTGAGATTTTTCTTACAAAACATTTTAATATAAGAAGATAATAATAATCTTTAGACAGAAATTATTCATAAATTCGTAAAATTGATTTGAAAATCTAATTTATGAATTTCATTTTAAAATTTGAGGGAAATTGATTATTAAAAGTAAAAAAGTTCTGATTCTTGTATCTTTATTCTTTATAGGAGTATATATTTTTTCTGCATTTCCCATCCAATCTAATTTCAAGAAGGATGAAAGTGATAAGTTGGAACCTGATAAATTTTCAACAACAACAACACCCATTAATAACACCAATGATATTAATTTTAAGAATCCTAAGACTTCATCATCTTTAACTCCAAAAGAGGCTTATGCTATAATAGTTGGCATTTCTGATTATCCCGGAAACGATTACGACTTATCATATTGTGATGATGACGCCCTAGCAGTCTACAATATGTTGATTAATGACTATAATTTTAAAACACAAAATATCATTTATCTTACAGATTCTGGAGCCACAAAAACAGGTATCAATAGCGCCTTTGACCAAATTGCTTCTAATATAAAGAATGATGATATATTTTTCTTTTATTATTCAGGACATGGTGGAGGTGATATTGTAAATTCAGGAATTCACGGTACATCAATCAACTCTCCTCATCCTTATCCTAATTATTATGACCGGACCTGGAGTATATATTACCCAGATGCAGCGTACATGAGAGTTCATTTTGATACATATGATCTTGAAGATTATTATGATTACGTATATATAGGTGATTCTGATTTAGTTGATGACTGGTATTATGAAGAACTGACAGGAATTGGTTATAATTATTGGTCGAATTGGATTCCACTTCTTAGTGATAATAAGATATATATTCGGATGATCTCGGATTATAGCTATACATATTGGGGAATTAAAATAGATATGTATGAAGTGGAAACATATGATGGGACGAATTATTTATGTTCTTATGATTCTATTCCAAGCACTCCAAGTAATTATTATTTAGACACACTATTAGATTCTAAACTTGATATCATGAATTGTTCTGAAAAATATATTGTATTAGATGCATGTAATACAGGAGGCATGATATCTGAAGTCCAAGAGGTTGGAAGATATATAATGACAGCATGTAAATATGATCAATCCAGTTTAGAGGCCTCAGCCTTACAACATGGGGTTTTTACTCATTACTTTCTTAAATCATTAGATTCAGCTACGGATTCAGATGGAGATAATGCTATTTCAATGGAGGAATGCTATTCATATACTTATTCAAGCACAGTTTCTTATTCAGCATCATTAGGATATTCTCATCATCCACAACTATATGATGGAATAAGTGGTCCTGCAGTTTTGTACCCCACATTAGGTTCGGTTTCATTTGACATTACAGGAAATAGCTTAACGTACTCTTTTAATCTTTATGGAACAGGGTTAGTTGAAGAATTATTTGTTATCGCATGTAATGCGTCTCAAAATGCCGTTTATGAAATTGAAGATTTAACTGTGAGTTCACCAACAAATACAGGATTTGGATCATATTCAGGTTCACTTCAACTTGAAGGAGTATCAGGTATACCTAGTTATGGAATTTATACTAAAATCCAAGGAAATACGGAAATTGTACTAAACAATAGTGTCACAAGAGATTCTGATAATGATACATTAGATGATATTTTTGAGATATATATAGGGTTAGATCCATCTAATAATGATACAGATTCAGATGGATTAAGTGATCCTACAGAATTTTATGGTATTACTGATCCTACTTTAGATGATACCGATGGTGATAGTATGCTTGATGGGTATGAAGTATTTAATGCATTAGACCCTATATTCGATGATAGTTTACTTGACCTTGATGGGGATGGATTAATTAATGTACAAGAATATAATCTTGGAACATATGTTAATAATCCAGATACCGATGGTGATAGTATGCCTGATGGGTTTGAATTTGAGTATGGTTTAGAATTGTTTTCAGATGATGCGGATTTAGATTTTGATGGAGATGGATTAAGCAATCTCCTAGAATTTAATTTTCAAACGGATCCTACTGATTCTGATACAGATGATGATAGATTAAAAGATGGAGCTGAAATAAATAAATATAAAACCGATCCACTAAATTCAGATACTGACGGGGATGGGTATTCAGATGGTTTTGAAGTATCTATTGGTATAGATCCACTAGATCCGAAGATTACTTTTATCACTTTTCTGTTAAATATTAGTGGGGGCATCGTGCTTTCATTAACAGGTTCTTATGTCGTTTATTCACAAGTTATTAAAAGAAAACGCTTGAGAAATGAACGACCCGTAAAAAAGAAATTTTACGTCAATAAGGGTCAAGATGTTTATAATATTTTAAGAAGAGTAAAAAAAACCAAGCCAAAACCAAAACCTCCTTCATATCCTTATAAAACTACTTACAGTCCTTACGTTAAACCTCGGATAACTCCTACTCAATTAGATGTTAATAAATTAAGAGATTCAATTTTATATGGTATGCCTACCCCTAAGCGAAGTAATTCTCCAGAGGGCCAAAAAGCTCTTCTGATTGCTAATATGGCATTTGAGTTTATAAAAACAGGTGATTTTAAGCGGGGGTTTGATTTCATGATTAATGCATTATTCTTAGGTGTTACTGAGCCCATGAATGGTCGGATTAAAAAAATTCTTCTAGATTCCTTAAATCGCAGTATTGGATATTCTGTTTCTAGCACGCAAAATCAACTACCAGGTTTTATGAATTGTAGCCGATGTGGTCAGTTAAATAGAAATACAGATGCATACTGTAAGAGATGCGGAGGGTTGATGTGATTGTCATTAAGTGGTGTTAAATATAAGAAAACAGGCTATAAATTAAAGGAAAATCGTATCGAATTTCAAAATGTTGAAGAAATTAAATTTCCAAAAATTTGTACTGTCTGTGGTGCAAATACAGAAAAAACTTACAAGAAAACTATATATGGTTCCTTTGTATCAAACAAAGATTATAAAAATGATTACTACTTTGATATTCCAGTTTGTGAGGAATGTACAAAAGATATTTCAATGAAAACAGGAATTTCGAGTAAATATGGTATAATAGTATTATTATCTTCTCTGTTGGGAATAATTTTGGCTATGACCTTATATTTCTTATACTATTCTATTTTAATAAGTATAAGCGTATTTGTTGTACCACTAATAGTTTCTTGTCTTTATTATCGATCAAGGACTCGGAATAAAATTCAATTAGATGAATTTTTAGAGATTAAAATAAGTTTGGATAAAAGTTCGCTAATATTTGAATTTTATAATCAAAATTACGCAAAATTCGTTAACGAAATAAATCTAACCAGAAAAGCTATTGACGAAAGTCAGGAAGAAATGGAAAAAACCAGTTGAATCTCTTTTTGATTTAATAATAGAATAATAATATGCCCCATCGGCAAAAAAAATCTTTTGGAATTAATGAAGAAATGTTTCCTTAAAAGCCTTTGCTATGATATTAAGAGGAGAGATTAAATTCTCAATAGGAAAGTGATTTTCATATTGATCTATTCATAATAACCAGTCGTAGATTAATTTTTTTTATCATCGATATTTATTTTTCATGAATCATTTTTTCATTAAATTTATTTTATGTGAGAAGAAAAATGGAAGATGTGAAAATATCAGTAGAAGACTTGCTTAAAATTGCGAAGGATGCTTTTCCACCAACCGAAGGTTCTGAGGTTTTGGAAGGAGCAAAAGAAGAGATAGAGATTCTTTGGGACAAGTGGGGTATCCCTCACATTTATGCAAAATCAATTAATGATGCATATTTCGCTCAAGGATATCTCCATGCACGCCATAGGTTGTTTCAAATAGAACAATTTCGCCGATTAACGACAGGAGAACTTTCAGAAATAATAGGAGAGGAACTTCTCAACTCGGATAAACACTACAAAACAATAGGCATGCATAGAATTTCAAAAAGTTGTGTTGAGAGATTAAGAATAGATCCAAATAATGAACAACTTCGTATGTTAGAATCTTATGTAAAAGGAGTAAATGCCGGAATTGAAGAAGCTCGAAAAAATCCACCTGTTGAGTTTGCAGCTCTTGATTTAAAAATACGAGACTGGAGGATAGAAGACTCTCTCCAAATTTCATGCTTGATAGATTGGGGCCTTTCAGGGAATTATTCTTTAGAACTACTACGAGAGCAAATTGTTTCAAAGGTAGGGCTTGAATTAGCTGATAAGATCATTCCTCTCTATTCTGGTGCTAAACTGGAGAAACAAGGTGGAAGCAATGGCTGGGCTGTTAGTCCTGATAAATCAACTTCAGGTGCGGTGTTATTTGCAAACGACCCTCATTTACCTCTTATGTTACCCGCAATATGGTTTTTAGTACATATAAATTGCCCTGAATATAATTCTATTGGAAGTTCAATTCCGGGATTACCTTCAGTTGTATTAGGGCATAATGAAAAAATTGCGTGGGGTTGTACAAATGTAGGAGCAGATACAATTGATTTATTCAGATTAGAAATTAATCCTGAAAATAACAATCAATACCGATTCGATGGGCAGTGGTTAGATTTTGAAATTATTGAAGACCCGATTGCTGTTAGGGATAAATCTGAACCTGTTCCTTTCAAAGTATTGTTGACTAAGTATGGCCCAGTTATAGAATTTGTTGAACATAGTATGGAGGTAAAAAAGTTAGATCTTCCAGGAAAGTTTGCGTTACGTTGGGTAAGTCATGAAGGAAATCTTGAAAGCTCATTAGAAGGATTTCTCAAGATCAACAAGGCGTCAAATTGGGCGGAATTTCGGGAGGGAACAAGTCTTATAGCACTGAATCCTCAAAACTTTGTTTATGGAGATATTAAGGGTAATATTGGGCTTCAACACGGAGGAAAAATTCCCATTAGAAAATATGGAGATGGTGCAATGATTACTCCGGGTACAGGTGAAAAATTCAATTGGGAGGGTCTAGCTCCGTTTGAGAAATTGCTATCAATTTATAACCCTTCAGATAATTTTGTATATACAGCCAACTACAATGAAAATAAAGCTCCGAATGGAGTACTCATATCTCAAGAATCAAATGGATTCTATAGACAGAAGAGATTGAAAAATTTACTTCAATCAAAGGATAAATTTTCCCAACAAGATTTCATGGACTTCCAGAATGATCTTTACTCAGAAGAGGCACGAGAATATTTACCTTTAATGTTAAAACACACGAAAGATGCGGACATCGCTCCTGAGATTATGGCATATTTGGAAAATTGGGATTTCGAGTTAACAAAGAATAGTATTGGAGGGACACTTTATAAAATTTGGTTGTATGAAACGATAAAAAAGATACTAATTCCGCTAATTGGTAAAGATCTCGTCGAACCTTATCTTGCAAGCAGTCCTTATGATCTTAAGAGATTATTTAAAATGTACGATACTAAAAGCGTAGATCTAGAGAAACTTCTTAATGAAACGCTAAAAAGAACAATTACATTCTTATCCGAGAAACTCTCTTCTGACTTTACAAAATGGAAGTGGGGTGATATCCATAAAACTACGCTAACTCATCCGTTTTCATCTGTAAGTGAAGAGGCTAAAGTATTAAACATCGGACCCTTTAAGACGGGAGGAGATCCAAATACTCTTTGTAATGGTTATTATATTCCTGAAAATGACTTTCAAGTTTTTGCTGGACCATCGTACCGTCAAATTCATGATTTAACCGATTGGGATAAATCTTTAGTTGCGTTGCCGGGAGGTCAATCTGGACTGCCATTTCATAAGCACTATAACGATTTGATGAAATTATGGGTAAAGGGTAAATATATTCCTTTCCTATTCACTCGTAAGGCAATTTCTAAAAATTTAGAAGGAATATTCAAAATTATTCCTAAGTAAAATCCAATTTTTTTTTATTCCTTACTTTCTAACTGTCTTTTTGATCTTTATGTTCATGAAAAAGCCAGAAGAAATCATTACCGGCTGGTATAGATATAATTTTTTCTTCATGTTGCAGTTTGGATAGGATTTTAAAGGCTTCTTCTTTTTCTATTTCAAATAGGGTCGCAACTTCTTGTGTTGCCACTTTCATATACTTTTCAATGAATTTTAAAACGTTTTCGTCATTTAAAATGACTTGTTTTTTCTTCATTTTCTTTCTACTCAAATTTTCAAATGCTTGTTCAAACCTTTCGTATCGCTGGAATCCATTTAAACGAATAGATTCTCCATTTGTGTTAGTAATTTTAAAAGTTGGAAAACCTGTTATACCACGCTGCCTACCTTCACTCAATTCTTTGATAAATTTTTCCTTAGCTTTTCCACTTTCAATAGCTTCTAAGAATTTGTCTGGGTTTAACCCAACCTCCTTTACCAACTCAAGTTGGGTTTCAAGACTATGAATCTGCTTTCGTTCTGCTGCTGCTGCTTCTCTCAATCTTCTTAAAAATTTATCTGCAAGATCCTGATTTTGCATTTGGGCCGCTTTATATGCAATATTGGCGGGATGAGTTGATACAAAACTATCTTTTAAATCAGAAAATCCTCTTGAATCTACAGGCATTCCATGTCGTGAAGAAGCATCATCCCAATGGATTGCGACTTGCTCAAACATACTTGCCCCACCAATAGCATTTGATGGATCATAAAATGTTTTGATATCATCCACTAATCCACCCATTTTGAATGAAATTTTAACTTGGTCTCCAAAATGTTCTTCTATTTTTCTTAGGATTGGTTCGGAAGCCCAACACCAAGTACAGTAAGGATCTGTATATTCTATTAATTCGATTATCCATCCATTTGAAGAGATAAAATCACCTTCTTATGAGTAAAACTATAGATTTTAAGTTAAGTATCACATGAAGTTGAAAATTATTATCTCTATTCTTTATAAAATATTATAAAAAAGCGATTTTTATTTAATTCCTAAATTCTAGAGATATATGGTATACGAAATTTTTCTCTACATACTAATTAATAATTGACCAATTTAATAATACAAGACAATGAGTTATAATAAAATCGTTGAAGGGACCCCTGGAGATGAGAAATTTTTTCTAGGAAATGAAGCGATTGCTCGTGGTGCTATAGAAAGTGGTATAGATGTTTATACATATTATCCGGGCACTCCAAGTTCTGAAATTGGAGAGATTTTTTCTGAAATTTTTAAGAAAGTAGGAATGAAATGGGTAGAAAGTAGTATAAACGAAAAAGTTGCGATCGAAGTTGCAGGTGCTGCTTATGCTAGAGGGGCGACTGTGATGGTGGGCATGAAAAATGTTGGATTGAATGTCGCATCTGACCCTTTATTTGCTCTTGCTACTACACGCCCCAAAAATAAGAATTCTGCCTTAGTTATTTTAATTGCTGATGATCCTCAACAACATTCGAGTGCAGTCGAAATGGACTCACGAAATTACTTAAAGATTTTTAAAATACCCGCGTTAGAACCAAGTAATCCTCAGGAATGTTTAGAGTATACTAAGAGAGCCTTTCAGATTTCAAGGGAAATAAAACTACCGGTGATATTAAGGACAGTTACGATGGTATCCCATTCCAGAAGTAATGTTACAATTGGTGATATAAAAGAATCAGAAATGGATGATAATTTTGATTTATCAAAAGAAGTGAATGTAGCTTCAAGAATTTATTTCTTAAAGTTAAAAGAAGACCAAATTTACCATAGAATGAGATTAGCATTAGAATTGTCTGAAAACAGTTCGTTAAATCAAATTAAAAATGAAAATGAAAAAAATGAGCAAGAGTTAGGTATTATAACAAGTGGTGTATCATATAGCTATGTAAATGAAGCATTAGAATTTCTTAACTTAAAGGCACCGGTTCTTAAAATTGGTTTTATAAATCCACTGCCAGAAAAATTAATAACGTCTTTCTTAAGAAAATTCAAACAAGTAATCGTTATAGAAGAAATGGACACATTTATGGAAACCCAAATCATGGCTATTGCTCAAATGAATGGTTTAGAGCTGAAAATCCACGGGAAAAATCCATTTTCATTTGATAATAAACAAGGAATTTTATCAATGATAGGTGAATTAAATCCAACGAAAACAGCCTTAGCAATACAAAAAATTACAAAGATTAAGCCAAGAATTGATTTAGAATATATCTTTGGTAAGAAATACGAGACAGTAGGTAGAAAATCTATAATGTGTCCGGGTTGTCCCCATAGAACAACGGGTTTTGCTCTACAGAAAGCAATTAAAAAAATAAAATCAAAATTAGGGAAAGAAGTCTACTTTTTCCAGGATATTGGTTGTTATACTCTTTTATCCTATCCTCCTTTGTCATTTGCTAATATGAAATATTGTATGGGCTCAAGTATTGCTTTGGCTCAAGGAGTTGCTCACACTTCTGATAGCTTAAATGTAGCGATCATAGGTGATGGTACTTTCTTTCATAGCGGAATTCCAGCACTCTTAAATGGAATTTATAATAGAGCCCCTATCTTAGTTTTAATATTAGATAATGGTTGGATAGGTATGACTGGCCAGCAACCTCATCCAGGGAGTGATGTTCGCCATTATTATGATGGAAAGTTTAAGAATAAGATAGATTTAGGAATATTTTTGGAAGGTACGGGTGCTAATGTTAGCAGTATAAAACGCGTTGAAACTAAAGATGAGAATTATATATCAAAATTAAACGACCTAATTTATAATAGAGGTTCTGATGTGTTAAAAGAAAAAAATTTACAAATCGTTCTAATACAAGATGAATGTATCCAGAAAGTTGTTAAAAGAGAGGAGTTAACAAAACGAAAAGTTGATGTTGAGTTATGTAATAATTGTGGTGTATGTTATAATCAGTTTTTGTGTCCAGTGATCAGTGAAGCTGACGAAGTAGCTTATATTGATTTAAATGAATGTCTAGGATGCGGAATCTGTGAGGAGATTTGTCCAAGTAATGCTATCAAGGGGGAGATTAATAATGAAGTTAAATAATTATACGATTGTACTCACTGGTTTAGGAGGGCAAGGTTTGATAAGCTTCTTAAAAATTTTAGGAAGTGCTTTAATGAGAAAAAGATATAATGTTATAAGTTCTGAAACTCACGGTCTAAGCCAAAGGGGAGGTAAGGTCACATGCTTCCTCCGTTTTGGAGCTAAGATGGATGCTCCAATCCCTATGATAGGAACAGCAGATATGATAATTTCTACTGAAAAAAGCTGTATATTAGATGTATTGAAATATTCAAAACATGATAAAAGTTCGAAATTAATTATTTCTACCCAAGAGAAAAAGACTTTTGGTACAGATTATCCATCTGAAAAATACTTATCAAAAGCTCTAGATGCAAATTCAGATGATATCTATTTTGTGCCAACCATGAAACTGACAGAAAAATATATGAATTTAAAAATTATAAATATGATAATTTTAGGTTACATTTTGAGATTTCTGCCTTTAAGCCAGAAAGAGCTTGAAGTTTCGATAAATCATCATTTCAGAAAAAAAAATTTAAAAATAAACCTTATAGCGTTTAGAGAAGGATTTAAACTAAAATAACTAATATTTAATAATCAAACCTTACTATTAGAAGAAAACACTGAATTTAACTCTTAATTCAGTGAAACAGAAGTTTAATATTCGAGAGTGCAATCTCGTCTCCCTCGATAACTAAAATTTTTTTATCGAGCTCATCGAACTACTTCTAAATTTTTTGTGTTTGAGCTTCTTTTTCTTGAATAAATAATCAAGGGGTATCACCATGTGAACATAGTATTCAAGTTCAACCATGAGGGTTTTCATGTCCAGTTATAATTTTATTACAGCTTGGGCATTCAAACCGTACAAGTCATATTTTCTCAGGTATCTTTACTTCACTAATATCCCCACAAAATGGACATGTTACATTACTTGTATATTTCATTTTTTACTCAAGGATTAAATAATATTTCTAAGAATTTAAAATTATAATTTTATTGTATGAAATCTAAAAATAAAATTTTCAGTGGTGAATATCTAGTTATAAATCTAAAAGCCCTCCATGAATGGAATACTTTTTAGCATTGTGAAACTAAACGGTTTTTATGAGAATAAAAGTGTTAAGCATAAATTGTTAAAAACTCAGCATAAATTATTTCACTATATATCCCATATTCGAGTTCATTAAGCAATTCAAGTGGTTTTGCTCCATTATGATATTCATCTAAGATATCAGTTTTAAATAATAACTGAATTAAAAACCAATATCTGAGATATTCTTCTCGTGGTATTGTTTTTAATAACTTTCTAATGAGATTTTTAAGTTTCCTGTTGATACTAATCGAATTCTTTAATTTTTCTGCTTCAAATTCCTTATATAAAGATAAAATTTCATCTATATAATCTACTGATAATTCTTCTCCTTTTAGTCGCGCTGAATTAATATGTCCTTGTCTGGTTATACTATTTTTTAATGTATTAGTAATGGTATCAATTACATCATTAATTTTATAAGGTTTTTCTAAAAAAGCGATTGCACCTGTAGCAAAAGCTTTTCCTTTAATATCATTATTTGCGCTTAAAAATATGATTTTACTATTCTCAGCGAATTCTAAGATTTCTCTAGTAGCATCAATTCCATCTTTTAATGGTAAATGATAATCCATTAAAATTATATCAATTTTTTCCTCGGAATTCTCACTAATTTCTCTAACTTTTTCTACGGCTTCTTTACCATTTTCAGCAAAATCAATTACTCTATAACCTCCCCATTCCAGAATTTTAATCAATAGAGTTCTAGATGTAATACAATCTTCGACAAGAAAGATATTTGCTTTATAATTTTGTTGTTTTTCAGATATCATAATCATTCTCACATTTTTTAAAAAAAATATATGGATTTAAAGAAAGAATTCTAAATAGTAGCAGAGTTGATTCTTTTATTAGAAAGGTTATTATTATTATCTTTTGATTTTTCCAATAATCCTTTCAACTCGTCACCTAAGTATCCAAGTTTAGTTGCTGTTGCAGTAATTTCTTGCATCGATGATGTTTGTTGCTCGGTAGATGCACTAATTCCTGCCATCGAATTAAAAGCAGATTTAATTTTGCTGATAATTTCATAGATCTTTTCACCAGAAGTTCTAACTGCTGATTTTGAAGCTTCAGCTAACTTTCGAACTTCATTGGCTACAACAGCAAAACCTCTTCCATGTTCTCCGGCCCTTCCAGCTTCTATAGAAGCGTTTAGTGCTAACAAATTTGTTTTTTCAGAAATACTGGTAATTATATCCATGACATCTTGGATTTCATTAGATGATCTCATGACGTCTCTAGTGGTTGTTGTCATCTCCTGAGTAGATGCTGAAATTTCTTCTGAGGCCGCATTTACTTCACTCGCGTTCGCTGCCAATTCTGTAGCAATATTGGATATATTTAAGCTTGTTGCCGAAGCAGTTTTAAGAAGTGTGCTTAATGTATCGTTTACTCTCACAATCCTCTGTTCTATTAATGCTACTAAACCTGTCATCAAGAGAATCGATACAAAAAAAATCATTATTCCTTCTCCGAAGTTTTCGATTATAATTCCGCCCATAG
>Ga0209976_10001878_pt1 | contig 12148 bp, 9 predicted proteins | sample SumtaG_FD_182806 | JGI IMG/M metagenome (GOLD analysis project Ga0209976, IMG submission 182806) | Deep subsurface microbial communities from Indian Ocean to uncover new lineages of life (NeLLi) - Sumatra_00157 metaG (SPAdes) (version 2) | ecosystem: Environmental > Aquatic > Marine > Oceanic >... | reverse complement strand
ACTTTAAATGAAAAAACTAAATTCAAAATTTATGGACATGAAAAAAAAGAAATTAGCAGGAATAGAATGTGCTTTATTATTAATTGTAATTGTCCAAATATTTTTATTATTTAATATGACATTTGCACATAGTTATATAATTCATCAGACTGATGCAGTAGTAGAAAGTATAAAACAAATAAATGATAAAGAAAGGTTTAAAGACATAATTCATTCTGGATTGAATTTATTAATTGGATTTTTATCAATAAAACAAATAGGAGTCATTTCTGCTCAAACTGATGTAGAATGGTATTGTTGCCCAAACACTTGTGACCCTATTGCATCGGTTAGTATAGAAGGCTGTCCTGATAATGTTGAACCAATTCCAACAAGCTGTAGTGAAATTCCTGATTGTTCTTTAGTATGTTGTTATGATTCTGATGAAGGAATTTGCACAGAAAATTCCCCTAAAGGAAAATGCATAGATGATGGAGGAGAGTGGAATAGTGATAAATCTTGTTCAATGGATGAGTGTACAAATATTTGTTGCATTTTATCAACTGGAGCTTTGTTTATAACAGAAGGGCAATGTACTAAAATTGATGGAGTATTCAAACCAATATATAACGAGCTTGATTGTTTGTTCCTTTCTGCAACTCAATTTGAAGGAGCGTGCATTAAAGATGGGAAATGCACTTTTACAACAGAAGAATCATGCTTATCAAAAGGTGGAAAGCCTTACATAGGTTATTTATGTTCATATCCTGAATTAAATACTGGATGTGAAAAACAATCTGATGTGGGATGTTTTAACGGAAAAGATGAGATTTATTGGTTTGATTCTTGTGGTAATAGAGAGAATATTTATTCTTCTAATGAAGAAGCTTCTTGGAATAATGGAAGAGTATTAAGCAAAGAATTAAGTTGTTATCCTAATTCTCCAAACATTGGTTCAACAATATGTGGAAACTGTGCTCGTCCTTTAAGTGAATGTTCTGAAACTGGAGTTGGAGAAACCTCTATACAAAATGGAAATTATATTTGTAAAGATTTAGGTTGTAAAAATGCTCCTGCAAATGTTGGAACCAAAGACAGAATCCATGGAGAAAGTTGGTGTCTTTATGATGGCTATATTGGTGATGGAAAAGATACTGTCGGAAGCGAACACTGGATAGCATATTGTAATGAAGGAGAAGTTGAAATAGATAGATGCGGAATCTCTTACAGAGGATATCTTTGTCAGGAATCAACAATAGAAGAAGATTCTAAAACTTTTTCTCAAGCATCTTGTGTTCTTAATCAAGGAATTTATTGTATAGATTATAATCCATTGCAAGAAGAGGATGATGGTGAGATAATAGATAATGAAGAAAATATACAAAAATGTAAAGATAACAAACATTGTATGGTTAAAAATATTGATGTTGATGATTATTTTAAGTTTGATATGTGTGTCTCAAGATATCCAAAAGGAGCAAGTTTAACAAACGGTATTGATGATAATTTCTGTTCTGCCTTGGGAACTCTCTCCTGTACTGTTATTTATAAAAAAAAGCTCCTTAGTTGGGAATGTGAAGAAAATTGTGAATGTGAAGAAGAAAAATTTGCTAAACAAATGAATGATTTATGTATTTCTTTAGGTGATTGTGGAAGTTATGTTAATTATCTTGGTAAAGGAACAGATAATGTTGAAATTACAGGAAAAAAAGGGAAAAAATTAGATTCTGATGGAGAAGAAACAGACAAAGAAAGTAAAGGCAAACCAGATACTCCAAGTATTTACTCTTGGACAAATTATCAAAGCAAAGTGAATCCTGTAACTGGACAGCATGTAAAACCACAGAACATAGATGAATTTTTGGCTCAGTTTGAAGGAAGTGGTGGAGATTATGATCCTGCAAACTATACTCAAATATTGCTATGGACTGGTACTATTCCAGGGGCTGTAGGAACAGCAATTTTTATAATTGGAAGTATGGGAAAATTTAACTTATTAGTGGCGGCAAAAGCAGGTTTGCTCAGTTTTGCTGGTTTTGCTACAGCTATAGGAAGTGTCGCTATTGGGATGGCTCTTGGTTCTTACATGGCAAAATGGTTTGGAATATCTGGAGGAGAGGCAGTAGTGATGATTATATCTGGAGGGGTTGCTGGATTAGCAGTGAGTTTCCATATACTATCTAGTGGGTCTTTTAAGATTTTAGGATTATCAGGATTTTGGATTGCAGCAATAATTGTGGCGTTGTTAATATTTATTTTTGGAATATTTGGGATAGGAAAAAGAGAAACAAGAATAGTTGAATTTACTTGCATGCCTTGGGGAGCTCCTACTGGAAAAGTAGATTGTGAGGAATGTAATAAAGACCCATTAAGACCTTGCACTAAATATAGATGTGAATCTCTTGGACAAACATGTAAAATATTAAATGAAAATGAAGAAAATCCTCCTTGTGAAAGTATTGAATATGAACCAAATCCTCCTGAAATTACTCAAGGAAGCATCATAACAGAAGGCTATAAGTTTGTAAATCAGCAAACAAAAAGTGTTGAAATCATACCATTAGAAGATGGAGCATGTATTCCAGAATTTACTCCTGTTTATTTCACATTAAAAACAGATGAACCTGCACAGTGCAAGTATAGTTTTGATATACCTCCTCCTACTTATGAAGAGATGGAAAATAATTATCCATTAGAACAAAATGCATTTACAAAAGAGCATACGTTTGAGATTTGGATGCCAAGTTTAGATAGTTCTGTTGCTTATAATATAACAGGAGATTTAAAAGAAATGTTTGGAAATATGAATATGTATGTTAGATGTCAGGATTACTGGGAAAATTTCAACATAGCTGAATATATTGTAAAGTTTTGTATTAATTCAGGACCTGATGAAACTGCTGTGAATCATGCATTAACAACAACTAATCCTGAAAATGGTGCTACATTAAAATATGGAACTAATGAAAGTGACTTAACTATGTGGATAAATGAACCAGCAGATTGTAAATATGATGTTGTTCCTGGAAAAGATTATGATGATATGTCTAATGAAATGAATTGCAAGTCTAGTCTAAACAGACCAAGTGTGTTTGGATGGCCCTGTTCAACAGAATTAACAAATTTAGTTAATGGTGAAAATAATTTTTACATAAAATGCAAAGATAAGCCATGGGTTCTAACAACTGAAGATATAGAAGAGTATGGGGAAAGAAATATCAATAAAGAAGATTACAAATATATATTATCTGTTTCTTCAAGTGAATTAAAAATTGATTCTGTTGTTTTTACTACAAGTGTTTCTGATAAAACAATTACTATCTCTTCTGGTGAAACATTTACTATTGGAGGAGTTCAGTATATTTCAGTTGATATGCAAGTTAAAACATCTGGCGGAATGGATGGAGGAGAATCAGCTTGTTATTGGGGTGTTTTAGAAGATGGAAGCAGGTATTTGTTTTATAATACTTTTTCAAATACACACAAACAAACACTTACTCCAAGATTTGCTGGCACACATATTAATTATATTGAATGTGAAGATGAAGCTGGGAATAAAGTACAAACCACCTCTGAATTTGTAATCAACATAGATGCAGAACCACCAAAAGTTGTTAGAACTTATTATGAAAATGAAAAATTAAATTTAATAACAAACGAGCCGGCAGAATGCTATTATGATTTCAATAGCTGTGGTTTTTATACAGATGACGCATTTAAATTTGATTCAGTAGGATATTCTTTAGAACATATCGCAAAGTGGGTTCCAGGACAAATCTATTACATAAAATGCAAAGATGTTTGGGAAAACCAAAATACTGATTGCGCCATAAGAGTTATTCCAAGTTCTTAAAAAAAGTTTATAAATAAAGATATCGTAAAGAAAATATGAAAAAGGGTGTTAGTAAAAAAAATAAAAAAGGGCAGGTTACTATTTTTATTATTCTTGCAATCATGGTTGTTGTTATGGGAATTTTAATTTATTTATATTATCCGCAGATTGCAACCACATTAGGACTTGCCCCACAAAGTCCACAGTCATTTATTCAAAGTTGCATTGAAGAAGAAATTGAAAATCATATAGAAAAATTATCTTTGCAGGGGGGTAGTTTACATCCTTCTCATTATATTATGTATGATAATCAAAAAGTAGAATACTTGTGTTATACTAATGAATTTTATAAAACATGTGTTATGCAGCAACCATTGTTAAAAGAACATATTGAATCTGAAATTGAAAAAGAAATTTCAGATAATGCAAAAGATTGTTTTGATTCTTTGGAAGAAAATTATAAAAGAAGAGGTTATACTGTAAATCTAAGGAGAGGTGAAATAAATGTTGAATTGCTTCCCAAAAGAATTATTACTACATTTGATTATCCTTTAACTTTAACAAAAGGCGGTGCTGAAAAATATGATTCATTTAGAGTAGTTTTGAACAATAATCTTTATGAATTAGTTAGTATAACTAATAGTATATTGAATTTAGAAGCTCGTTATGGAGATGCTGAAACAACAATCTACATGAATTATTATCATGATTTAAAGGTTGAAAAGAAAAAACAATCAGATGGGACAACAATTTACATTTTGACAGACAGGAATAATGAAAATAAATTTCAATTTGCTTCAAGAAGTCTTGCATGGCCACCTGGTTATGGAATATAAAAAATGATGAATAAAAAAAATTTTGTTTTGGGAATAATCTTATTTGGAATTCTCTTAATTAATTTCACATTAGTTTCAGCACAGGTTTCATACTGTTGTGAAAAAATAAAAGATGGAGGACCTTGGTGCATGAATGCACCTGAAAATGAGTGTGATGATTCTTATAGAAGTGTGCCTACTTCATGTGAAGCAACTTCATATTGTAGATTAGGAACTTGCATTGATACTCAAGAAGGAACATGTATGGAAAATACACCGCAAGTAACTTGTAATGTGGAAGATGGAGGATTTTGGGAAGAGGGAAATGCAGATGAACTTCCTCAATGTCAACTTGGATGTTGTTTGATTGGAGACCAAGCAGCTTTTGTAACCCAAACAAGATGTAAGACTCTTTCTTCACTTTATGGATTAGAAACAAATTACAGAACAGATATTCAAAGTGAAATGCAATGCATAGCAAGTGCAAGTCCAGGAGTAAAAGGGGCTTGTGTTTTTGAAAGAGAATATCAAAAAACATGTAAATTATTAACAAAACAAGAGTGTCAAGAAATGGAAATTAGTTCTGGATATTCTAATGTAAAGTTCCATGAAGGTTATTTATGTTCTGCTGTAGAATTGGCGACTAATTGCGGTCCAAGAGGAGGAACAACCTGTGTTGAAGGAAAAGATGAAGTTTATTTTTTAGATACTTGTGGTAATCTAGCAAATGTTTATGATTCTAATAAAATAAATGATGCTACTTATTGGACTTATATTGCAGGAGTTGGAGGTGTAACAATTTGTAATCCTGCTTCAACAACCTGTGGAAATTGTGATTATTTTTCTGGAACAACATGCAAAGAAGTTCTTGGAAAACATGTTTGTGAAGATTTGAGTTGTGAATATGAGGGCAAAGATTATCAACATGGAGAAACATGGTGTGCAAAAGCTAAAGGCATAAAAGACAATCTTCCCGGAAGCAGATATTTTAGAATGGTTTGTTATAATGGAGAAGTTAGTGTAGAACCATGTGCAGATTATAGGCAAGAAGTTTGTATTCAATCAGAAGTTAATACTTTCAGAACAGCTGCATGCAGAGTGAATATGTGGCAGGATTGTTATGCGCAAGATAATGCAAAAGATTGCACTAATGAAGATAAAAGAGATTGCAAAGTTATTGAGGGATTTAGTATTTTAACAGATGAAAATGGAGTGAGTTTATTTCTTGATGAAGATGGAGAAACAGCAGATAATTCTTGTGTTCCATTACACAATCCTGGATTTGATTTTTGGGAGGAAGGTGGAGATGCTGAATCACTTTGCTCATTAGGAACTACTATGTGTATTATTGATTATGAAGCAGGTATATTTAAAACATTAGGAGGAAAAAGAGGGAAGATTGTGCCCAATGAAGAATGTGTAGATGCATGTAAAGATAGAGGAGGAGAAAAAGATGACTGCGAAGATGAATGTACAGCAAAATGTGTAGATGAAGACGGAAATTTATTAGATTCTTGGGAAGAAGAAATGAATGAAATGTGTGTATCCTTGGGTGATTGCGGAAGCAGTCTAAATTATATTGGAAAAGAGGGTTATTATGATACAAATGATTTTATTGTAATGAGTAGTGAGGAGGAAGATGAAGAAAATTAAAACAACAGGAGCATTGGCTTTAAGTCAGATATTTATTTTAATAGTTGGAATTATCGCAATTTCTTATGCAATTGGAAGTGAAGTTGGGATTGTTAGTGCAAGAGTTCCTACTTTAGGAGATGTGTGTATTAAATATCTTGGGGGCACAGGATTGAATTATGGAAGTTATGCGCCACAAACAACTTCGCCTACTTCTGAGAAGCTGGTTAATGCAAAATATTATAAAAATAATAAAATAGGTATTTTATGGAGTCAAGGAGATGGAGCATATTATTTAGCTGTAGATACTAATAATAAGTGGTATTACTGGAATCCAGACAAAGATGTTTTAAATTGGCGAGCATATGGTGTCGTTAGCCGAGAAACTTTTAGATTAAAAACAGAAATAGCAGGTACAACATGTAGAGAGCTCTTTGAAAAAGAAGATACTGGAGAAGATCCTAAGGGGATAGTTACTATTCCAGCAGACAGCACTAGTACTGATAAAGTACTCACTAAAGCAGATCATGCTATGTGCGACACAAAATGTTTTTCTGAACCAGGTTATACTATGGGATCTTGTGCTGATCTTGTAGAAACTAAGCCTGATCCAAACCCACTTTTTCCCGGGAGACAAATTCCAATAAAAGATCCTTGCAATGAGGGAGAACTGTATCTGGGAAGAGCCCCCTGCAATCTTAAAGGAGAATGTTGTTGTTATACTACTTCAAAGGAAACAGAGGAGGAAGAAGCAGAAATTCTAGAAGAAGTAAAAATAGAGTGTCAGGATTGGAAAGAGGGAGGATATGATAGTTTTGATGAATGTGTCAAGGATAAGTTAAAAGATAAGGACCCACTAAAAGAAAAAACATCGCCAGCAGAAGCATTAACATTGGCGGCAGCATGGACATCACTTAAAGGAATTGCGCTGGCAGTACCAATAGCAATTGGTGTTTACAAAGCAGTTCAAGGGATTGGAGACGTACTTGGATTTGACGAAGAAACAACTAGTGCTGCAGCAGTGGCACTTGGATGGGGATATTTTGCTGGACATGCAACTGTTTCAATATTTGGAAAAGGAGGAGTTCTTGCAGGTAAGTTTGGTAAAATTGGAAAATTCTTAGGAACTGGTTGGGGAGGTGTTGCTGTAGGAGGACTAGTCGCTATCATACTATTCAAAAAAGAAACTCAAGAAACAATTACATTTACTTGCCAACCATGGGATGCAGATACTGGTGGAAAATATTGTGATGAATGCAATAAACAGGGAATCCTTCCTTGCAGTGAATATCAATGTAGAAGTTTAGGACAAGCTTGTGAATTAGTAAATCCAGGAACAGATGAAGAAAAATGTGTTTGGGTTAATAGAAATGATGTTGAATTTCCAACAATAGAGGCATGGGATGATGCTTTGATTAGTACTGATTATAAATATAGTCCAGATAATAGTATTTCTCCTCCAGAGAGAGGAGTAAGAATAGAATACATAAAGTCAACAGACAAATGTGTTCCTGCTTTCACTCCTTTAGCATTTGGTATAACAACAAATGAACCTGCAAAATGTAAATTAGATATTTTAAGAAAAGATAGTTTTGATGACATGAATTTTTATTTCAGTGGAGGTTTATTCAAAACAGAACATTCTTATTCTTTAAGTTTGCCTGGAGGAAGTGCATTAGAATCAGAAGGTATAACAGCGGAAAATGATGGAGAATATGAAATATACACAAGATGTCAAGATGCAAATGGAAACTTTAATACTGCAAACTTTGTTTTCAAATTTTGTGTAGATGAAGGGCCAGACACAACACCACCATTGATTGTCGGAACAACTCCTTTAAACAATCAACCTATTGCATTTGGTCAGAGCTCATTTGATATAGAAGTTTATCTTAATGAACCTTCAGACTGTAGTTGGAGCCACTTAGACCAAGGTTATAATGATATGACGCCAATGACTAATTGCAAAAAATCAATTGTTCAAAATGCACAGATGCTTTATTCATGCGAGGCAACTTTGGAAGGGTTAAAAGACAGGGTTGAGAACAGGTTTTATTTCAGATGTAAAGACCTTTCTGAAAATGTAAATGCAGAATCCTACAAATTTAGTTTAATAGGAACACAACCATTAGTAATTGGTTCTGTTGCTCCAAACAAAACAATTAAAGATTCTACAGACACTATTAAAGTAACCTTAGAAGCAACAACATCTGCTGGTTATAAAGATGGAGAAGCAACTTGTTGGTATAAAGAAGCAGATGCAGATGAAGGAGATTATATAATGTTCTTTGAAACAGATTCATATCAGCATTCTCAAGAGTTATGGTTGCCTAAAGGAAATTATGATTATTCAATTAAATGTATTGATTTAGGAGGAAATTCTGATACAGAAAGTGTAAGCTTTAGTGTAGAAACTGATACAAATGCGCCAATGGTTGTTAGAGCATACAAGGAAGAGACTTATCTAAAAATAATAACAAATGAACCTGCAGTATGTGTTTATGATGTTAAAGATTGTGGTTATACTTTTGAAGATGGAATAAAAATGACTACTATGGACGATATAAATCATTATACAGATTGGAACACAAAAACAAACTTTTATGTTAAGTGTAAAGATGAATATGAAAAACAACCTAGCCCAGATGAGTGTAGTATAATCATAAGACCTTTCGAGATTTATTGAAGTTAATAATTCTAAAAATTTATAAGCCACAAACTTCTTATTTATTCATGAAACAAAAAAAGGGGCAGATGAAATTATCTTTTGGTATGATTTTTTCAATTATTCTTATAATAATTTTTATTACATTTGCTTTTTTTGCTATACAAAAATTCCTTGGGATTCAGGATGCTATGAAAATTGGACAATTTACAGATAGTTTGCAATCAGATGTTGATAAATTGTGGAGAGGTTCCCAGGGTTCTCAAAAAGTAGAATATTTTTTACCTCAAAAAATAGAATCTGTTTGCTTTGTAAATGAAGAATATGAAAATCTAGTTTTTCATTCAGAGAGTTTTATAGAAGGAAAGAAAATAGAACATATTGATATTGATAAAATAACAGAAGATGGAGAATTTTGTGTTGAAATTATTAAAGGAAAAGTAAAAATGACTCTTCAAAAAAATTATGGAGAAGCGTTGGTTACAATTAGTGATTAAAATGAATAAGAAAGGTTTTTTACAAATATCCTTTGCATGGCTTTTTGCAATTCTTGTCGGAGCTGTTATTTTGTTTCTTGCTATTTATTTATCTACAAAACTTATTCGAACAGAACAGACAAGCATAGGAGCACAAACTGGTAAAGAAATAGGAATCTTGCTTAATCCTCTTGAAACAAGTTTTGAAACAGGAAAGACAACCTCATTAACTTTACCAGTAGAAACAAGAATATATAATAAATGCAATAATAATGGAATATTTGGAAATCAAATAATTCAAATTTCACAAAAGAGTTTTAATAAATGGACAGAAACTGACATTGATATTGCATTTTCCAATAAGTATATTTTTTCAGAAAAATATGTTGAAGGGAAAAAATTTTATGTGTTTTCGAAACCTTTTGAATTCCCATTTAAAGTTGCTGACTTAATTTACATCACTTCCTCCTTGAAAAAATATTGCTTTGTTAATCCTCCTGAAGATATTGAAGAAGAACTTTTAGATTTAGAGCAGCAAAACCTATTAATAGAAGATTGTTCAGATTCTAAAAATGTAATGGTTTGCTTTGGTGATAGTAATTGCAATATTAATGTTAATTATTATGCAAAATATGTTGAAAAAAATAATAAAAAAATGTATTTTGAAGGAGATACTTTAATGTACGCTGCTATTTTTTCAGATTCTGATGTTTATGAGTGTCAATTAAAGAGGCTTATGCAAAGAGTAGAAAATCTTGCATTATTGTATAAAGATAAAGCAATATTTATTGCAGAAACAGGATGCCATTCTAATCTTAATTTAATGGAATTGGTTAATATTGCTGGAGGATTTAGCAGTTCTGAAGAACTTTATGAAATGAATCGTCTTGTAGAGGATATTAAAGAAAAAAATGAGTTAGCAGAATGTGCATTATGGTAATGAAAAGAAAATCTGACAAAAGGGGGCAACTGAAAATTCAGCAGATGGCTTTTATGTTAATGGCAATTACATTATTTTTTGTTTTGGTTGGCATGTTTGTACTAGTAATCAAATTTTCTGGACTTAAAGAATCGGCAACAGAGCTTGAAGAAAAAAATGCTATGTTATTAGTAACAAAACTTGCAAATTCGCCTGAATTTTCTTGTGGAGGGGCTTTTGGAAGCAACAGAATAAATTGTGTTGATGCTGATAAGGCTATGATGTTAAAAGAAAATATGCATAAATACATTAATTTTTGGGGGGTTTCTAATATAGAAATAAGAAAGATTTATCCAAAAGCAGATAGTGATGTCATATGCAATCTTGGAAATTATCCTGATTGTAATATAATTAAAATGCGCCCAAAAGAAATTACAGGATATGATATGTCAAATTTTATTTCATTATGTAGAAAAGAGTTTTCAGGTGATGAAGTTTATGATAAATGTGAGTTAGCAAAAATCATGGTGAGTTATGAGAAAAAATGAAACAAAAAAAGACTAAAAAAGGACAAGAGGAAATGGTTGGATTTGGCTTAATTATAATCATTGTTGCAATAATTTTGTTAGTTTTTCTAGGATTTTCTTTAAGAAAATCTCAAAAGGAAGTTGTTGAAGATTATGAAATTGATAGTTTTGTTCAGGCATTTCTGCAGTATACAACTGATTGCCAGGATAATTTAGAGTATCTCTCAATTCAAAAGCTTATATTTGATTGTAATACTGGTGAAGAATGTTTAGATGGGAGAGAGACTTGTAAAGTTTTGAATTCTGCATTAATAGGTGTTGTAGAAGAAAGTTGGAAAGTTGGTGGAGACAGACCAGTTAAAGGATATGAATTAAAGATTAATGTAAATGAAGAAGAAATGTTATTTCTTACAGAAGGAAATATAACTAATAATTATAGGGGCTCAGCAGAATATCTACCAAAAGAAATTGATATTTATTTTACAGTTTATTATTAGGCACTACACTTTGACATGAATAGTAATTGTATCCACTACAATTTGGGGTTTATGCCTTATTCTGTTTTTTGTTTTTTCTTCAATAAGTTCAATAAACCCAAATCTCTCAAGAAGCTTTATATCATCATTCACAGATTTAAAACCTCTTTCTAGTTTTTTTGCTAAATCATAAATTGATTGAGGTTTTTGAGTTTTTATAACATGTAAAATTCGCGCTTTTTCATTGCTTAAGAGTTGTCTTAATGCTAAAACACCAGAGAAATCATAATTATTTTTTGAACTCTTTTGTTTTTTAAATATAGAAAATGTCCCTTTAGATTCTTTTATATTTATTTCTCTTATTCTTGTTTTTGGCATTTTGTTAAAAAATACATATCTATTATTTTCTTATATATATCTATAATATATACTTTCCGATTATGTATATGTTTATAATATATATTACTATTAATCACCCTATATTAATAAATGTTCTGTTTTAGAGGAAATTAAGATGTGTATTAATATTTTAGTGACAACGTAACCTTTATAAAGAAAACGCTAATAAATTGGGTTTTTCTAAGGAGTGGGGTAAAATTACACAACAAGCTTTTTAAAGAAAATCAGACTTTAGGTATTACACCTTTGGGTGTTCTTATAGGGAATCATACTCATCTCGGCAAATAGTTTACCCTATACTATTAGTTGAGAGACGAAATGTTGTCTTAGACAACCTATAGTTATAGAGTTGAAAGGAGGTTAAAATAAAAAAGAATGAGATTTAATTTTAAAAAGATATCAGCAATCGCAACAAGCGCTTAATGCTT
>Ga0209976_10001877_pt1 | contig 12150 bp, 9 predicted proteins | sample SumtaG_FD_182806 | JGI IMG/M metagenome (GOLD analysis project Ga0209976, IMG submission 182806) | Deep subsurface microbial communities from Indian Ocean to uncover new lineages of life (NeLLi) - Sumatra_00157 metaG (SPAdes) (version 2) | ecosystem: Environmental > Aquatic > Marine > Oceanic >... | reverse complement strand
AGGTCGAGTTCTTTAATTTTAGCGCAGCGAGCCGTAGAACGCTTCAAATTGTACCCACGATGAGCTCGGAAGTTCAGACGCTGGTCAATCGAAACATATTTATGATAATCAGTATATACTTAAAACTTTTGCAAAAAGTTACTTTTTGACTTTCACGAAACTATTATTTTTGATATCTAAAAATTGAGAGGAGTTTTGCATGGGGAAACCAAAATTAAAGGAACACATCATAAACAGGGAGTGGTGCAAAGGATGCGGGATATGTGTGCATTTTTGCCCAAAAAATGTCCTTGAACTTGATGAAGAGGAGAAAGTATTTGCTGATCAAAAAGAAAATTGCATTTGCTGCCGCCTTTGTGAATTCAGGTGTCCCGATCTTGCCATAGAAGTAGTATGTGAAAAAAAGTAGCGCATGGAAAACAAAGAAAGATAACCGTTCAGAGATTCAAGATTCGGGGTTAGTGAAAATTTACAAAAGAAAAGCAACCCTGAACCTCTGAACCCTGAACCTGTGAACCTCTATTACAAAAGATTATATTATGAAGAAAAACATAAAATTTATTCAGGGGAATGAAGCATGTGTGGAAGCAGCCTTGTATGCGGGGCTTGATTTTTTTGCAGGTTATCCCATAACACCTTCCACTGAAATTGCCGAGCGTTTATCATACAAACTTCCCCAGGCAGGGGGTAAGTTTATCCAGATGGAAGACGAAATCGCCTCCATGTGTGCAATCATCGGTGCATCCCTAACAGGCAACAAAGTCATGACGGCCACCAGCGGTCCTGGATTTTCCCTGATGCAGGAAGCGCTGGGATATGCAATCATGACCGAAATTCCATGCGTTATTGTCAATGTACAGCGTGGGGGTCCCTCCACCGGTCTCCCTACCCATATGAGCCAGGGGGATGTGAATCAGGTCAGATGGGGAACGCACGGTGATCATGCCATAATCGCGCTCACCGCCTCCAACCATCAAGATGTATTTGCAATGACCGTGGATGCCTTTAATCTGTCGGAAACCTATAGAACACCGGTTGTACTTCTGTTTGATGAGGTGATAGGCCATATGCGAGAAAGGCTTTTCGTGCCTGAAGAAGGAGAAATCTCATTGGTGCAAAGACTCAGAACATCTGTAAAAGAGGGCGTGGACTATCATCCCTATCTGCCGAGAGAAGACGGCCGTCTTCCCATGTCTGATTTCGGGGGTGTTCATCGGTACAATGTCACTGGTTTATTCCATGATATGTGGGGATTTCCATCTGATAATCCAAAGGTGGTTCATGAACTTCTTCGGCATCTAGTGAATAAAATAAATAACAATGTGAATCAAATCACAAAGTTTAAGGAGTATTACCTGGAATCTGCTGAAACCCTACTTGTCTCTTACGGGTCCCCTGCCCGTTCTGCCATTCATGTAGTGGAGAACCTTAGATCCAGGGGGGAACCGATTGGGCTTTTGGAACTTCAGACCTTATGGCCCTTTCCATCTCATATAATTAGAGAAAAATGCGCCAAAGCTAAATATGTGATTGTGGTAGAGATGAACATGGGCCAGATTCATCAAGCAGTAAGAGAAGCCGTGGACCGACCTGAGAGAGTGTTTCTGGCCAATCGTATTGACGGCGTATTTATAACACCGATGGATATCAGGAATATTATGCAAATTATCCAGGGAAAGGGGGTGTGACATATAGCTATAAAAGATTACATCAGAGAAAGATTTTTCCCTCACATATGGTGTTCGGGATGTGGTCATGGAATGGTGCTAAACAACCTTATCAGATCGATAGAAAAAATTGGACTAAGAAAAAGTGAAATTGTGATGGTGTCGGGTATTGGATGTTCATCAAGAATTTCCGGATATGTTGACTTTCACACTCTTCATACCATTCATGGTCGTGCATTAGCTTTTGCTACAGGAGTTAAACTGAGCCGCCCTGAACTGAATCTTATTGTTCCCATGGGAGATGGCGATGCGTTGGCTATCGGCGGAAACCATTTTATACATGCCGCCCGGCGGAATATCGATATTACCGCCATTGTCATGAATAACCGCATTTACGGCATGACGGGTGGACAATATTCACCGCTATCCGGGTATGGAACATTAGCAACAACGGCGCCATATACAAACATTGACCAGGATTTTGACGTGGTGGAACTATCTATAGCTTCCGGCGCTTCGTTTGTTGCACGTACTACCACGTATCATGTTCAACAAATGATCGATATTATAAGGAAGGCCATATTACACAAAGGCTTTTCAGTTGTGGAGATTTTGTCCCAGTGTCCCACCTATTTCGGAAGAAAGAACAAGGCAGGAAACGCCGTTGATATGTTAGAATATTACAAAACTAATACTACCTCAATCGGATCAAAAGCAAAAAAGGAAAATCCTGAACTTATCGAACGCGGCATCTTTATTCAAAAAAAGATTCCGGAATACTGTAACGAGTATAACAAAATTATTAAAAAAGCGATGAAGGGGCATTCGTAATGGAAAGATATAGAATGGTATTTTCCGGATCAGGAGGACAGGGGGTTATCACTGCCGCTATTATACTCGCTGAAGCAGCAGTGCTTTACGAAAATTTAATGGCTGTGCAATCTCAGTCTTATGGACCGGAAGCCAGGGGAGGGGCGACCCGCTCTGATGTTGTAATCTCCGATACAGAAATACATTATCCCAAGGTGATCCAGCCCAATTTGCTTGTCTGTTTGACTCAAGAAGCCTATGCTCAATTTTATCCCATCATACGTCCCGGAGGGCTTCTTATTACGGATACTCGTTTTGTCAAAACACAAAAAAAAGTGGATGCGCTTCAGAAAGAGTTGCCCATGTATAAAACAACGATGGAAAAGATCGGTAAACCCATAGTATTCAATATATGCATGCTGGGTGCGGTGATAGGTTTAACAGATCTTGTCAGATCCAATTCGATCATAAAGGTTCTGCAAAACCGGATTCCTTCCAATTTTCTGGAAATAAATCGAGAGGCCCTTAATCTGGGAATTGAATTGGGAGCCAAGGTTAAAAGCTAAAATTGATGCAATGATTATTGTAAAAAGCAGCGCAATATACGTTGTTTAAATGTTATCAGATTATGTAGTATTAAATAAAAAACAGGGGCAAAGAGTCGTCCTTTGGGCTTTAGTTGCAGCCTATACCATTGCTCTTCCAAACGCGATCTTTGTCTATAATACCATTGTTAAACATTTCTCGACAGTTGTCGCTTCAAAAGTGCCCTTGGGTATCATCATCCTTTTCGGCCTTACCTACATTGTTTTTAGCTTTCTTTCAAAAAAGCGCATCAAGTTCTTATGGTTCATTATCCCTTGTGTGATTATAGTCTATATCGTCATTTCTTTTGAACCAAATCCAAGCAAACATATCCATATACCGGAATATGTGCTTTTCTCATGGATTTTATTTGAAGCCCTGTCGATCGATTACAGGGGTAATGGGATTTATATCCTCCTTTTTATTTGTGCTTCCATGTTGGGTATCGTTGACGAACTTCAGCAAGGAATTTATCCCGAACGATTTTACGGTTTGAATGATATGATTATAAATTCTACTTCAGCCGTAATAGGTGTCTTAACCCTGATGGGTCTCCGAAGTGCTCCTGGGGGTGATTGGACCTGGATCAGTCATTTTAGGAAATTCAAGGAATCCCTTGGAATCATTTTATTTGGGGGAATAGGGGCAGCATTTTTATGCGTATACCTGTTCGACGTAAAAGAAGCCAGGGTCTTTTGGGTTGTATATCCCTTCTGGCTTATCGTTTGGAATTGTCTGTTTTTAGTCCTTGGTCCTGCAGTAATTTTTTATAACATTCGTCGCATCCGTGAACAAGGCAATGATCTTAATGACAAGAAAGTTTTGGATCATCACTATTCTGAGATTACAGCCCATCTTTGGGTTCTTTCTATCATCACTATTCTCTTCGTTATTCACGCTCTGGTAGTATTCGTTGGACTGTCTGGTTGGGAGTTTAGCTAACAAAAAATAATTATTCCAGTATATTGTGAACGGTTATAGCGATTTTCAAAAATATGTTCCGATTGATTCGCGTCTAAGCTTCCGAACTCATCGTGGGTCTATTTGAAGCGTTCTATGGCTCGCTGCGCTAAAATTAAAGAACTCGACCTCGCTATGCTCGGGACTCAAACAGCTTCAATTTTTACGCTCCGCTTCGCCGAGAACGCTCGATCAAATATCCCCAAATGAATTCGCTCGGAAGCTTAGACGCTGCATACAGTCTTTGAAACGGAACGTTATTTTGAAAACTACTATAAAGGATAATCAATATGTGTCCAACCAGTTCAGAACCTGCAGGGTTATATGTGCATATACCTTTTTGTATTAAAAAATGCCCTTATTGTGATTTTTATTCCATAACAGATCTGTCGCTTAAGGAGACATTTATCAGTGCTTTAATACAGGAGATGCATATGAACTGTAACGTTTCTTTTAAGTTTGATACCCTTTATATGGGAGGGGGTACGCCTTCTGTTTTTGGGACAAAACAAGTTGGAGCAATAATTGAAAAAGCATACCGATTGTTTAGAATCCTTCCCGATACCGAAATAACCATAGAAATCAACCCCGGTACCGTGAAACTCGACAAGTTAAAAGGGTACAAAAGTTCAGGTATTAATCGTATTAATATTGGCGTGCAATCTTTTCAGGACAAAAATCTAAGTTTTCTGGGACGCATTCATTCAAGTATAGATGCAAATCTTGCCATAAAATGGGCCCGGAAAGCAGGATTTGATAATATCGGGCTTGATCTTATTTACGGAATACCGGGGCAGTCGGAAAAAACCTGGCTCCTTGACTTGAAAAAGGCTGTTGAGTTTAGACCTGAACACCTTTCTTGCTATATGCTTACATACGAACAAGGTACTCCTTTGGGCAAAAAACGGCAAAAAGGCGATCTTAATCCTATGAATGATAGTTTGGTGTGTAATCTGTTTGAAACAACAATAGATTTTTTAAATACATGCGGCTATACTCAGTATGAGATATCAAACTTTGCGCAATCTAGTTCCAACAAATCAAGACATAATTGGAAATACTGGTCCTTTATTCCATACATGGGATTTGGACCGTCTGCTCACTCATTTTTAGAGTCTGAACGCTATTGGAATTGCCGGAGTGTAAAAAAATATATCAAGGATTTAAATATGGGTAAGATGCCGGTAGAAGAAAGGGAAGTGTTAAGCAAGGAGCAGAGTATGATCGAGGCGATTTGTGTGGGATTAAGGAAGACAGAGGGAATAGATATCGATATTTTTAATAAAAAATTTGGTATAAGTTTTAATAGAATTTTCGGAGAAATTATAAATAATCTTAAAGAAAAGGAATATATACAATTTACTCAAAACCGCTGCGCCCTTTCCATAAAGGGGATGCTGTTTCTCGACAGCATAACTTCTATGTTTGTCTCACACCTGCCATGATTGTTCGGTAAAACACTAATCATAAATGAAACTAAAGATTGATCTGGGGATAATATTTGTGAAATTAATGAAATCGAAAGTGAAATGGGCGAGCATAATGGCCGGGAGAGAACGCGTTCTCAAATAGAGTATCATGAAAACGGCACCGATTGTTGATGTAATTACAATCTTATGAAAACCCCCACTCCAATGAATAAGTCCAAAGGCAACTGCGGAAATTCCAATAATTATTAGGGGGCGCTTGGTAAATCGAGTGAGAAATGCGTGCATGTAGCCACGGAAAACCAGTTCTTCAAATATCCCCACCATTATTAGCCCGAAAGTAAGATCAATCCAATTCCACATAGGAGTTCCAATTTTGGGTATACCACCTAATGGGGGATAGCCTGGTAACTTATTCAGGATTAGATATCCGTTTGGTCCGATAAACAGACTTGCCAGTGAAGCTATAAGAAATACCGTTAAAAATGGAATCACCGGTTGGGTGGTGATTCCTAATTCAGAAAGCTGCATTTTTTTGTTACGAATCAACCAAAATAAAATTAGAAAAGGAAAAAGTTTTACGGTTGTGTAGTCGATTAAAATCCACAAATGCCAGTCGGTGATAAAAATGTTAGAAAAATCGTTCAGGTAAAAAGGGGCGAAAATTAGAAATGGGATATAAAATAATTGTTTGTCTTGAGAAGATGACTTAGAATCGATCATGGATGTTTCAAAGGCTTGTCTTTCATCCTTTTCTTCTTTTAAAAATTGTACTATTGAATACCCGCCGCCACATCCAATGATTATTGCCATAGCCAGGAATACAATAGACCATGCAACCAACTCCGGCATGAAAATTTGTAACCAATCACCGGCAACATCACTTGCAATGGTGGCAAAACCGAAGCTAAAAGACCATATTATAACGCAGGGTACAACATCGCGAGATGAGGCGTTTTCAAAGAGTGCTCTCATCATAAAAGCGGTTGCAACTCCTCCTATCGCTCCAAATATAGCAAAACTATAAAACGCGAGCACCGCCATTTCTAATGACGATCCTAAAGTGTAGAAAAGTGGAGTAGCACCCCCGATGCAACTCAAAGCCCAGACAAGCGAAATAAATAGCCCTTGTTTCCACGAGACTTTCCCGCCAGCCGTCCTGATGAGGATAGAATGCGACAAACCTCCCACAAGACCGAACATCCCTATGGTGGCTTGAGCGGCAAGTAAATTGGGAAAGTCGAAAAATCGTGCAGAAAAAATACCGGCAACTCCAAGCAAAACCGCGACCCCCCATCCCAGTATTGAGCGAAAAATTAAGGAGACTGTGTCTGGTAATTTCGCTTTTACACTATTTGCATATATTTTCACCGCTCTGATCATCTTTAATGAAACTTACTAAGAAATTCACGTGCCCGAGCAGCTGCTCGGCTTCCGGGATAGCGTTTGATCACTGCTTGCCAGCTTTGTTTTGATTTTTCATATTTGCCAAGTCTATAATAACATCTTCCCAACTTAAACAATGAATCTGCAGATTTTTTACCCTTTTTATACTTGATAAGGACCGTCTCAAAGGCCTCACAGGCTTCTTTGTATTTTTTTTGCATGAAATAATTTTCGCCTATCCAGTATTGAGCGTTTTCACTGAAATCGGCATCAGGAAACATTTCCAGTAAACGCTGGAGTTTTTTTCTGGATGCTTCATACTTCCGACCGTGAAAAAGATAGAATGCCTCAGTATACAAAGCCTTTGGTTTCACAGCATCTGCTAACTGGTTATAGTTTTCCAGTTTTTCCTGAAGCATTTGAATGGTAGATTTTAATTTTTCTATCTCTCCTTGTGACAATTCTTTTTGGCTTTTCAATTGAGCATTTAGATTTTGTAATTCCTTTTGAAGTACTTCATTTTGGTTTATTAACTGATCATATTGTTTTTTTGTTTCACTTATAGCGGTCGCTGCTTCCTTTTTAGCATTCAACGCGATATCCGCAGATTTAACTTTCAAGGCTTCAGATTCGTTAAGGTATTCAAACAAACGTCCTCTGGCCTCTTTTTGAAATGCATCTTCGGCCTGTTTATAATATTGCTCAGCTTTGGCAAAATTGGACGGAGCTGCAGATTGAGCACCAGCTAATTTGGCGTAGTTGATGGCTGTTTCCGCCTCCATAAGGTTTGTCTTTGCAATTTCTGCTTTTTGCGAGGCACATCCCGCATGTAAAAAAACAAGAAGGATAGAAATGTATTCGATGTGAAATATTTTCATGATTGGCCTCTACAAAACATTGAAGAAAATAGTAGATGATACTTTAACCCGGACATCCTATTTGATCCTCAGAGTACAAACGCCATCCCATTTTTCTTTTGATGCAACAGGCGGATTTTTCTTGTATATTAGACATCGCCGAATATAAACACTAGATGGTGTAGTTTTACTACCAGGATAGCGCTCAATTTTTAGGGATTGCTTGAATTTTGCGATTGCATCATCCCAGTCCATGTTCAAGTAATGTTGCATAGCTGCATTAAAAATCTTGAACAGCATTTTTTCTTGTTTACTTAATTTGCCTTTCATCGCGCAAACTTCGTATATTTTCACAGGCTCAGTCTTACCCACTACGATTACCTTATCAATATAGCGGGCATCGATCAAGTCCATGACTTTTTTCTTTTCTCCACTTTCATCGGTGAAATCCATATTCATCGTATACTTGCTGGCAACGCTGTAGATACCGTATTGTTTTGCAGCATTCTCCAGACGTGCAGCCAGGTTCACATTATCTCCCATCATTGTGTAATTCATTCGTGTAGTACTACCCATGTTACCTACGACAATTTCACCGGTATTGATGCCGATCCGCATCTTCATATCATGAACAAGCTTTGGCCATTTGGCTCCGGGAATCCATTCTTCCGGCGGCAAGTTCTTTGTATTTCGATTAGGTTCGCCAGGAAGTTGTTTCTCATTGCGCCATTTTTCGCAAAGTTCCCCAAGTCTTTTTTGCATAGATAGGGCTGTCCGGACAGCCCGCAATGCGTGATCCGGCAAATCCGCAGGTGCTCCAAAAAAGGCAAGGATTGCATCTCCTTCATATTTATCCAGACATCCTTCCTCGTAGATGAGGATATCTGTCATGGCCGTTAAGTATTCGTTGAGAAGATCTACAAGCTGCTCAGCCGTCAGTTTTTCAGAAAAAGAAGAAAATGCCTGTATGTCTGTAAAATAAGCGGTAATATTTCTGGACTCTCCACCAAGTTCAGGAACAGACTTGTTTTTGTACATATTGTCAATTACTTCAGGAGCCAGGTAGTTTTCAAATGTTGACTTTAGAAATCTTTTGTCCCGTTCTTCAATAAAGTACCTATACGCTGCGATCACCATATAGGTAAAAATGATCTGCAGCGCTGGAAAAGTAAAATTGAGAATAAGCCTATATTTGACAAATGCGATTTGGACTGCTGCCGAATATGTGACCAGACAGGTTATTGAAAAAAGTATGGCCCACAAATTGCTTAGTCTATGAATCGTGATACCCAGGATCAAGCCAAGAAAAAGGATAACGGCAATATTAAAGTATTGAACCCACAATGGATCACTGAGGAAATCATTTTGGAGAATGTTTTCAACGACAGTCGCTTGTTTTTCAACACCATAAAACGCCGGGCTAAATGGCGTTGGCCATAGATCCGCAAAACCTACTACAGCTCCTCCCACCAGCACAACTTTGTCTTTTAATTTATCTGTTGGAATTTTACCTTGCAGGATGTCCGCCACAGGATAGGACGGAAAGGTAAAGGCAGGGCCGTAATAATTAATCAGTGCGGATCCATTACTGCCAATCGGAATATCACTGGCACCGATAGTAACCTTTTTATTAAAATGCAGAACAATGTCTTCATTATTTAATCCAAGATATGCCTGGGCTATACGGAGTCCTAATGGAGCAAAAAATGCACCATCATGATTAATCACCATGTATTCATAGCGCAATGCTCCATCTGTATCAGTATCAGTATTGACAAATCCCATACTTTTTGCCGCCCTGGCCAACACCGGTACCGGAATGGTACGATTTTCAAAGATATTCGGTTCAAAAATGTCAAGCTCAGCCTGGTTAGCAAACGATAAGTAAGCCATTTTCAAAAGCAGATCGTTTGACAATGGCTCTGACTCTTCGTGTGAGGGAAGAAAAGCCATCCCCAATACCACATTTCCAAATTCTTCCATTTTTGAAGCCATTAGCGCGTCTTTATCAAAGGCTTTACCGGCCTCTATTACTTTATTATAAAATTTACGGCTCTTTGGTGATTCATCCAACAGACCGAATGAGCGATAGGACTCAGCTAATTCCTTGAATTTTTCCAGCTCCTGGGGCACCTCAGGATCAGGAAAGAGTATGTCAAACCCTATTGTTTTCACACCAGACTCTTTGAGTGTCTCGATAAGACGAGCGATGAGTGATCGAGACCACGGCCATCGTCCATACACATTTATACTTTTTTGATCAACAAGTGCGATAACAACTTTTCCCGACGGCTTAACCGGGCCCCTTAACAAAAAGCGTATATTAAGACTTTCTTGATGAATAAAATCAAATATGGAACCCACAGGAGTAAGGGGAAGGACAATGAACATTATGGCAATCACCATACTCATCCAAAACGTCTTGAATTGAAATATTTTGGAAAAAATGTTCATAGCAGAAAAAAAATCGCTTCGGGTCCTTTGTTTTTTTATTAAGATTGAAAACAGATATTTATCTATTTATATGGTAACCAGCTGTTATGTCAAGAAAAAAAGATGGACATTTAAAATACCTCAAAAGTCCCCCAATATGATCTTTCCCAGACGCAATTTTAAAGAACTAATAAAGCTGTTTATGTCATTATCCAGACCCATGAATGAAAGATCTTCCTCCAATCTATCCAGATGCTTTTTTGCATCATTAATACCTTTTCGGCTACGGTCGGCCCATGGCGAATAAGCATCATTTTCAAGCGCCTTAATATAATGTTCAATGCTTTTTTCCACAAACGAGAGTCCATCAAATAGCAGCTGTGTTCCCACAATATAATCACCATCTTTTAATTTTTTCAACCCATCTTTCCAGGTTAATTCCTCCCGCTGTTTATAAATCAGGGCGATCTTCACATATCCCTCGGCGACATAACGACTATAGGGATATTCTCTTAAAATCGTCCTGTACAAGGCCTCTGCCCTGTCATATTCCGCCAATTTTTCATGACACTTGGCTGTAAATAAAATAGAGTTAATTATATCACGGTGGTCATAACGTGATCGGTTACGAAGAAGCGGATCCATAATTTGGATAGCCCTTTTAAAATGTTTTGCAGCATGTTTGTCTTTCCCTTTATGGTAATAGACGCTTCCGCGTTTGTATTCTCTAAATCCTGCAATGTATTTCCTGACGGGTATGTTTCTAAAGATGGCCCCTGCTATAATACAACATGAAACACTTATTATAACAAGGCTGAAAAGCAAAGGTCTTGCCCTGCCAACTCCAAGTTCGAAAGATTCCCAAATGCGTTTCCACCTTTTGCCGGCTTTTCTGTAATAACTTGAGTCAAATCTTGTAGAAGTGCCTTTTAAACTTAGAATTCCTTTAATTATAAGTAACACAAACAATCCACCGGTTATCCAAAGACCAATTATTTCCCAATGAGATCTCTCATAGGTAAGAGTTACCTCTTCTTCCCGAGGAATTACCAGCATCAAATGAGGGCTTACCGGATAGACCCCATTGGCTCCTTGCACCTTCCAATTGGGAAAATAGGAAACCTTGATTAAGTGGGGAAGACCAATCTTGTTAGTCGTAAATCGAATCTTCAAATGATCTAAATGGGTAGCTATTTTGAGGTCTGTCCGATCCAAATATTCAGAATAGAATGGATCAAAATCGATAACAGAATCTGTTCTTTCTAAAAAGACAGCTCGGTCCTTGTCATCTTTAACAAATCGATCAGGTACAAAAAGGGTATTAATCCTATTTATATTCTTGTACCAGGAAAAAAATTCATCTGTCCATTTTTTACCTGTATATAGTACAGGTCGAACCTTTGGAAGATCCACATATCTTCCATCACATGCGGTATATCTATATAAGGTAATCTTGCCGAATGTGGCTTCTTTTTCAAACCAAGGAGAGGTGGAAAGGGCCTTTTTGGCCTTCTTCGTCATGACTACAAGTTGTGAAATATTATAAAGATTGAAATGGATCGGAAGAGCTTCCGGGTTCATTTTAGAGAGAATTTGAGGTTTAGGAGTTTTGATATCTCTTGAAAATTCGGTTTGAAGAAAGGCGATACATCTTGAGGCGATGGAGCCGGCGTAATGGATTCCTTCAAGGGTTTGGCGCCCGGAAAAGAAGGGTATTGATTCAAAGACACGATCTCCTCCATACGGGCCGTATAGATCACATTTTTCGTATCCCACCCTGGGAGCATTTAAAGGGTCAACCGTTTTGAGATATTGGTTAACTTCGACAAAATCGCTATAGCCTGAAGCCATTTCGTAACCCTTATTGTTGAATCGATACCAGTCATAAGACTTGGAAGCTCCGAAAATAACGATAAGTATGGCACTATAAGCGATCGTAACGGCACTCAATATCCTTACAGCCTTCCCTTTTTGGATTACAAAAGGCCCTAAAGTTTCAGCGCAAAAAATGAGAAGAATAGAATA
>Ga0209976_10001875_pt1 | contig 12154 bp, 10 predicted proteins | sample SumtaG_FD_182806 | JGI IMG/M metagenome (GOLD analysis project Ga0209976, IMG submission 182806) | Deep subsurface microbial communities from Indian Ocean to uncover new lineages of life (NeLLi) - Sumatra_00157 metaG (SPAdes) (version 2) | ecosystem: Environmental > Aquatic > Marine > Oceanic >... | reverse complement strand
AGAGCCTCTGGCTTATCGACAATATGTTGCTCAGGTTCAGCTTCAACTATTACCGTTTCTCCGCCTGTCACCTTGGCTTTAGGCGGCCAAAATTCGCCATTTACGGTGATTTTATGCGCGTCTAGCCAGGTTTTGAGCAGGGATCGGGAATATTCTGGCAATAATTTGGCCAAAGCCTGGTCAATGCGGTCGCCAGCTAATTCTTGTGGGATAATCAATTTGTGCTTCATGTGAGGAGAATACATTATATTATTGCCGATTGGCAATAATACGGTTTGTTTATCTGCTAAATATCGTTATAATTCAGCGTGGAATCGTAACTATTTTCTAGTATAGGCGATTATGGACTTTTGGGTTACTTTTTTCTCCTCCATGGTACTTTCATGTACTTCCCGCGCCTGTATCCGTTGGCGCTAGTCGTCGAAAAAAGCAACCCAAAACCCCTTGTAATCGCCCTTTAAAATTTAGGTGATAGGCGATATTTTATTGATTTAGAGGATAAAAAATGAAAAACATTAAGTTGGTTATTATTGCCATGATGGCTGTGTTGTTGGTAGGTTGTGCGTCAACACCTGATGTATCTACTTTGTATCAAGGTCAATCCGAGTCGAAAATTTTTCATGATGGCGAATGTTTAATGCTAAAGAGACATTATAGTGAAGCGGTTAAGCATTTTGAGGTAATGGACGCGCGTTATCCGTTTGGTAAATATTCACGCCAAAGCCAATTAGATATTATTTATGCGTACCTCAAAAACGACGATACGCTTTCAGCTTTGGCATCGGCAGATCGATACATTAAATTATATCCGACCGGACCTGATGTAGATTATGCTTATTATATGCGTGGTTTAATTAGATTTAACCAAAATCATGGTTTTTTTGAAAAATATTTTCCAACTGATTTTGCCAAACGTGATTTAACCATGGTAAAACAAGCTTATGGCGATTTTCGTATGTTGCTGCACTATTTTCCACGCAGCAAATATGCGCCGGATGCTGCAATACGTTTGCGTTATATTCGCAATATTATTGCTAGACATGAGTTACAGGTTGCGGAATGTTATTTGAAACATGATGCGTATGTTGCTGCAGCTAATCGTGCCAATATCGTAGTACAAAATTATCAGGGTACTCCGGCGGTGCCACATGCTTTGGAGGTGATGGTTAAAGCTTATTGTAAATTAAATTTACCGCAAGATGCAGCAGAAGCGACGCGTGTTTTGCAAACTAACTTTCCTAATGCTAAAGTATAACATGTATACCAATAATACCCCAAAATGCGAATTTCTAGCTTCCACTTTTGCTCTAAACGAGATCATTTTAAGCGCGCAATATTTTCCGATATTACTTGCTTAAAATGATCTCGTTTAAAGTAAAATTGTTTGCTATAATCTTTGCATTTTGAGGTATTATTGGTATATGCACAACATTAAAAATATTCGCAATTTTTCTATTATTGCCCATATTGATCATGGTAAGTCGACTTTGGCAGATCGATTTATTCAATTATGCGGTGGTTTGAGTGCGCGCGAAATGTCAGAACAAGTTCTCGATTCGATGGAGATCGAACGTGAACGCGGCATTACAATTAAGGCGCAAAGCGTAACTCTTAATTATCAAGCATCCGATGGACAAATTTATAAATTAAATTTTATTGATACGCCGGGACATGTGGATTTTGCCTATGAAGTTTCGCGTTCGTTATCGGCATGCGAAGGAGCTTTGTTGGTGGTTGACGCGTCACAAGGCGTGGAAGCGCAAACGGTTGCGGTTTGTTATATGGCGCTTGAACAAGGATTAGAAGTTATTCCGGTTTTAAATAAAATGGATTTATCGCAAGTTGAACCCGAACGTGTTATCAAAGAAATCGAAGATATCATCGGCATTGATGCACATGACGCAATTTCCGTAAGCGCAAAAACTGGCACGGGTGTTAAAGATTTATTAGAAATTTTAGTGGCAAAAGTTCCGCCACCAACGGGTGACAATAATTTACCGTTGCAAGCATTAATTATTGATTCTTGGTTTGACAATTATTTAGGTGTGGTGTCATTGGTGCGTATTATGCAAGGAACACTAAAAGAAAAAGATAAAATTCAAGTGATGTCGACGGAAAAAAATTATGTTGTTGACGATGTTGGAGTTTTTACCCCGAAGCGTAAACAAATCGGCGAGTTGCATGCAGGTGAAGTAGGTTATGTAATTGCGGGAATCAAAGATATTTATGGCGCGCCAGTAGGGGATACGTTAACATATGCCAAACAACCTGCAAACGAACCGTTGATCGGTTTTAAACGGGTTAAACCACAAGTTTATGCTGGTTTATTTCCGGTGAATTCTGAAGACTATGAAGCTTTTCGTGAAGCTTTGGCGAAGTTAAGTTTAAATGACGCCGCATTATTTTATGAACCAGAAACTTCGGTTGCGTTAGGGTTTGGTTTTCGTTGTGGATTTTTAGGTTTGTTGCACATGGAAATTGTGCAAGAACGTTTAGAACGTGAATATGATCTTAATTTAATTACCACCGCACCTACGGTAATTTATGAAATTGTGACAACCAAAGATGAAATTTTGCATATCGATAATCCAGCGAAATTACCAGCGATTACTAATATTTTAGAGATGCGCGAACCAATTGTGACCGCACATATTTTAGTGCCACAAGAATATATTGGCAGCGTCATGAAATTATGTATTGAAAAACGCGGTGTACAAACTAAAATGGTTTATCATGGCAATCATGTGGCATTAAGTTATGAAATGCCGATGAATGAAGTGATTGTGGATTTGTTTGATCGCTTAAAATCGGTAAGTCGTGGTTATGCGTCACTTGATTATGCGTTTACCAGATTTCAAGTTGCCGATTTAGTTAAGTTAGATATTTTAATTAATGGCGAAAAAGTTGATGCATTAACTTCGATCGTACATAAAGATCAAGCATATAAAAAGGGTCAAGCATTAACGCGACGGATGAAAGATATTATTCCGCGGCAAATGTTTGCAATTGCAATTCAAGCGGCGATTGGCGGCAACATCGTTGCGCGCACCACGGTAAAAGCGATGCGCAAAGATGTAACTGCAAAATGTTATGGCGGAGACGTTACGCGTAAACGTAAATTATTAGAAAAACAAAAGAAAGGGAAGAAGCGCATGAAAAAAGTTGGTAAAGTTGATTTGCCACAAGAAGCGTTTTTAGCGGTATTAAAATCTCAAACTGAGGAATAAAAAATATGAATATTAATGTGCCTTTGGTATTAGTAATTTTAGCTATGCTTACAGGAATAATTTGGTTGTTCGATGCAATATTTTTTGCGCGCGAGCGTAAACGCACGCATAAAAAAATGTCGGTGATCATAGATTATGCTCGATCATTTTTCCCGATAATTTTGATTGTATTGTGTATTCGTTCATTTATAATTAATCCTTTTCGGGTTCCGTCAGGTTCTTTAGAGCCAACCATTTTGACCAATGAATTTATTGCGGTAAATCAATTTACCTATGGATTGCGTTTGCCGGTTTTGAATACGAAAATAATTAAAATTAGTGAACCAAAAATTGGCGATATTGTGGTATTTCGTTATCCGGCCAACCCAAGTATTAATTATATTAAACGTGTAGTTGGTACGCCCGGAGATCACATTGTATATATGAATAAAATTTTATATATAAATGGCAAAAAAATGTCGCGGCAATATTTACGAGATGCAATTGATGTTGGTGAAGGTAATATTCCGGTAAAAGTTTTTCAAGAAAATATAAATGGCAAAAAACATTTGATTTATATTCGCAAACAAGGTGGTTATACTGACAATCTTGATGTTGTAGTACCAAAAAACATGTATTTTATGATGGGTGACAACCGCGATGGTAGCGAAGATAGTCGTTATTGGGGTTTCGTGCCGGAAAAAAATATTGAGGGTAAAGCATTTTTTATTTGGTTTAGCATTGATAAAAATAAACCGATGAATCGTTTTTATGAAATTTATAAAAAAATCAGGTGGAATCGAATTGGCACGAGGATTTAATTATTATGGATAATAAGTTTGCGCAATTAATGCATAAAATCAAATATGATTTTGCTGATATTTCTTTGTTAAATACGGCATTAAGTCATCGTAGTTGTGGTAAAACAAATAACGAAAGATTGGAATTTTTAGGTGATTCTTTAGTTAATTTTATTGTGGCATATGAGTTATTTAAGCGTTTTCCTTCTGCGCAAGAAGGAGAATTAAGTCGTCTGCGCGCATTTTTAGTAAAAGGGGAAACGCTTGCTGCGATTGCTAAAGAATTTGATTTAAGCCAATATATTCGGCTGGGCGGCGGTGAACTAAAAAGTGGCGGAGCTTATCGCATTTCAATTTTAGCGGATGCGGTTGAAGCAATTATTGGTGCAATATTTTTAGATAGTGATTTAGAAACATGTTATGCCAAAGTTGCCGAGTGGTATCAAGATCGCATAAATGAATTATCTTTGGAAGAAGTTTATAAAGATCCAAAATCATTATTGCAAGAATTGGTGCAATCCAAACAATTACCTTTGCCGGAATATAATTTAATTAAAATTATTGGCAAAGAACATCAACAAAAATTTATTATCGAGTGCATTGTTAAATTATTAGATAAGCCGGTTAAAGGGGAAGGTACTAGCAGACGTAAGGCAGAACAGGCAGCAGCGAGTGCGGCTTTAGAGGAACTGGAAAATGTCGGTGAATAAAAAGCATTGTGGTTATGTTGCGATTATTGGTCGACCTAATGTTGGCAAATCAACTTTATTAAATGAAATTTTACATAAAAAAATTAGCATTACCTCACATAAGCCGCAAACCACACGACATCAAATTTTTGGCATTAAAACCGTTGAGAATATCCAAGCGATTTATGTTGATACTCCAGGTATTCACGCGCGAGCTAAAAATGTGTTGGGACGTTTTATGAATCGTGCGGCAACCGCGATGCTTGAAGATGTTGATGTGATTGTGTTTATGTTGGATGCTTCTGCTTGGACACAAGGAGATGAGCTGGTTTTAAAACATTTACAAAAAGTTAAATGCCCGGTAATTTTAGCCTTAAACAAAATTGATTTGATTAAAGATAAAAAAAAATTATTGCCGATCATTGATGAAATGTCAAAAAAAATGACGTTTGCTTCGATCGTGCCAATTTCGGTAACCAAAAACATTAATCTTGACGAGTTAGAAAAACTAATTAATTCGCATTTACCAGAAAATGTATTCTTTTTCCCGAAAGATCAAATAACCGATAAAGATGATCGATTTATGATTGCGGAAACCGTGCGGGAAAAAATTATGCGGGTGACGCATAAAGAAGTTCCGTATGGTACGGCAGTGATGGTTGAGTCCCTGCAGAAAAAAGATAAAATCTTGCACCTTGATGTGATTATTTGGGTAGAACGAAAGGGGCAAAAAATTATTATTATTGGTAAAAAAGGGGAGAAGCTAAAAGAAATTGGCAAGCAAGCGCGACTTGATTTAGAAAAAATGTTTGGTTGCAAAATTTTTATTTCATTATGGGTGAAGGTGAAAGAAGGTTGGGTCGATGATAAACGAAGTTTAACTGAATTAGGAATGTAGGGGCACGGCGTGCCGTGCCCTGTTGGGCAAACATATGAATTCTAACCTACAACCAGCTTATGTTTTACATTACCGCAATTATCGCGAAACTAGTTTTTTAGTAGAGCTTTTAACTCAATATGCAGGGCGCATTTCGGTAATTGCGCGTGGCGCGAAACGTGCTAAATCACCAATGAAAGGATTAATTCAACCTTTTATTCCTATTGCTGCAGCATGGCGTGGCAAAGGATCTTTACCAACTTTACAAACCGCGGAAATTTGTGGCAAACCAATTATATTGCGCGATAATAAATTATTTAGTGGTTTTTATTTAAATGAATTATTAACCTATCTTTTGCATCGACATAGTCCGTGTGAAAATATTTTTAATTTGTATAAAGATGTTTTGTATCAATTAAGTGCTGCGATCGATACCGAACCGATGCTACGTAAATTTGAAAAATATTTATTACATGAATTAGGGTATGCTCTGCAATTAAATCATGAGGCGCATTCGGAAAAACCAATTGAGAAAACCAAGCATTATTTGTTTATTCCACATGAAGGTTTTAGCGCGGTACAATCAAGTAAATCAACACAAATAAATCATGCGATTTTTAACGGCAAAAATCTATTAAAAATTGCCCTAGATGATTTTAATGACATTGAAGTGTTACGAGACGCCAAACGTTTGATGCGGTTTGCATTGCAACCATTGCTAGGTGACAAAATGATTAAAAGTCGCGAATTGTTTAGCTAAATTTTTGCTTGCAAAGTCGTTGGCACGCTTAATGGTGAGATTCCAATCAATTATTTTTGTCATATATATTCCTTTAAGATTTATAAATATCATGCTAATATACATGTTTTATGTGGATTTTGTCAAATTTATGCGTATATTATTTACTAATACAGGTTCATGGGGTACGGGAAGTTTTACCGCAATTAATGCGATGGTGAAAGAATTATTAAAGCTTGGCCATCAAGTTAAAGTTTTTTTTCCAGATGCGGGTATGCATTCGCGTGACAAAGAACATTATTATTCTCAACCAGAGATTTATGAAATTTGGAAATTCCCGATAAAAAATAAAGATACAGAATTAAAGACATTTCCTTTAATGATTCCGGACCCAAATCCTAGAGTTTCCGATATTATAACGTTTAAAGATTTAACCCAAAAACAACTACAACTTTATATAGATGATTTTTCTATTAACATACAACGCGTGATTGATGATTTTAAACCGGATGTGATTGAAAGCGAACATGTTTGGATTATGGCTTATATGCTGCATAAATTGGGTTTTAGTTATGTGATTGGGGCACATATGAGCGACCAAATTGCTTTTAAATATGATCAAGGGATGCAATCACGTGCAATCGAAGCAGCCAAACATGCTAAAACAATATTTGCGATTTCAAATTATGTTAAGCGAGAATTAATTTCACTTTATCAAATACCGGACGAAAAAATTGTGATAACGTATAATGGATTTGATGAGGATGTTTTTTACCCAAAAGCTCTACAACGTGAAAAAGTTTTGCAAGAATTTAAACTTAATTTGCCTGAAGATGCAAAAATTATAACTTTTGCGGGGAAAATATCGAAAACCAAAGGTATTGATATTGTGTTACAAGCAGCGCAATTGATTGATAAGAAATATCAAGCGCATTTTTTAATTTTTGGTTCGGGAAAAATCGAGGCAAATTTACCTAACGTGCATTTTTTAGGACATCACATGTCAGAAAGACTTGCGCAAGCGCACAATGTTGCGCATTTGTGTGTGGCGCCATCGCGCGAAGAAGGGTTTGGTATATCATCGCTAGAAGCAATGGCGTGTGGTTTGCCGGTTATTGTTTGTGAAAATACTGGCGCAGAGGAGTTTGCAATTGGTGAAATTATTGAGCAAGAAAATCCAAAAAGCTTAGCGGATGCAATCATAAAAATTTTATCACTGCCTAAAAATGAATATAATAAATTATCCAAACAAGCTATCGCCAAAGCACAAGATTTTTCGTGGGAGCATATAGTCCAAGAAAGATTAAGATGTTACCAAGCGACGGAAGCAACATGACCTTTTGAAAAAAAGAGCAATTTTTTTGGTATCAAATATTTTTTAATTCCTTAAGGTTCCCTTAAATCCGTGAGAAAAAGCGACTAAAAGCGAAGATTTAAGCGATAAAAGCAGGGATTTTTGCTAAAATAAGCTGTTTTCAAAAACTCACCTGGGAGGTGAAAAAAGTGCAACGGTTTACTATAGGGACTTGCGACGAAGATATAACCTCAAATTCTGGTTTGGCTTTGATCGGCGCGGCGATAAAAAGGCGAACTAGTTTGTGTGAGATAAACAAAAAGTTGGCGCCATCGCATCACGGAATATCGCACAGTGATATATTAACTTCATATTTAGGAGTTTTAAGTTTAGGTAAAAACGATTTTGAGGCTTTGAATTTTCATCGAGACGATCCATTTTTTGCATATTCAATGCAAATTAAAAAATCACCATCAGTTGAAAGATTACGACAACGAATGGATTTAAATGCTAAATTATATCGTCCATTTGTAGAAAAAGCGGCGATTGATTTTTTGGTAAAAAGTGAAGTTAAATTGACCGCTACATCGATAGGCCATGTTCCGGTGGATATTGATGTAAGCTGCATGGACAATTCAAACAGTCAAAAGGAAGGGGTAAGTTACACTTACAAAGGTTTTGACGGTTACGCGCCGATTATGGGATATATTGGAGAAGAAGGATATTGTTTGGCTCTTGAATTACGCGAAGGCAAACAACATGTGCAAGCTGGTTCGAATATGACGATAAAGCGCGTAATAAATCGGGCATGTAAAGTGACTAAAAAATCGTTGTTAATGCGAATGGACGCCGGACATGATGACACATTAAATTTTATTGAAATAAACAAACAAGCAAAAGCGCGAGATCGAGAGATTGCTTTTATAATAAAATGGAATCCGCGACAAAAGCTAAACGAATTCTATAAGTTATATTGGTTAAATTACGCTGCAAAAAAAGGGTATTTAGTTGAAAGAGAATCGGGAAATAGGATGGCGATATTTGATATCTTATCAGAGAGGATTCACAAAAAAAGTGGCTTAAGCGGAAAATTTAGACGGGTGATGCGAGTTCGGGAAATAAATGTAGATAAAGATGGCCAAATATTATTGGTACCGGAAATTAAAATAGAAGGTTGGTGGACATCGTTGGATATTAGCAACGAAGAAGTAATTAAATTATATGATGGTCGAGGCACATCAGAGCAATATCACAGTGAATTAAAAACGGATTTAGACTTAGAAAGATTACCATCAGGTAAGTTTGCGACGAATCAGTTGGTTTTAAGTTGTGCGATGTTGGTTTATAATATTTTGCGTTGGCTTGGCCAAGAAGGATTAACTGGAAGAAAAGCGCCGATAAAACACAAAGCGAGGCGCAGAAGGATACGCACAGTAATTCAGCATTTAATGTATTTTGCAGCGCGTTTAATTAAAACAGGGAGAAGATTAAAGATCGCTTTTGGCAAACATGCACCGTGCAAATCGATATATGAGATGCTGTATTATAAGCTTGCGTTTCAATAAAACCAAAAAGTCACGCTGCGTGGATAAAGTTCAAAAAATGCGAAAAAAATCAAATCACGATGCTCTCGCTTGCTCGCTTTATTTAAAAAACGTCAGAATTTGGTGAAATTAGGAAAAATCAGTTTAAAAACCACCAGTATGTCATTGAAAATTCGTGGACAGAAATATAAACCGACGCTATTTGGCAAATTCTCAAAAAATCACAAAAAATCGCATTTATCTCACGGATTTAAGGTTCCCTTAAGAATCAATAGCTATAATTGAAGCGAAATGGTGATATTTGCCACTTTTTATGTTGTTAGCGATAGGGGAGATATATGTTTCAATCTTTTGAAAAGCGCTTTAAACAAGTCATTATGAAAATGAACTTGCAATCATTAAACTCATTCAATCCAAAATCTTTGAAAAGTGTTGTGAATAAAAGAATGTTTAATAGACCATCTAATACCGATTATTTTTCTGCAGAAGACCTCAACAAGGTTACTGCATTAGAATATATTTGTTTTAGAAATTTTGGTCGTAAATCACCTTCTTTGGATGAAGAAAAAGAAATCACCGAAGAAATAATAAAAATTTTAGTTGCTAAAGGAGCAGATCTAAACATAAAACATCCTTCATGGACTGCTTATAGTAATACTTTACTCATGGAATCAATTGCTTGTGAAAGTAAATGTCTATGGTTGACTAAAATATTGATAGACGTAGCCACAACTTCTGAGCATAATCGCAAATCATTGATTCTGGGAGATGGAGTAAAAGATGATTCGCCTAAAAATATGGCTAATCCACTTATTTTTTCTATATTAACGGGTCAATCTGATGAGATAATTTTGCACCTATTGAATAGCATCTCTGATGAAGATCTAAAAGTTTGTTTGGCCGCTACTTATGAAGGATTAAGTCCATTACATTTAGTTTGTTTTGTGCGCAGAAATGTAATTATAGAAGCATTGGTGAAAAAGGGTGCCGATATAAACGCAAAAGATATAGTTGGTTTAAAACCTGCTGATTATTATTGTGAAGATTTACATGGTAATTCGCTAGATCACAACTTTACAAGCTATGCTGCACTAGCATTTTCTTTAAAAGAAAAAGATGGTAAAGCAATGCTAACAATAGTTTCAAAGGGTTATACAACATACAATAATCAATATCCAATTTTTTGTAATATATGTTCTATGTTCAGTGTGCCAATGCTAATTGAATATAGAGAAAAAAACAAAATAAATGATAAAATCAAGAATATTTTGAATACAAATCTTAATAAGATAATCAATACAAAATTAGAAATTGCAACTTTGATTATTGATATATTATCCATATTCAGTAAATTTCAAAACGAGATCAATCAAGAGAATGATGCTAGCATTGTATACACATTGCTAGCAATAATTTGTATACATCCTTTCTTGGCTAATATTCCTGAAGAAATATTATTAGAAATATTTGAGGTAATTAAACGGTTTATGGATATTATCAAGGTTCTAAATAAGAACATAGAATTAACCAGCGAGAATTTAATAAAGAAACTTTTCAATGCTGTAGAAGAAAGTCAAAAAAAACATTTGGATGTTTATATGCTAAAAAGTTTGTTGGATGGGGCATTTTCACATGTTGGCATGCCATCTTATCCAAGCCAACAACTGGTTTATTTTTTACGAAATATAGAGGGTTGGGGCAAAATAAAGCATGATGAATTAATTGGTGTGATCGATATTGATAACTTTAAAGCAAACATAGCTGAAATGAGTGAGGATGGTCTAGAAGCAATTAGACAATTTTTGAACCGGAAAGACTTTGCAGTATCTCCTAAATTTGCTGTGAAATCGCAGCATATAAAAAAGCTTGTGTATGACAAAGTTAAATCCAGGTTAGTTAGGGATTTTGACAAAACTATCGCAAAAATAACGCCATAGTTTCCATATGTGCAGTATGTGGAAACATATCCATAATGCCAATTTTTGCGAGCTTGTATCCTTGGTTGTTTGCCAATCCACCTGCGTCACGGGCGAATGTTGCCGGGTTGCATGATATATATAAAATTTTTTCTGGATTAAAAATTTTTATTTTAGCAATCACTTCAGCAGCGCCTGAGCGCGGTGGATCAAGTAAAAGCTTATTATAATTTTTTGCCCAAGGAATACGCGTAAAATCTTCTTTTAAATTAAATTCATAAAAATCGATATTTTTTATATTATTCTGCGCAGCATTTTCATAACCGCGTTCGACCATTTGATTATTGCCTTCAATGCCGACAATATGTTTGCAATGTTTCGCTAAAGGAATGGTGAAGTTACCTAAGCCGCAAAATAAATCTAAAATATTTTCATCCGGCTGCGGATCTAATAATTCAATCGCTTGATTTATCATTTGGCGATTTATTGCTGGGTTTACTTGGGTAAAGTCGGAAGGATGGAATTGTAGTTTTATTTGGTGATCTGGTAGGGAATACGATAACCTATCATCGTTACTGGATCCCGCAGGTCTTGTCCGCGGGGATGACGAGACAGAAGAGCTGGATCCCGCAGGTCTTGTCCGCGGGGATGACAAGCTTTTTTCCGGCCAGATTTTATGAATGGTATTTGGGCCTTTGGGTTGTAAATAAATTTCTAATTTTTGTTGTTTGGCAAAGACAATAATTTTTTCTAAATCAATCAATGGTAAAGGTTTAAGGTGCCGAATAATTAACGCGGTTTTTGTGTCTCCAATCGCTACTTCAATTTGTGGAATCACACGTAAGCTATTTAAACTGGTGATTAATTTGCGTAATGGGATAATTTTGTCTCCTATGCTGGGATGCAAAATTTGGCAACCGGTAATTTCTGTAATGTAACGACCGTTTTGTTCGCGAAAGCCAACCAACACGCCACCTTTTTTATCAACACACCTGACTCCTAAGCGTGCTTTGTGGCGATAACCATAATTAACACCAATTAATGGCGATAAAATTTCTTGTGGAATAACTTTACCAAAGTGTTGTAACA
>Ga0209976_10001874_pt1 | contig 12165 bp, 31 predicted proteins | sample SumtaG_FD_182806 | JGI IMG/M metagenome (GOLD analysis project Ga0209976, IMG submission 182806) | Deep subsurface microbial communities from Indian Ocean to uncover new lineages of life (NeLLi) - Sumatra_00157 metaG (SPAdes) (version 2) | ecosystem: Environmental > Aquatic > Marine > Oceanic >... | reverse complement strand
TTTATCGGTGATTGAGTTTTATATTCGATCACCGAGTAAAGCTTTTAAAGTTTAATGTTTTTTATAGGAGGAAGAAAATGACAGAAACAGGCAAAAGACATTGGGAAGAACGGGTAGAACTTGCAAGAGAAAAGATGCGTACTGTAAAATCAGTTAGTGCTTCTAGGCGCTGGTCTGAAGAACTGAAACTCGCTCAGAGAATGCTAAAAGATAATTTGCCCACTACCGATTCTGAGGGATTCAACGCATAGGTTTTATTGACAGTCAAGCTTATGTTTGACTGTCATGTAAAACTTTTAAAGTTTTAAAAAATATCATAGGAGGGAATTAATGAAATATAAATATGGCATGAAACATCGGCCATTTGGAATCGGTTGCCAGCCAAGGGGTGTGGCAAGTGTAGTGGATTGTAATAAAGCCGATACTAGCTATTACAATATAATTGTATATAACCGGGAATTAACCGATCAAGAAATCAATAGTTTTGAATTGATTAAAATAAAAGGAGAATAAAATGAGACAATGTGAATTATTTGACGCGATTGAAGAATGGGAATCTGTGCGTGGTAAGTTTAATTTTGTTGATTATTTTCAGAAACATGCGCACGTTGAAACCTTACAGCAATTAAAAGAAAGCATCGAAGAAGATATTCTTTGTGATAAATTAGCTAGAGAAGACTAAAAATTGATTAAATGATAAGGAGTATGAAATGGACAAGTACAAGGTAAGTTTTTTACCGACTAAAAAAAGTCGGAAGATGAAATCGTATTTTCTGTATACACTAAGTGATAGAGGCGCTATCAAAGCTGCTGAAATTGAAATAAGCCGCCGTTTTCCTGGTGGTGAGATTATCAGTATCCAGGGGCCGGATCATGGATTTATTGATTTACCATCTGGAAATCATTCATAGAATTTGTTATAATATAGGTGGAAAAATATGATGAATTCAATTTTCGAGAATAAAATGATTTTAACCGATCGATTACAGCGAACGGTAGATATCGTGGATAGGGTCGAGTTAGAAAATTCAATAAGTATGCTTGATGATCTCGACGACTCATTAGAGCCGTATGTACCGATTACAGCGACTAATTCAAGGTATTGTTGAATAAAGGCCAGCTTAGCTCAGATGGAAGAGCATCCGCCTTGTAAGCGGAAGAGCCTCGGTTCAAATCCGAGAGTTGGCTTTAAATCGTAAAGTGCGTTTACAATTAAGCTCTGGAGAAATCCAGGGCTTTTTTGTTGATAAATATAGTTAAAAAGTACTTTACAAGATAGCAGAAATATGTTATAATGCGGTTTCAGGAGGTAAGGGTATGGATACAAAAACTAAGAAAAAAAAACCACCGGCTAAAAAGCCGACCGGCAAGGCTCTTATTAAGCGGGGCATAGATGTTCCTGCACAGTTGGCGGATACCAAGCAAATGCTTGCAGGGCTGGATAATTTCATTAGTCGGCAAAAAACGCTGATGGATTTCACCAAAGATCGGCTTACTGAGAATGTGGATTATGGGCCAGCATGGGAGGGCGATACAAAAAAGAATATCTACAAAGCTGGCTGTGAGAAGATGAAAAACTGGCTACAACTGAAAATCGGATTATTCCCTGATATACCATCATGGAAGATGCTCGGTGAAGATTCAAAGACTGTCTGCTATACTTGCTATTTAATCCGCATGAAAGATGTGCCGCTTTTGCATGAGGTAATAATTTCATTTAAAAGGCTGGATTTTGATGATGCAGAAGAAATGGCTTGGCGGGAAATTGCAATCTGTTGGGGGAAGGGGGCGGCTACCGTAAATGGCACAACCGTTAAAGATCGAAATGTAGCTGTCAAGAAAGCACGGATTCGCTCATTCAAAGATGCGACACTAGAGCTCGGTTTATCAAATGAATTTACTCAGGATGCCGCGGATTATGAGGAAGGAACCGGTGAGGGATTACCAGAAGGGGAAAGAGTAACGCCAACACCAAAACCAAAAGCGGAGCCGCCGGTAAAGCCAAAAGAAAAATCTATAAATACTATGATGGATGATGCTTTAAAGTGGTTGAATAAAGCAAACTTATTTCCGCCGAATCAGAGAAATATTTTAACCGATAAAGTAGCGGAATTACATAAGGCCGGTAATAGTGCGGCTTTAAGTGCTTTGTTGGAAAGCATAGAGCGGCAAGCAAAAACGCTGATGAAGAAAACAAATAAGGGGTAATAAATGAATGATGAAAAGAGACTAATAAAGTATACCATAGTTGGGCATTTATATTTCGAGATGGATGAAAATATCGATCTTGATGAATATTTAGACGTAATACAACGAAATGGAGATGCAGAAGTTACAGACGTAGAAATTGTAAAAAATAAGGAGAATAAAATATGAATGATTTAATGATTGCGTCTAAAGACATTGTGAGTGCAGAGCAAAGATTGATCGGTAAGGGCGATACTATAACACAAGAAATTGCCACTATAAAAATCGCTAATGAAACAATCCAAGAAGCGGCTATTGTTTTGAAACAGGAAAATCAAAAGTTTATTGTATTAGTACATGATGCTTTTGATGAACTGGTAAGCGATGCTCACCAATTACATAAAAAAGCATTTGCTAAATTAAAAGAAAATCTTAAACCGTTTGAGACCAATAAAAAAATAATCCAAGATAAACTTACTGATTATATGCTAGCTGAAAGACGCAAGAAAGAAGAAGAAGAACGCAAGCGGCAAGCCAAACTCCGTAAGGAAGAGGAAGAGCGCAGAGTTAAAGAGGAAGCGGCAAGGCTCAGGGAAGCTGAAAGATTGGAAAAAGTCGGTGACAATGAAGGCGCAGAGTTAGCACTTAATCAAGCTGAGGAAGTCCGTGAACAGCCGATTATAATTCCTGAATATAACATTCCTCAACAAATGAAAAAACCTGGTGTCCAGATGCGAACGCATTGGAAATATCGGGTTATTGATCCTAAAAAGGTAAAGCGGGAATTCTTAATGTTGGATATGGTTAAAATCAATAAAACCGTGACCGCATTAAAAGGGGCTGCTGCTGAAATAGTCGGCGGGATTGAACCATATGAGGATACCAAAGCTATATGAAACATATTATCGAGTTTGAAGAGAGCGAGCATATTTATAAAGTCGATGGTAAGATAAAACCTGGAGTAAATGAGGTTATAACCGGAGCGGGTTTAATACGCCCGTTCCGGGGGCCTGCCAAGTATGGGATAAGGGGAACGAATGTTCATTTTGTCTGTCAATATTATGATGAGAATAGATTGTCTATTTGTCCAGCAGTATATGAAGGGTATCTGGAATCGTATAAGCAATATTTAGGAATTTATAGCCCGTTTTATTTTGCGATTGAGCAAATCCAATATAGCGAAAAATACGGTCATTGCGGTAGACCTGACAGATTAGGATTTTTTAAAAAGCAAGCTTTTATTCTTGATCTTAAATCGGGTGTGCCGACTAAAACAGACGGTATAGCTTTATATGGATATCAGTTATTGCAGGACAAGCCGATGAAATATAAACTCTATGATTTATATTTAAAGAAAGATGGTAGTATGCCAAAGCTGGTTGAACAGAATAAGCCAGTAGATCGTAATGCTTTTATGGCAGCCCTTGCTATCTATCATTGGAAATGTAATGGCAAAAGTTAAATTTATTGCAGCACATATTAAGAGCGGAAAACTCGGTAGAATTATACTGGATTTAGTTGATCCGAAAGAGATCGAATGGGTCGGTGAATTCTTTAAAAAGAAAAAGGAGTATGAAGAAAAAACCGGCAATGAAAAATTATTAGAAATTGAAATAGGAATTTTTTATAAAAAGAAAACAGTCAGGCAATGGGGATTATATCAAGAGCTTATCGGTCGATTGGCTATGAAGCAAAATTGCGGAAAAGATAATATTCATAAGGGGATTAAGTTTAACTGCTATCCGGATAAAGGAATGAAAAGTAGTGCGGATTTAAATATTACTGAAATGTCAAAAGTTCTTGAATTCGCAATTAGCGAATGTTACGAAAAAAATGTAGATGTAAGAGATATTTATTGCCTATGGACAACATGGAGATATGAGCAAGAAGCCGATCCGCTTGAAGGAAGTTATCGGAATATGGCCGATTATAAATTGACGAAACCATTTTGCGAGGCTTGCTTAAAACCGCTATTAGCAGATGAAGGGCAGATGGCTCATATAATTTCTTCTGGTGTTGGCGTGTCAGATGATCCTTGGAATCGATTGAGATTATGCACTGATTGTCATATAATAACACAACATGCTAAGGGCTGGTTGGCTCTGATAGAAAAACAACCAGTTATTGAAAAGAAAGTTACTGCTGCATGGGAGCGGGGCGGCGTATCCGGTAAACATCAAAAAGAAGAAAAATTATCGCAAGGGGAATTAGAAGAAAAAGAAAGATTAGATATGGCCGAAAATAGTGATTACGGATTATTTTAAGGAGGGATTATGAAAACCAAACTTTGTATTTGGAGTAATGAATATTTATGTTTTGAATTCGACGCAATAAACCAGAATGATGAATTAAGTAAAATACGGATATTCGCTAAAGCGAATAATATTAAAATGGCTGATATGAAAAAGGAAACCGAATGAATAATATTATTAGAAAAACAATTATTGAAATTAATCTGAAAAAAGATCAGTTATATGAAACAGAAAAAACGGTTAAACTGCTGAATAAGATTTCTGAGAGTAAAAGAAAATGGTGTATTGAAATTCGGACTTTACCTAATAGCGAATATACAAGTCAAGCTATTAATCAATGGAAACTTTTACCGATTTTAATAGAACATTTTGAAAATCGTAAAATAGAAGCTGAAGAATATTTAATGGGAATGCTTATAAAGTGAGATGTGTTCGGTGTCATAAAAGAAAAGCAGTTGAATCAATCACTGTTGGCCAAGAAAACATATCTTTATGCGAGCATTGCGCTGATGTATTTTTTCGACGATATAGCCGTTTTATGTGTGGGCAATAAAGGAGGTATACTATTAATATCTACGAAGCAGTCGAAGCTATCATAGCACTGCAAAAAACATCTATCAGTTATTTAACGGATACCATCGGTTACAAAACAGCGGTGGCGCAGATACTAGAGGAGCTGCTGCAAACCGATGGTATTGGCGCAGAATATATGGAGGTCGATAATTTAGTACGTGATAATTTGGAGGATAAGAATGAGTAACCAAATAGTTGAAATTAGAGGAGGACAAAATGCCACATCCTGGTCATGGTAAAGGTCATAGCCTTAAAGGTGGTACTGCCCGAGCAAGAGGCCCAAGGGGTGGTTGGGGTAGTTCAGGTAATTCATATCGAGACCATAGCGATAATGATGAAGGTCACAAGGGATCATCTGGAGCAACCTGTGAATGGTGCGGTAAGTTCATGGAAGGACATGGATATGAAGATTACACGAATGAATGGAAAATTATATTAATGAATATCTTCCCCAGTGACGGGCCTCACGATCGCTCTCAACATTTCGGCTATCATGAGTGGGTAATTTGTCCAGATTGTGGAAAGGCAATTGTGAAATTAAAAAAAGGCATAGAGCAAGCTAGAGTAAAAGTTTTGGAGGAAAAGGAATGAGTGATAAGCTACGAATAATCAAGAAAAAGCTCGAAAAAGAAGCATGGATATATTGGGTTGATGATCCAGCTAGTAGGGAACTAAGCAAAGATGCCGAACCTGATGTTCTATGGCTCATATCAGAGCTTGAGCAATCCAGGGCTGAGGTAAAAGAACTAAACGCTCTATTTGACCTACAGCACACCCGGACACAAAAAGCAGAACATCTATGGCGGATAGCAACTGGCAATCATAATATCGTACCAGATTTAGGGGTGCTGATAGATTGGTTAATAAGAAAGGCATAGGAGGATAAGGAATGAATAAACCAAAAATAGTCTGTCTATGTGGTTCTACAAAATTCAAAAATGCTTTTGATGAAGCGAATTACCAGAAAACAATGGCTGGCTGGATTGTACTTTCAGTTGGATTTTTCATGCACGCAACTAACAATCGGCACGGTGAACATATCGGAGCTACTCCAGAACAAAAAATTGCTTTGGATGAATTACATTTATGCAAAATAGATTTGGCGGATGAAATATTTGTCCTGAACGTTGGAGGATATATTGGCTCAAGTACAAGAAAAGAAATTGAATACGCAAAAAGCCTAAATAAGACAATTAAATATTTGGAGGATAAGGATGAGCGAAGATAGACTGGAAGAGATAAAGAAAAACCGATCAGTAATAAGTGTAAGTCAACAAAACTGGCTCATATCAGAGCTTGAGAAGTGTAGGGCTGAAGTAAGGCGGCTTAACGCATTGCTTGCCTATACAGGGGTAAATAGTAGAGGTTGACAAACAGATTGCACCATGTAACGCTTAGAGATTGGAGGATGAATTATGAATACGATAAAACTTGAAATATTTATGATCATTATTTCTTTATTGTTATTGGGCGGATTAGGATTAAGAGCGAGGGCTGAAACTGAAATTGTTAATCAAGCAGATAAAATAATTGAGTTAGAAAAACAAGTTGATTTTGAAGCTCAAGAAATAGTAAGGTTGGAAGAGTTGTTAAAACCGTTAGAGTATGCACAACCGCTTGATCAAATTAGAATATCATCGGGTGTTGGGATACGGGTATCACCAAAAGGCGGATCAACTGAAGCATTACATCGCGGCACCGACTTGGCGGCAAAAGAAGGAACACCAGTTTATGCAGCATTAAAGGGAGTAGTAGCTGAACATTTTTTAATACCTGGCTGGTATAATGGGAAATATTACCGCGGCCATGATATTATGGGCGGCATGATAACGATAAAACATGAAAAAGGATTGTATTCGATTTACGGCCATTTGAGCGCAAGTTACGTAAAAGAGGGTGACCAGGTAGAAATGGGACAGCTCCTTGGATTGGTAGGTTCTACGGGTTGGAGCAGTGGCCCACATCTTCACTGGGAATTTGTTGTAGACGGTTTTAAATATTTGAATGAAAGAAGATGAAAGAACCATATATTGTATATTACGATATTAACGGAAAATTAGGTAATACGATAGTGGAAGGATATTCGCCTGCTGGAGTGACTGGTATAGTGGATAAGAGATTTAAGAAAAAAGGATATAAGAAATATGAGATTGCTGGAGTTTTAACAGTAGCAGAAGAAAAGAAAATGATGAACAACCGAGAGCAAATGTGGGGTGCTCATTATTTTGAGTAGATTATAGGAGGGATTATGCAAGATTTAAATAGTTTGGTTATTATTGGAAGGCTGACCAGGGATGCGGAACTGAAATACACAACTAATGGATTTGCAATATTAAACTTTTCAATAGCAAGCAATCGTAGTGTAAAAAGAAATGATGAATGGCAAGATGAAGTATCGTTTTTCAACTGTACTTTATTCGGTAAGCGGGCAGAATCATTAGCTCAATATCTGCTAAAAGGCAAACAGATAGCTATTGATGGCTCAATAAAACAAGATCGGTGGGAAGATAACGAAGGGCATAAAAGAAGCGTGATTAAGATTCTTGTCGATAGTTTGCAATTTATCGGTGGGAAAAAGAATCAGACAACTACTGCACCGGCACAAGAGGAACCAGCAAAAGAAGAGCCGGTAACAGAAGAAAACTTTGAAGACGATGTTCTTTTTTAGAGCTATAAAATAAAAGTGAATTACGCTCAAATTATTATTGACAAGGTTGGATACCTATTGTATGATAATAGTTATAGGGCTGTAATAGTTATTATGGTCTCGACTGCCCTATAAGGAGATTGATATGCATACCAGTTTCAAAATTAGCGAAAACATAATAGAGAGAATAAAAGTTATAACTGATGAAACAGAAACGCCTAGTGGATTTGCCAAAAAAGCCACGCTGGAACGGCTGAAACGAATGGAGGCAAGAGATATTAGAGCACAAGAACAATATATGAAAAATAATATAGAACATTTTAAACCTATTGTAAAAAAAATATTAAGCGAATTTAATAATGAAAAAAAATAAAATACCCATGTTAAAGGGAACAAAAAAATTAACACAATATAATATTTGCGGTATTTATCTTCTTATGCATAATGGATGTGTTGTTTATGTAGGGCAAAGCATAGATATATCTGCTAGAATAAGTAAACATATTCAGGAAAATAAAAAAGAATTTGATGAAATCAGATATCTTGAATATTCCAAGGAAGAACTTGAAATAATGGAAAAATATATAATAGCTCATTTTAGTCCTAAATATAATATCAGTCACAATAATTTTGCTAGTAAATATAAAGACTATCTTAATGATGATATTTATAATTTAACTGCTAAAGAATATATAGAATGTAATAATGTAAAAGAGGTTTTCCGTCAACAGAATAAAAATATGAATAAACCAATCACATTATAAAGGAGTATAATATGCAGTATATCATTAGCACATTCAAGCTAAGGCAACGGGGGGAAAGGGGCTATGAAATTACCATGCCCAAAAGCTGGATAGAACAAAATAAACTGGTATATGGCGATGAGATTCAATTATCAATCGATACCTTGAATCCTACAAACTTATTATTGACACCAGTTAAATAATAAGACTATGATTAAGAACCTCCTAAGACCGGCGGCTTATCCGATCCTTACCTATCTGCCGCCGGTCGTTTTATTTATTGTAAAGTCGGTTTATGATTAAAAAGTACTTTACAAGATAGCGGAAATATGTTATAATGCGGATTGTGAACAATGGTAATGAAATTAGATATAAACAAGCCCATCCTTCTGGTAACGCCTTTCCAAAGCCGTTGTTCACAGCCAGAGGGAATGGGCTTTTTTGTAGGGGGTAAGCCATGATATTTATTATAGGAATAGTAATTATAGTTACATTATTTATCATATTGGGTACAATAATATTCGCTATTATTAAGCTGTTGGAATTGATGAAAGAATTAGATAGACTTAATAGCGATAGGGGATGATTATGGAAATAGTTGCAATTATATTAATTTTATTTCTTGGTTTATCTTGTATTTATCGGGTATATGATGATCGCAAAAAAGATCGAACAGATAAAATATATAAACTCTGGAAAGAAAACGTAAAACGCTATAGTGATAAATCAACTCCCTGGCTTATTCAAATGACTGCCGATATAGCAGGGGTTGAATATATGGTGGTTGTTGAGGCGATAAGAAAAGGAGGAAAAAATGAAAATTAGAGAGATTAAATGGATAGAAAAGGAGGGGACATATTATGGTTTCATAAATCACATTCAACTTTTTTCAATTTTTTATGATGGGATGACACCTCAAAGTGAGATAAAAGACAACAAGAATTATATAATCGCACATACGTTACCCGGAATTAAAGTACGAATAAATGTAGAGTCTATAGAAAAAGGAAAAGAATGCGCAGAAACACTTATTACTATGTTCATAAGACGTATGACAGAAAAGGAGGGGAAACAATAAAATGACAAAAACAGAACAAGAATTATTATCAAAAATAAATGAGATAGATACATTTACTTTAGCAGAAGGCGGCGGGAAAATGGCCGATCTATTTGTATTAGAAAAACTCGGCATGTGGCAAAAGGGATTGGCCGTATTAGAAATGTACCCTGAACTTAAGAATGGGGGGGCTAAAGCTGGTAGGCCGAAAATAGATTCACCTGCTATCATATCTATGAATAAGGTTGCTATTATAACTGGCCGATCTACACCGACTATATCGAAATGGATTAAGCTGGTAATGGTTGTTGGTAAAACGCGGAAAGAATTTAACAAATGGGTTAAAGAAGCAATGGCGGCGGCGATAGATAGATGGCAACGCAAACTATTAGAAGATAATACCAGCAAGAAAGAGAAAAAAACAGAGAATGAATTGTATTTATCTATGAGAGAGCAAATTGATATAAGCAGCTATGAGGATGAAACCTGCAAGTCGGATATAAAGATGCTGTTCGGATATTTTAATCGGTTTGAGAAACATATCCGGCGAGCTATCATGAATCTTGCGGATGGTGAGATTGATAAAGCCAGAGAAGAACTGGAAAAGGCTTTAAGCGGGATTGAAGAATAATTAGTTATTAAGGAGGATAAAAAATGAATAAAGAAACAGGTGGGCCAGCGTTTCCGAATAAACAGGAATATAGCGAACATGGTAATTCTTGGTTTCAATACGAAACTGGCATGACTTTACGGGATTACTTTGCGGCGAAGGCTATGCAGGGGGTTGTGCCGGGTAAAATGTGGAAAGATTGGGAGGAGATTGTTAGAGCTGCTTACGGAATAGCCGATGCCATGATTGCAGAGAGAGCAAAGGAAAAGTGATGGTAAAGAAAGCTATTCTAGAGATTGCAAGGATTGATCGAGAGCAGGATAAAGTTGTTTTCAATATGGTATTTCTTGATACCGGGGAAATCCGCCAAAAAACACGCTCTTTTGAATGGCTGATGAAGCGGATATTTTATCACGAACTGCGAACCTATAAAAAGAACTATGGCGAAGTGGTTGAATATGATAAGGAGAAGTGATGGAATTAAAAGAAGCCATGACCGAGGAAGAACGGAAAAAGTTTGATGTTGTTGAAGATTTAAAAATCGCAGTATTTAATCTACGTACCGAGATAGAATCCAAAAACAAAAAACACGCTGCGTTGGTAAAAATGGCATCTAAAAATCTGGCTCAATTGGCTAAACAGGCTAGTCGAATAACAGAGTTGGGGCTAAAGATTAAGTTTTTAGAGAAAACAATTAGGCAGCGAGAAGCTAATTTAAATGTAACAGAACAGAGGAACAGAGAGCTTGAGGCAGAGAATAAACGATTAAAAACAAAGGAACCATTATGAGAATTTGCAAGCTTGAAGGCTGTGAAAATAAACATTTCTGCAAAGGTTATTGCAGTAAACATTATTCACGCCTACAAAGATATGGCGATCCTGTTTATACAAAAAATGATAGAGATCAAGAATCACACGGTATGTATAAAACACCCGAATATAAAACTTGGGAAAAAATAAAAATGCGATGTTCTAATAAAAATTATAAATATTATCATCGCTACGGTGGCCGGGGAATTGTTGTCTGTGATCATTGGTTAAATAGTTTTGCCAATTTCTTAGACGATATGGGGCCGAAGCCATTTCCAAAAGCTCAGATAGACCGTATTGATAACGATGGAAACTATGAACCAGAGAATTGTCGGTGGGCAACTAATGCAGAAAACAATCGTAATAGATCAAATAATAAATTGACAATAAGTAAAGTAAAAGAAATCAGGAAATTATATAGAACAGGCAATTTTACTCAAAGAAAATTAGGTAAACTTTATGGAATTAATCAAACTACTATAGGAAAAATCATACGTAATAAAAATTGGATTATAACAAAACAGTCTGGCGTTGCCGGCTGATAGTAGTAGTAACAGTGATGGATAAAGAGATTTAGCTGTTGGCGAGATTCTTACCTGGTTGTCGCTCGTTAAAATTGTGTAACCAGGGTAGCAGGATGGTGGAATGGTAGACACTAGGGTTAGTGGTTTCGTGAGGAAGACCGAGAGAACACCCGCCTTCACCTAAGCATGTGGGTAAAGCCACCTTGACAAACGAGGGCATGCAGGTTCGAGTCCTGCTCCTGCTAGGGAGAACCATCATAGCCGTTGGCTCACTGATGTTCCCAGATAATATTTAGCCGGGGCTGTGAAAAGCTCCCAGGTTGATTGCTGCCCCGGCACTTTAGGAGGAATTAATGGCAGTTAAAACAATAAAAAAGCCAGATTGTTATAAATGTATGTATCGAGGAACAATTCCCGGGGATGCTCATTCTCGATGTAAGCATCCCAAAGCCAAGACAGCCGATGATTCTATCGTCGCTATGATAAATTCGTTTGCTGGCAAAACCGGGGAAACGGCAAAAAGATTGGGTATAAAAGGGAATCCGATAGGGATTAGGGGCGGTTGGTTTATGTGGCCCGTCAATTTTGATCCAGCTTGGCTTGAGAAGTGTAATGGATTTACGGAAAAACCAAGAGCTTGACAGTTTATTTGATAGATAATCAGGAAAAATTGTAAATAGACTTTATAATTAAAAGGAGTAAATATGAGTATGAAAACTATCTGGAAATATGAATTAGGAATTAATGATAATCAAATTATCG
>Ga0209976_10001873_pt1 | contig 12167 bp, 26 predicted proteins | sample SumtaG_FD_182806 | JGI IMG/M metagenome (GOLD analysis project Ga0209976, IMG submission 182806) | Deep subsurface microbial communities from Indian Ocean to uncover new lineages of life (NeLLi) - Sumatra_00157 metaG (SPAdes) (version 2) | ecosystem: Environmental > Aquatic > Marine > Oceanic >... | reverse complement strand
CACTTCCGCAATAACATACAGGCAATTCGATAGCTATATAACTCGATTATTCAATAGAAAAATAAAGGAATGTGGTAAGTGCTTATCTCCCGCAAGTATAAGCAATAGTTTTAATGGGATTATTGAAATACAAGCCAGCGATAAGGTTATGATTGTACATAAAGACTGGAAGGAACAATTGAAGGACATCGTTAATCGTTAGTTTCTATTATTTCCCACTCTAATATGTCAGAATCAGATATCAAATTTATGAAGAGATCAACAACACTAATTAAAATTGGTCTTGGGTTAAATATGAGAGAGCAAGCATACACAAAGAATGATATAAATGTGAGTTTCGTAGAAATAAAATGTGATACAGATGAAGAATTTGAGAAAAAAGTATTTAAGATAATAAAGGAAATAAAGAGGAGGGCTAAGGTCGATTTATGTATCTCATGTAACAAGAATGTACCAGAAGAAAACGGCGATGGATTTTGTCTTGATTGCAACCTGATACATGGCAATAGCAATGGATAACTATTGACTTTTCTACCACGATACGCTACAATTAGTACATACTTTTCCACTCTATAAAATGACAATATTCGCGGATATAGACAAAGAGCCTATAAAGATCAAAACAAGATTAGGGAATATTGATGTAAGATTCTGCTCAAAAGACTATGCGTATATAAATGGATATAAAATAACAATAAATGGAGTCCTTTATAAATTTTCGGCGTACATGCACTTACATAGTAATGGGGAATGGAAATCCTATAAAGAAGGCGAACAATCATACGAAGGAAAACCATACGTTCATAGAATAGAAGAAGATGGAACGCCAGTATGGGAAAAGGATGCTACCGAGGCATCAATCATTGCAATACGCGAATTAGTAGAGACTGAATTCCTACATAGAATCGAAAAATGGAATTTAGAGCGTTATACAGCAGAGCATAAGAAATTATTAGGAGAATATGATGATAAAATAAAACTAGCTGCTAAATTAATGTCAGAACACCTAGATACTCTTAATGAGGCAGAAGCCATTGCGCAGGAAATCGCAATCACGAAAGCACGTATTCCATACCTAGAAAAAAAATGAGCGAATTAGCATGTTATTCAATGGACTTATATTGCGATTGTGGAAACGATTGTGAAAGAAGTAAAAACGATTCACCACTTCAATTGCAATCAGAAACTAGAGCGGGATGTGTAAGGCACGCAAGAAATCTCGGATGGACTTTCCATAGAGACGGGACTCACTCTTGCCCAGAATGTAAATCACCTTCATACTTAAAATCATGAGTAATAATGAGTGCCGTTGTTGTTGTGAGTATATTGGCGAGGATGATTACGTAGAAGTATGTTGTGTTTGTGAGCAGGAAGTACACCGTGATTGTTCAGAAGTACTTGAAGGAAGAGACAGGGCATGTAATGATTGCATGGATAATGGCGAAGCGGATAAATATTTAGATTCCCTATAAACCCATGAGAACAATACGAATTATTTTTGGCTGCTTACTCGGATACCATAGGAGAGGCATAAAAGAGAAAGACGGCATACGATGTCAGGATTGTGGTGCGGTTTATCCCGCGTCTGATTTTCACACTGGATTTTAATTGCATATCTATGGATAACACATTACTAGAACGGCTTGAGAATATTGATCTGATTATAGATTGTATGAGAGGGAGAACAATGCATAATAGTTGCATGAGACGTGCAAACGCTACGCTCATTGGAAAATTAAAAAAGGAGAAGAAGGAGATCATGGAAAAACTGAAAGCTGAGAAAAAATAATTTATTTACTTCCCTATGCCTATCATGGACGAAAAAGAGAAAGATGAATTAAAACAATCTATATATGAAGCAGCATATAATGGCTCTATATCAATAGCTGAGATTGTTTGTATATTAGAGACGGCTAAGAATTGCAAAATAGATAGGTTGAGCAGTTTAAATTCTGGTATGGCGATTAGAATGACTGCAATGTTTGGAAGCGACAAAGATATTATTAAAAACACTAAACGGGTTTTGCCACTAGTGATTGAGGATTTGATACAGTCAGGGGCTTTGGGTGGCACGGAATTTGCGAATAAATACCTAAAACCTAAAGAAAATAGTTGATTTTGAATGTTGTTTGTGCTATTATTATTGTGGTTGAAGTATCAGATTTATTATAAGGATTAGAGCCTTGCAGAAATGTGAGGCTTTAATTTTTTTTGCGGTAAACAAGCTTACCCATGCTCACTTCATTATGAACTCTTCAAACACTCAATCACTAAAGGATATAAGATACGCCATAACATACATAGATACTAATGCACACGGAGGGATACGTAAAAGTTTACTAGATAAGCTTAGAGATAGGGAGGAGGAGCTTGTAGAGGCTATTAGAGGAGAGGAGTGGTTAGAACAATCAAAAGAAGATTAGTACAGTACAAAACGCCATTAGTACTGTACAAACGTCAATTAGTACTGTACTAATTAGATATGCCAAAAGACAACCCTAAGATTGCTACAATATTTGTTAAGAAAGAGCTGCAAAAGGATATTAAGGAATTAGGCAATAGATTAGGGATATATGGAGAGAGAAACGTTGTAAGGACACTACGTCACTTGATAAGACTTGCAGAGAGCAGACCAGACTTCTTCCATGTGTTAAATAAGAATCGTAAGTTTCCTAAACAAGAAGATAAGTATGCCTCGCTCTAGTGATGCATCGGTTACTATTAAGAATGAGCTACACAGTCAGTGGAAGCAGATGGCTAGTAGCTTAGGGTATGGCGACAGAGGGAAGCAGAAGCTACTCTCTAGGATGTTGGATTATGCGGAAGAGCACAGGGAGCTGTTTGAGATTAGAAAGTGAAATGAAATCGAGAATATGATTAGTACTGTACTATTTGCCATTAGTACTGTACAAAACGCGATTAGTACAGTACTAACAGTAGAAAGAAAAAATCTTTGTCAGTATAAGCACCTAAATCACTGTTTCTTACTTTTTGGCTAACCTAAGCCATTTATTAGTATGCAGAGTGGCGTGTTGTGGATTGGCAAGTCCTGGGTCACTCTATTAGGCTATACTTGATACTTGACATACGCTACGTTCGCTCTAAATTAAATCCCCCCGTACTACCCGTATTTTCAATCTCAGAAGCAAAACGAGAAAAGTCAAATTCAAATCAAAATCGAATTCAAATCGAAATCAGGAATTACTATTGACTTTGATAATGCTATACGCTATACTGATTACATAACTACTTCTCACTCTTAATATGGATGACCACAAATATATATGTGATGACTGTTCTCTACTCTTTGAAGGGTACTACGTGAGCTTGATTGAGCTTAAAGACGGGAAACTACGTATGAAGCTCAATGAGGGCTTAGAAGGCGACTATAGAGAGGACGTGTTAGTTGAGTATGTTAAACGAGGCGAGGATTGTGCTGTTGCTGTCTTGTTTGAGGACATAACGGCTAATGGATGGCATATATTCACTGGTGAGGAGCTATGTGCTCTAACTGATAGGCTCATGTTTGGGCAGGAGTATGAATATGTAAGCGATGAGAGTGATAAGATAAAGAACGTGGGAAGGGTGTATTTTGATGACTTGGTTGGGTCAAGTAGCTTCTTACAAATTCTGCTAGATAGAGGATATTACGACTTCAAATTTGCTGGCTGGAAAAAATAAATTGGGTCAAAAATTGGGTCAAGTATTCGGACAAGTAAGGAAAGGTAATAATTGACAATTGCACTTAGATGCGCTAAGATATAGACCTCCGTTCTTGATTCGAGTGCGTAAGCATTTGAAAAGAGAGTAGAGAAGTAGCAAGATAGGTGTTATTCAGCTTCGGCTGGGTCGCGCCTGTTTTGTATGTAGGTTTCTGATTTCTGATTTCGTGGCAGCGCCTGGCGTCTGTAGGTCTATGCTTGTATGCTTGCCTAGCACCATGCTTGCCCTATTGCCCTATTGTGGTATTGTTGTGGATTTGACATCTATACAGTTTATTCCATAATAGCCTATCCTGAATATTACTATATCTTTATATAATATATTCATACGAAATCAGTATAGCACACATTCATTGTAAAGTCAAAAAGAAATAATCACAATTATTATTGACTTTCGTATCGTGATGCTATACACTGGAAGTGTATTACTTCTTACTCCTTTATATATGGAAAACGAAAACCTATTACCTGGAAGCGCGGAAGACCTAGTGGAAGAAACTGGTTGTCCTGTAGACGAAATAGAAAGAATGGCTGAGGATATGGGTTTTGATTTTGAGTCATAATTTTATCTTATTTTATTTTATTTTTTTACTTCCTATTTTTTTCCTCCTTTATATATGAAAAATGTTTCATTCACCAAGCTGGACTCTACCATTGAAGAGTTGAGCAATAAGATTGATCTACCAACGCTAGCGGATGCGCTAAGCGTTGCAAAGATAGCAAGAAAACGAGCCGATACAGCCTGGGAGAAACTGAGGGCTATTGTCTCAACAAGCGGAATCAAAGAAGCGGAAAGCAATGACATACGAGTAGACGCAACTTTTCGCGCTGGCTCTATGCGATGGGATACGGAAAAGTTGAACGCATTACTAGCGAAGCACAACCTCAAGCCTGAGAACTTCAAAAAGCAGGATAATGACTCTTTGCTACTGACCATAAAAAGTAAATAAATCAAGTTTTATTATTTGACTTTATAATGACAGTCTATACAATAAGGATACTACTTCTCCTCTCTCTATGAAAACTCGTTCCATAATGTTCTATGTCGGCACTGGCTACGATAAAGACAACGAGCCAATAAAAGACGTGCTCAAAAGAATAGAGCGATGTGCTGCTTATATCTCCTCAAGATTCGGAGGCTGTTCAGTCATAGACGGCGTTCGGGGGCACTGGTTATTTAAGAATAAGCTAATAAGCGAGGATACAAAGATATTTGAAGTTATAACGGACGCGGATGATAAAAAAGTGCGAGAAGCTGCTGAATTGCTAAGAGACGCACTCAACCAGACAAGCGTACTTGTACGGAAACAAGAAATACAATCGGAATTTATTTAGTTTTTATTTTTTACTACTCTTTATTATGGATGAGGAAACAAAGCAATATCACTTTTCGACTTTATCACATGCGGCAATAGGGCACGATTTCGATTTTCCTTTTAAGATTAAAGTATACGGAAGCGAAAACGACTCAAAAACTATAAACATAGATCATGATCAATATCTTTCTATTATAGACCTCCTAACCAATACGGTTAGGGTAGACCCTGTAAAAACTGAGCTGTTGAAAGCATGTAAAGACGCAAAAGAAATCACGGATGAAACACTGACAAACTTCCCTGACGATGAAGGGCTAAGCAATTTGAAAGCCACACTTGACGAAGCAATAGCCAAAGCCAAAGGAGAATAACAAACCATAGGAACGGAAAAGCCTCATAGCGAGAATGGGGCTTTTTTAATGAAAAGAAAACTATCATAGTTTTTGTTTTTGTAAAGCCATTTAGATTGCTTATTATCTTTTGATTTGCTACTATAAGTGTGTCATTCTGATAGAACCATACCAAAAAATGGCGTTAGACTATTGACATCAGTACCAAATAATGCTATAATATAAACATAACAAAACCAATATTAGTCAAGTCCATATAGTTGCGCTGTAGAAAACTTCCATTATACTGGTTATAGACAAAGCGATTACTTCCTTTACTTCCCTACTCCCTGTACCCATGCCTAAGATAGAAAATGTCGAAATAACCTTAGATAGTAAGCTTCTATCTATGCAAGAGAGCGAGCTTAAACAAGAAGAAGCCGAACAGCGCGAGCGACTAGGCAGCAAAACAGTAGACAGCATCAATAAATTTCTCGCTCCGTATGGAGTATAAACGTACCTTTATTTCTTTCGTTTTTATTCTCTCTTCTCTTCTCTCTCTATGGAATATATAAACATCAAAGACCTAATCGTATCCGCGATATTCAGGCTCCTAGTTATACCGTCTCTGTTTTTACTTTTTTTCCTCTCTTTCTGATGTTCTCTAAACGACACTATGAGTTCCTTGCCCAATTCATTGCTAGTCTCGACCCAACAGAAGAGCTAAGCAAGGCAGCCATCAAAGGGATACTGGCAGCACATTTACACCGTGAGAATCCCAAGTTCAAGCCAGAAACATTCTATAAGTATGTCAAGTCTCATTCTTAGCCGTTCTTTCTGATCTTTCTGTTCTTTCCTTTCTACTTCTCTTCTCCCTTCTTACATGTTCTCGTTGAATATCATACGAGCAATGAACAGTTCTACTCGTAACGACCCACCACAGGCAGACAAGACAAAGGCATATAACAAAGCCAAAAAAGAAAGCAGAACCCGTTTTTTTGCGAGGCTAGCAACAAAGACATCGAAGACGATTGCAATCGCAATTCTTTGTGTAAGTATCTCATTCGCAGGAGGCGTACTATCAAACGATAATGTAGAGGCACACTACGCACTACAAGAGCCTACAATTACAATGAACTTCGAGCAATGCGTAGCGATGTTTCAAGTCTTCTATTCTGAGTACCCTAGTTACCACTATGAAGACATAAACGATACTATCTCGATTGATTACATAGTACCAAATCCAGAAGAGGAAGCTTGGCAATATTGCTGGTACTTCTTCTATGGAGAATAGCAGGGCGGGGGTACACCTTCACGAGTTAGAGCATCCGAAATGGGTGCTCTTTCTTTTGTCTTTCGTTAGTGTACATGTGACCATTATATAGTAAACTATATATGTATCTATTGTGCTTTACTTTAGTATAGTATGAAACTATGATTATAAATCGTAATCTAAATCAGGTTAGAGATGAATAATATATACACTATGGGCTGATTGGTGAGAGGGCTATTGTTGTATAGTACTACATGATATAGTTATAACACATAGCTAGTGTGGTGCAACTATGAGTATGTGGCTTACCTTAGACGTGTCTGACCCTCCGTATATACATCCCCCCTTTTTTGTACCGCCTACTTGACCCCCCTTGCTCCGCCAGTCGAAATCGACTTGATCCATTCTAAAATCCAGGCACATGTTAGCTACTTGACATTAGCCCCCCTATTGGAGTAGGGTGTTGGTACCATATGAGTACTTGTACGGTCATCACAGAGGCTTGGAAGGGTGGTAAGTGTTTATGGACGATACTCAGTTATATAGAAAAAAAACTCGTTAGAACGGATACATTTCGTTCCTATGAGACTGCTTATCTTTATGCATTTGGTGTGAGGGGGATGCACGACGACATAACGAAGCAGATTTTAAGACCAGTACCTAATTAGAGATGCCGAAAAAAATTTCCCACTGCTGTAAAGCATCACTCACCGTGATAGGATTCTGTGCCAGATGTAATAAACCATGTGACCACATCATAGATGATGAACGTAGTGAAGCAGAGGATATGATGAGACAGATGGGGATAGATCCTTCTGACCTTAAATTCTAATATACGAAAAATTTTTTACTCCAAAATTTTATGGGATACCAAGTTTACCTACTCGGCGGAAGATACTGTGGATACGGTATCCCAAGCATATGCGATCATCCTAAATGTGATGAGGAGATAGACAGGGGGCTTGATTATTGTTGTGGTGGAGATCCAGTAAGTGAATATGGGTGTGGTCAGTATTTCTGTGAGAATCATAGAGAATTCCATGAATTTGAGGACACAACGAGCAAGGAAGTCTGTGAACAATGCGCAAATTTTAGAGAGCCTTTCCCCATAAAACCTGATACGCAGGAGTGGATTGATCACATGTTAACCGATGAGTCTTGGGCGGAATGGAGAGAAAATAATCCAAAAAAGGTGAAGGAGATGTCTAAGTAGATTGATTTTTTCGATGAGATGTGCTAGGCTAAGGGTAAATGATACGAAGTTTTCTATTAAAGCTATTTCCGAACAAGCCGTGCTTTGGCGGATATGTCATTGTAAAAAGTGAGGTTATACGATCTGGTCTATATAAATGTGTTGGAACTGACTGGAGGAGTAAAACTGGCACAATATGGGTCAGGGCACAACCATTTAATAATAATCCAGAAAATTGTGAATACCCACTAGGAGAAGGGCAATACTATGTCCCATCTATGATAGGGGCAATGGCATTGCTTTTTTTAAAAAGATGTGCTAGGTTTAGAACATAACTACCCCAGTTTTCTATGAATATTGAAGAAGCATTCTTGTCTGGCAAAGCAGAAGGCGATGCTATGCGCATTCTTACAAATCCATTCTATGCAATTAACATATCACCAATGATGGCTGAACCACACGAAGTTCTCATTAAAGAGGATCAGTTTATTCAAGCTGGTGTACGACTGATAGACGAAATGGGCGCAGAGAAATACCTAGAAAACCTTCTTGAGAATTTAAAAGGCAATTTTGTAACTGCTGAAGAATAGCACTACCCCAGTTTTCTATGTTAAGAGCACCTATGGCACCGAATGCACAGCAAAAATGTGACTGTGGGAACTGGTATCCTGCTGAGGAACTCCCCTTTATGGACTGTACATTATTAGAAACTATAAAGTGCTTCTTCTTTAGAAAGCACACCCTAGAGTCCAAGACATCAGAATATGCCAAGTGCTGCCTTAGAAAAGTCCGAAGTAACTGTCCGAAATGTTCCGAGCTTTAATAATGAAAAAATATGAATTTACTGTAAGAGAGGCTTGTTGGTGCAGTATGGATGAGTTATGTGATATTATGCAGGAGGATGGCTGGGAACCAATAATGTGTTCTGGATACCACGTCATGGGGCATATACTTTTTAAACGACCTCTTATCAAATCAAAATGAAGAAATATAGTAAAAAACAGGTAATGAATGCTCTAAAGCATTGCTCTAATATATTAGAAATGGATGGTGATGATGAATTATTTAAGGTATTAGAGGACATATTTAATACAGATATGGGTGAATTTATAGAGATTTTTAATAAGCTATATGAAGACAGCACTAAAGTCCCCCCACCTTTGCCTGTAGATAATGTAGCATCGAATTATGGGCTAGATAATGTTATAAAAACGATATCAGAATATAAGCCAATAAAAAAAATTCGTGGGTGTAAGTTTCGTGAGTACGATAACTGGTGTAAGGAAGATGGGTATCCATATTGTACAAAGCATACAGAGGCTAAATGTTTTAAATGTGGTGAGCAAGCGGTGAGATATTGTGGTTATGCAGGATCATTTGGGATCTGTGGGGTTGATGAGTGTGATAATCATTCACATATGGACGCGCATAGGAAAAAAGGTTTAGACTACTAAAGATTATGGCGATAGGTGATTTCTCCAATCTAGGCTTCTCAGTAAATGATATGTTGACTGCTGCGAAACAAATACATGAGATGGCTCTTACAGTAGGTGATTTTCGTGGTAGGGTATCAAATGGCGAATATGTTGTTACAGAACAGGCACTAGAGAAACGTAAGAAAAATGTTATATCTAAATACCAATTTGTAGATGGGGGATAAGATTATCTGCACAGAATGTGGAAAAGAGATACCTGAGGGGCAGCAGGTGCCGTTTACTATTTATAATATGATTGATTATGACCTCTGTTTAGGCTGCTATGATGAGCTAGAAAAAAAACGCGATGTGTAAACATATATATCAGAGGGTGGCTGATATTGCATATGATTATATTTGTAGTATATTGGTAGTACCCACCTACTTACCTATTTATTTATATTCACCACATACCTATGGAAGAAACAACAGAATCACCATATTTAATTATTGCTATGTTTAGAGAACAATCTCCAGAACATTTTTGCTGCCTAGCAGATGATGAGGCAGAAGCCATGACAATGGTAAAAAATTATTACAATCGTAGACCTAGTAGTGGAATTGTAGATTGCGCAGATTCAGCAGAAGATATGGAATTGCCAAATTCATATAAAATACAGCGAGTACTTGAGATGCAAACATTGCCTGGAAAGCGCATGTTTGTCTTACAATAAACCAATGTAGGTGGGTTTATTTTTGGATAAAAAAATATTGATTTCCGTGGAAACCTCTGCTAGCCTACGTCTCGGTTTTAAACTATTTCCAGAATCCCACCTCTGATGCTTCGCGCACACGGTCATAAAGGAGAGCCAAAAAATAGGTACGACTTTAGCTGCTGATATCGTAAGTATCCGCGACTCAGACTGTACAGCTAACTGCCATCTCAATGCTCTTACGGCTATTATGGGGTGGCTACTTGCTATGCATTGATTTTCGTAGAAAAGTATGCTAGGCTGAGTAATGTCTTGAGAGGTGTGTGGTAAGTTGATGTGGCATAGCCTATCACCCCCAGTCTCAAATGGCGTACCAATGCTCTCCGAGCCGCTTGGAATCTGCCAGCCTCTCAAGGGTTTTTGATCCTTAACATTCAAGTCTTCAACCCCCGTGTAAACGGGGTCACGCTAAACTGTTAGTTCCCCAGCAATAAGGTTGTGAAACGAACTCTCTTCTACGGAAGGTCGCTGCCCTAAGAAATAAGGCAGTAACAACTTTTACGCTGGGGTTGAGGACTTACACGAGTTTTCTATCTACATCCTGAGAATAACCCAGAACGCCAAGTAGTCGCTGGTCAGTAGGATCGACTCAAACTCGGTAACGAGTTAAAAGCCAAAGAAGTCTGGTAAGTGACGGTGCTGATCACACCACGGGGATGTAGGTTGAGAACTCTTATGAATTCTCACAGCAGCGGTGTGGCGGAATAGGTAGACGCTTGGCTTGAGTGGAGCTGACAACTTCTCCCATAAAGACGGACAATAGATGTGGTTATCCGTTCGGTGAAGCTCAGGGTAGATGTCTTTACTGCATCATGCAGGGTGTAGATAGTTCTCCGAATGGAGATAAACAATAAGGTTTGTTTTACAAACGACTAAGCAAATCCCTGCCACCATTGCTGTGAGTATTTATAGCTAGTGCCTAGTGCCGTACAAAACGAGCAGCCACCGCCTCTGACCTGTGCATGGTGATGAGGGTCGTAGTATTCCTGTAAGCGTTGCTACTAGCATAATTACTCTTCATTTCATTTATACCATCTGATAATGCAAGAGGAGACACCAGATTCAGTGACCGATGAGGCAATATCTGTAGCGGACAGAAATGCCGCAGAGGAGTGGAAAGTCGTCGCAAAAAAAGCGATCAAGTGGCTTTGTGATACAAGAGAAGAATTTATTGCCGATGATATACATATTGCCATGGGAAAATATTATCCAGATGTGAAAACGCATAATACGAGCGCTCTAGGATCTTTAATGCGTATGGCTAGCAAAAATAATTGGTGTGAGAAATCTGGTAGGTATGCACAATCCCAAAGGATCTCTACGCATAAAAAAAATCTTCCAGTGTGGAAATCATTGCTTTATCTCAAGGCGAGAGTATAATTCTTGCATGAAAATTATTCTTATAGTCTTAGGACTTATCGCATTATTAAAGGGTGGCTACATTGTAGTATTCCCTGATCAAACTTGTAGGATTCTCGATTTCTATAAGGCACATCTCCGTGCTTTGGGAATCTCAGTCATCGTGGCAGGTGCAGCTTGTATTGCGGTGTCTCTATTCTTATAGTATTGGCTATTGCTTTTCGTAGAAAACTATGCTAGTATGTAGGCATGTTTGATGTATCTTATACAACTAATGTAAGAGAGTGGGACAAGAATCCATTCCCAAAAACTCTAGCGACTAGACCGATGATAGGGGAATGGGTTAAGTCAAATGATGACAAAATTGTCGCAAAAATAGTATCTATAACCCACTGTTCTAGTCATCAGAACCTTGAGAAATTAGAAAAGCCTTATCTATTATTAGAACTTCACACAATTTCATCATGAATAAAAATAAAATTGTTAGTACAACTACCATAAGGAGAGGCGGATTAAAATGCGTGCTAACCGCTACGAAAGAGGCAATAACATCTGGGCAACTTGAGAAGTCATTACGTGAAATAATAAATACGCTTGGGAATAAGCTAGAATCATTTGAGGAAGAAGATGAAAAGAACTGTAAATGTACATGCTGCTGCAAAAAATGAATAAACTAATTCTCTCATTATCGGCTCTGTCATTATCGGCTCTTTTATTTGTTGGGTGTACTGGTGCATGCCAACAGCAAAGCCCATGTACGAATGGCTTAATAAAATCATATATAACAG
>Ga0209976_10001872_pt1 | contig 12169 bp, 12 predicted proteins | sample SumtaG_FD_182806 | JGI IMG/M metagenome (GOLD analysis project Ga0209976, IMG submission 182806) | Deep subsurface microbial communities from Indian Ocean to uncover new lineages of life (NeLLi) - Sumatra_00157 metaG (SPAdes) (version 2) | ecosystem: Environmental > Aquatic > Marine > Oceanic >... | reverse complement strand
GCGCAGCACTTGATGCTGGTGTCGTTGCATCCTGGGCCCCATGGCTTGCAGTAGCAGGCGTTCTAAACAGCGCACTATCATTAGCTTACTACGGCTGGCTCATACGAAAAATGTACTTTGAAGGTGAACACGAAAAAAGAGTCAAAGAACCAAAATCTATAATTGCTGTAATGATATTTTCAGTAATATTCATTGTAACTATAGGAGTATATCCAGAACCAATTCTACAGTTTACAGAAAGCGCAGTTCCAACACTTACGGCAATTTTGCCTTAAACATAGTAAATTTAATTAAATTCTCTAAATGCGATTTTGCATCATTATTCTGAATTTTTCTTAGACCAAACTTTGCTTTTTCAGAATAATTTTTTAGTAATTCTTCCATTTTATTAAATACATCACGAGGATCAGAACTCTTTTTGATTAACAAATTGAATAATTTATCTTCATTTTTCCAGTCTTGAAGATCATCTTGAATTTGATAGGCGATTCCAATGTTTTTTCCATATTCAGATAATGTTTCAATTTGTTCTTCTGATCCTCTACCAATAATTGCACCAAGTCTTGCAGCAGTTTCAAACGCAGTAGCCGTTTTGTATTCCATTACTTTGAGGTAATCATCAAATGTTACATCCTCGCTTTCTTCAAGATGTCCTTCAAGAATTTCACCCTCACTCATTAGCATCGCGGTTGTTGCCAAGTCCTTAGTAATTCTAGGATTGTCAAGTCTTGACGAAATGTTTAGAATTAAACCTAAAACAAAATCTCCTGTAAGAATACTTGCGTTATACCCATATTTGATATAAAACGGATCCTTCTGTCTTCTCAGTGTTTCGTTATCAATAATGTCATCATGGATAACTGATTCAGTATGAAGGAGTTCTACTGCACATGAAGCAACATAGGCATTTTCATCAGCTTTGCTAATGCTTTCTGCAGCCAAGATCAGAATAATTGGTCTGATTCTCTTTCCTCCATCTAAGGCATATCGGAGGGGTTCAATAAATTCAGATTCTGAATATATTTCCAACAAGGATTCTAATGATGAATTAATTTTTTTGATATAGTTTCCATAGGTTACTTGAAGTGGATTAATTTCGAGATTTTTTCTGCTCAAATACAGCCCTTATTGAAATGTTTTTTTGTTTGAATATTAATATTTGGTGCTCCCATCGGGACTTTCATCTTTTAGATTTTGAACCCGAGATCACCGCCTTGAAAGGGCGGTATGCTTGACCGGTCTACACCATAGGAGCCCGATTGCATCCTACTTTATTATCCATAAAACCTTTTGGAAGTTGCAAAGATTTTTTTATCCGAATTCTTCGACAACTCTCATGAGTTCTCTAATTCAAAAAATTGATGAAATGATTGAAGAAAGAAGTTTGTTAAAACATAAATTTTACCAAATGTGGTCAGATGGAAAACTCACCTTAGACTCTCTAACAGGTTATTCGAAGGAATACTTTCAACTTGTAAAAGCTGTCCCTGGATTTATGACTCCTATTATTGAAAAAGCTCCAGGAACATTTGTAAGTGAACTAACAGGCAATCAATTAGAAGAGATACAACACATTAAACTATGGATTGGATTTTCTCATGCCCTTGGTGTACCTGAGAATGAATTGAAAGAATATGATGGTCTTGAAAAAACAAAGCAAGCAGTTTCAAAACTTTCCTCGTTGATGAATACCTATGAAGGTGGAACATGCGCTATGTATGCTTTTGAAAAAGAAATTCCTAAAATCAGTCAAATAAAGTTAGATGGGTTGGCAGATTTTTATGGTATTACTAGTGACGAAGCAACAGAATATTTCAAGCAACACACTGAAGCAGATATACGTCATGCAGCATCTTGGAGAAAAATTCTCGAAAACTCTACCCAACATGAGAAAATGATTGAAATTGCTGATCAATCAATTTCTGCGCAAAATATGTTACTTGACAGTTGTTACGAAGCTTACTGTTAATACTCTATAACATTTTATTAAGAGAATCTAAACTGTTGTTCGAGGGCCCGTAACTCAGCTTGGTAGAGTAACCGGCTCATAACCGGTGAGCCAAGGGATCGAAGCCCTTCGGGCCCACTTTTTACTCCTAATTCCAAATCTTAGGAGAAAAATTCCATTAGTTTTAAAATGAGAAAAACGTTAGATTATGTGGCTGCAATGAAGAATCAGAGTTATATCTGAAAAATGATGTGAAGGCATTTGACTGAGCTGCCGAAAATAACCATGGAACATTTTAGAGAATTTGATTTTTAACCTTCTCTAATATTTTATCGTCTACTAAATTACTTTGATGGAGAATTTTTGTAATTTCTAAAACATCCGTAATTTGATGTAGATTTACTCCCTGTGATTTTAATTCTGAATCTGCACCTTCCAATCTATTGACAATAACATATGCGTCATTTAACACCACCCCAGATTCTTTTAGAACTTTAATTCCATTTGACATTGATTCTCCAGTTGTGGCCACATCATCAATCATTAAAACTTTCATTCCCTTGGTGGTAATACCTTCGATGGATTTTGATGTACCATGCTCCTTCTGCTTACTTCTAACATAAATTAGAGGTTTTACAGTTTCAAAGGCTAAAGCAGTTGCAACAACCAATCCTCCTGTAGGCACAGTAGCTATTGTATCAAAATTATCTAATCCTATCTTTTCAGAGATTAATTGTTGAAGATGTTTTATCATTTTTCGAAAAATATGTGGATAACTAGAGGTTAATCTTAAATCAATATAGTATGGGCTTTTCTTTCCACTTGAAAGTGTAAAATCTCCAAACTTTATTGCCCCTTTTTCATGTAAAAAAGTTGCAAAATCTTTTACAAATTCCACACCAAAATTAACAAAACTGGTTTTATTTTGGTTTGTGTTTTCGTTGAATTATGCCTGAAATCTGGTTAAATTATGGTGCTACAAACGTAGTTCTTGATATAAGAGCAGAAAACCTTGATCAACAACTAGATTCCAAAGGCAACTTTCTAAATGATTTAGAAATTGGTGAAAAACTAGATGGCCTTGATATCTCAAAACCTATTGAATTAGTTGTACTCAATAACTCAGATTCTGTAAAAAGAACAATAAAAGCAATTTTTGAAAAATTTGAACAAAAATCTGTTCAAAAACCTAGAATTTTAACAGATAAAAAAATGGTTAATTTGATAAAGGAATATCTTCCAGAAGGAAGCTCTGTAGCAGAGTTTAGCGATGAGATATCAAACTCTAGTCTAGTTTTCGTAGGAGAAATGGAATTTGATGGTCTATTTGGTTTTGAAACAATAGCAACACGACTGATTAAAAAATTTGGAAAAGAAAGCATGCTTTCTGCCTATGAAAAACGGAAAGAAAATCTTCCTGTTCCTGGACAAGAAACAGAAAATATCAAAATTGCTCAAAATTTTGCAGACGGGTTTGAAATTACAGCAATTGAGATTGCTGCCAATTCTAAAGGAATTGTTGATTTGTCAGTTGGTCATCCAACATCCACTATGTCTATTTCAAAATCCCTTCTTGCATCAGCTGAAAATATCGTTGAAAAACACCGTACTTTGATGATTAGCACTGGAAAAGATACAAGTAATGATACATTAGGAAGATCTTTAACAACTCTATGGAATTGTAACAAAGCAATCAAAGATAATGGACTTGGAATTTTGCTTGCAGAATGTACTAATGGAATTGGTTCAGAAGCTATTCAACAATACTTGGAAGGAAGAATGAGTTTGGACAGACTAAAAAAACCTGCAAAATATGTCAACGGTATGGAAGATCTGTTATTTCTAACAGAAATCCAAAAACGATTCCAAGTAGGAATGGTATCTATTTTACCAGAATTTTATTTGAAAAAACTAAACATAATTTCTTTTGCAGGAATTAAACGAGCGATGGATCATATACTAAAATCCCAAGGAATAAATCAAAAAGTTGCTGTTGTATCTGACGGTGCACGCATTCTTTTAAAATGAGAATGTATCTGGAATTGGGGCACACAAGATTGCAAGAACAATTACTAAAATGTAAAGACCTATTCTTTTGGGAGTTAATGGAGTAATATCATCAAGTGGTTGTGCACCAGGACTTCGAGAACTTAAAAATAGTATGAATAACGCCATGAACCATAAATTCAATGGCCACATTAAAACTCCAACAGTCGCATAAGTTGCTATCCTATGCCATTTAGCACCAAATAGAGTACGAGCCATATGTCCACCATCAAGTTGCCAAGCAGGAAGTAGATTCAAAAAGGTAATAAAAAATCCAATCCACGCTGCAAATAATATTGGTGTCATTAAAACTTCATTTTCATCTCCACCTTTTCCAAACATTGCAAGAGTTGCTTTCATAAAGATAGGTTCTCCTAAATTCCATTCTATCAATCGAGATTCTTCATAAAGCTCTTCAGCGAATTCACTGTCAATTACAGGAGCAGTATATGCTGCAAACATTGAAACCAAAATTGCAATAACCAAGCCAGCTATAGGCCCTGCTATTGCAACATCAAATAATATTCGACGATTAATTGTCATTCCTGTTGGTTGGAAAATTACAGCTCCAAATGTCGGAAGGAATCCGATTACTGGTAATCCAGGTATAAAGTAAGGCCAAGTAATTTTCAGTTTATGAAACTTTGCTGCAATCATGTGACCGGTTTCATGAATTCCTAAAATTCCTAAAAGAGATAATGTGTATAGTCCTGCCATCTCTAGGGGATCCCCGATGTTAACTAAGCTATTGACTCCCTCTGTTCGAAAATAACCATCAATCATTACAAATGTTACAACGATACCAAAAAGTATTCTTGGTATCCAATGATTAGAAGTCCATCTTTTTTTCTGGGGTGGTAATCTTGAAACATGGATAAATACACCTTCTCTAGATCTTTGTATTCTTCCTATCAATCGTAGGTTTTCAAGCCTGTGAGATAACTCAATAAATTTCTCTGTAAACTCGGCATCCTCTATTTTGAATTCCATATACTCTAATGTCACCGTGATGTTACTGACCTGGAAAATGGATGATAAAAGAGAAGTTACTTCCTCTTGAGTAGGTTCACTCACTTTACCTAAAGCGAAACTTAATCAATTTAATGCTTTGTGGTTTAAAATTAAATATTTGTAGATGAGAACCTAAAGCATTGCAAGTAATACTTAGGCAAATCGGAGATTGTGTAATTCGTAGATGTGAAGGAGGAGACCTAATCCCGGTTATGGAAATAAATATGAAAACCCTTCCAGAACATTATTCAGATTATTTCTATGAAAGTTTACTTTCTGAATTTCCTGAAGCTTTTCTTGTTGCAGAGATTGGAGGAAGAATAATTGGTTATATTATGTGCAAAACAGAATATGGCTTTTCTAATTTTAAGAAATTAGGATTTGTCAAAAAAGGTCATATTGTTTCTATTGCAGTACTTGAAGAACATCGAAAAAAAGGAATTGGTAAAGCACTTGTGGAAGAAGCAATGCATGGAGCAAAATCAAAAAAATGTGATGAGCTATATCTTGAAGTTCGATCTAGTAATACAAGTGGAGTTAAACTCTATGAAAAACTTGATTTCATTATTAAACAGAGACTAAAGACATACTACCGTGATGGAGAAGATGCCTTTTTGATGGCAATAGAGTTTAATTCCTAGATTCAAATAAATAAGTCCAGAAAACCTTCTAGCGCAATGTCAAGAAGACGGGCTACTGGAATTACAATATTTGTTTTGTGTATTAGCGGATTTTTTGTTTATGCGTATCTTCTGATGTTATCTGAATGGAGCCCAATAGTACTACAATTATCAATACTTATGATAGTGGGTGGAGTTCTTGGGGTAATTTCTTGGATTGGATACACTATGGCAACGACGAAATCATCTTCATCTACAATAATCACTGACGATGATGAATAACAAATATTATTTTGTAATTTTTACATCAACAACAGTTTGATAATATCTAGGACCAACAGCTCTAACTAATTTAGAATTAAGAATTTTTGATGTTACAGGACAAATTTCTTTAAAATGTTTTTCTGAAAGTTCTGGGGCTTCTGTTTTTTTGTCTGCATGAATATGAGAATAATAGTGAATTATTCCTTTACTTTTTGTAGCATTAATTGCTGAGCTTAAAAATTCATCTGCTCTTTCTGGCAGTAGCATTAAAACACGGTCTCCTTTGTTCTCTAATTGCTCTTTAATTATTTGAGCAGCATCACCTTGCAAAGAAACTACCGCCCCTGCAAGCTTGTTTAATTTTATGTTTTTTTGGCAGAGTTTTACAGCATCTGGATTAATATCAATATTGTAAACTGTACATTTTTTCTTTTTAGCAGCAATTATCGAGAACATGCCTACTCCACCAAACATGTTGATCACAATTTCGCCATCTTTTACTAGGCTCGAAATTCTATCTCGTTCAGTTGATAGTCTGGGAGAAAAAAATGCTTTTTTAACATCTACTACAAATCTGCATCCAAATTCTTTGTACTCTGTTTCAGTTTTATCTTCTCCAGCAATTAATTTCAGATCCCTTGTTCTAAAATCACCCGCAACTGATGATGATTGATAAAACACAGATTTTGCTGTCTTTACTTCATCCAGAAGGGTTTGCCCAATCATTTTTTTCTTTGACAATAATGAATCTGGAATTCTGACAATAACTATATCGCCAATTTGATCAAAAGCTGAGAAAAGCTCTTTACTTTCTTTTTCTGAAAGCTCTTTTTCAAGAGCTTTCTTCAGCATCCGAGTCAATTCTTGTAATAATAATTCCCAGAATCTTTTTGTTGTTTATCTAATCTACTGGCATCCTTGTTAACTCTAGGCCTGAGTGTTTTTTCATCTCTCCTAAACGTAATTTCTAGAGATTTGAGGAATTGATTCATGGCTTTAGTTTTTGATAGTGGTGAGGTTGCATGTCCTTCGACTCCAGATGTTCCTTCAAAAATTACCATTGAATCAGAAATAAGGTCCATTAGCAGTAAATCATGATCAATAATAATCGCAGATTTTCCGTAGGAACGGACAAATTTTTGAATAAACTTTGCAATAGCAATTCTATCTTCAACATCCATAAATGCTGAAGGCTCGTCTAATGCATAGACATCTGCTTTTTGCAAAAGACAAGACACAACTGCAACTTTTTGAAGTTCACCACCAGACAAGTTTTTGACTGATTTATTGTAAAGTTTTTTAATTTTGAGAGGTTCAACGATTTGTTCTTCTTCAATACTTCCCATGATTGGGATTTCGTTTGCATTATCTAAAACAGAAATTACCTCAACATCAACATCGTTTGTAAGATACTGTGGTTTGTAAGCAATTTTCACCTTCTTATCAATCTCACCTGAATCTGGTTTTTCTACTCCAGCAATCATTTTCATCATTGTAGTTTTGCCAAGAGCATTTGCACCCATAATTCCTAATACTTCTCCCTTCCGAACTTTTCCTGGTTCAATTGATACTGAAAACGATGGAAATTTTTTCTCAAGTAAAGGATAAGATATTATCTCCTCTCCCTGTTGAAATTGTTCTGTTGTTGACGAAGAAGCATCAAATGTGAATTTTTTATCTCGAAATCGTACGTTTTCATTAGCTAGATATCCATCCAAAAACGTGTTTATTCCAACCTTTGTTGATAAAATGTTGGATACTATTCCATATGCTGCAGGTTCTCCATATAGGACATCAACGTAATCACTAAGGTAGTCTAGTAGTGTAAGATCGTGTTCAACTACCATTACGCTTTTTCCAATCTTTGTTAAACTGTGAATTACTCTTGCAACACTTGTTCTCTGAAATACATCATTGTAAGAGGATGGTTCATCAAAAAAATAAAAGTCAGCTTCTTTTGAAGTAGCAACAGCAACTGCTAACCTTTGCAGTTCTCCACCACTAAGTTCTTTGAGATGATTTTCAAGAGAATTTTGTAATCCTAACTCTTTTACTAAATCTCGTGAAACACCTCTTTCATCGTATTTTTCTAATAATTCTTTTGTAGTACCATCAAAAGCTTTGGCAACATTGTAAACTTGTTGAGGTTTAATTGAAGCTTTGATTTGATTATCTTTAATTTTTTCAAAATGTGATTTTAATTCAGTTCCGCTGTAATATTTTAAAATATCATCCCAATCTGGTGGTTCATTATAATTTCCTAAATTTAGTTTTAAATTTCCTGACAATATGTTAACAACAGTACTTTTTCCCATACCGTTTCTTCCAAGTAATCCAACAACTTCTCCCTTTCTAGGTGTTGGTAATTTGTATAATCTAAAAGAGTTTATTCCATACTGATGTACTTTGTCTGTAGCAAGCTCACTTGCTAAATTTATAATTGTTATTGCATCAAACGGGCAAACTTTTACACATATTCCACAACCATTGCAAATGTCTTCATCAATTTGTGCTTTTTTTATTTCTTCATTTAATATGATGCAATCTGCACCAGATTTGTTTACTGGACAATACTTTATGCACTCTAATCCACATTTTTTTGGTTGACATAATTCCTTATCTAATACTGCAACACGATGAGTCATGACGATAAACGCTTTTTCTTTAATTTATATTTCTTCGATAAATGGAACCCGTATTCTTATCAAGTTGATTAAATCAGTGAATTTTGAGTTACATTAATAGAGAACATTATAATGAATATTTTCAAGCCGGCCATAGCGTTGGGGTGCGACCCAGTCCCATTCCGAACCTGGAAGTCAAACCCAATGTCGCTGCTGTGTTACTAAGATGCGAGAGCTCTTGGGAAGCAGTAGTGCTGGCATTTAATTTTGAATACAACTATAACTGAGGAAATTTTTTCAAAATTATGTCTAATTGTTCGGTTTGTGGTCAACAATTTTCTGATGATATTAGATTCCTCAATCATATGATGGAAAAGCATGGTTTTCGAAATCCAAATGTAGACAAACCAGACCGAAATAGTCGTGGTTATTAATTTAGTCTAGAAAGAAAGTCAATAACAAGTCTTACACCAAAACCTGTTGCTCCTTTAGGATTGTATGATTTCTTTTTTGTTGCATCTTGAGTCCAAGCAGTACCTGCAATGTCAATGTGAGCCCATGGTGTATTATTTATTGCATTTGCCAAAAATGCAGCAGCAGTTATTGTTCCAGCAGCTCTTCCTTTTCCAATATTTTTCATATCTGCAACATTTGATTTGATCATATCCATATAGTCTTGATTAAGTGGAAGCTCCCAAACTTCCTCAGAAGTTTTTTCTGATGAGTTCAAGATATTGTTTGCTAATTTTTTATCATTACTAACAAGTCCAGCAACGTTATTCCCTAATGCAACAATACATGCTCCAGTTAGAGTAGCAAAGTCAATTAGAACACTTGGAGAATACTTTTTTTCCCCATATGATAATGCATCTGCCAAAATTAATCGCCCTTCTGCATCAGTGTTTAGAATTTCTGCTGTTTTACCACTGTAAAGCCTTACAATATCTCCTGGCCTGTAAGATTCTCTACCAGGCATGTTTTCAACTGAAGGAATGATACCTACTAAATTAATTGGTAATTTTAATTCAGAAACTGCCTTCATAATTCCCAAAACTGTACATCCACCACATTTATCAAATTTCATTTCATCCATTTTGTCACTTGGTTTTAAGGAAATTCCACCAGTGTCAAAAGTAACTGCTTTTCCTACAATCACAATTGGTTTATCATTTCGTTTTCCCTTTAGATGTTCCAAGACAATCAATTTTGGTTCATTTACACTTCCTTGACCCACTGCTGTTATGCCACCAAATTTTTTTTGTTTAATTTCTTTTTTGGAAAAAACTTTGCATATGAGTTTATTTTTTCTAACCATAGCTTTTGCAAATCTCACAAGTTGATCTGGTGGACAATCATTAGGTGGCAAATTTGCTATACTTCGTGCAAATAACACTCCTTCGGAAACAATTTGCGCTTTTGAAATAATTTCTTGAATTTTATGAGGGTTTGAAATCAAAATTGAAAGGGAAGGAGTTTGTTGACTTTTTTCATTTTTGTATTTATTAAAAGAATACATCGAAAGTGTTGCACCCTCAACAACTGCAGTCACAAAGGATTTTACATCAATTGGAAATTTTTCAGGTACTATTAACGAAAATTCAGAAATTCCTAGACTACGTACTTTTTGTGAAATATTTCCTGAAACCATACGCAAAATATCTGTGGTAATCTTATTTTTTGGCCCAATTCCTTCAAGTAGGATTTTGTTTGCAGGAATCGTTCCAAAAGTCTGTATAATTGATAAATCTCCAATTTTTCCTTTAATTTCTTTAAGTGATTGTTTTAATGCACCATTAAGTTTCGGATTGAGTTTTCCTAACCCAATAAGTTCATTTGATTTTTCAGAAACCAAAGAACAAAGTATTTGAGTTTTTTTCTTATTTGGTTTGGTATTGTCAGCTTTTATTTTCACAATACTGCTTCCTATTTTCTCAAGGTTTATAGATTTCTAGTCTAAATTCCAACAAAAATTAAAAAAAATGAATAACTTATCAGTTCTTCGCATTAATTATATGCATTTTTTATGAATCTATTTCATGAATCAAATAATCATGCATTTAGTCTATTACACTTTGCTTCTAAAGCCTAGCATCAATAGAACTTTGGAACTGTTCGCCTTTTTCACTTGAGTAGTAATTTTCCTTTTTTATGCTATGTGAGCTTAATTTTTTTGCTATTAGTGATTAAGCTAAAAGATCGAATAAACACAGCTTTGGGATTTTTGCAACCGATATCACATGATTCTTGGACGCTAATGCTATCAGTTTTATTATTTGCACTAAGAATTCCTTTCATTAATGGTATTAATGCAGATCTTCCCCCATATGCCATCTTATGATCAACAAACCAAAACATTTCAAGCGCACTAGAATCTAGAATACTTTCTCTTAATTTCTTACCTAATTCAGTATAATGACCTATTAGACGCAATCTACCTCTTGCCAAAAAATTAACTACTTTGGCAAATTTAACGCAAAGGTAACACTGATCATCATATATGACTAGAGGTACCATACTTTGCAAATCCATAATTAATTTAGGATTTGATCGGATTAAAATTTTCGGAAGTAGCTTTTTATTTCAAATCTAAAGGGAAGGAAGCTAGGTATGGGACTAAATTACTATCAAATCAAAAAAAACGTTCTCAAGGCTCGTAAGTTAGTCATTAAAGGTACAACTTCAGCAGGTTCAGGGCATCCAGGAGGAAGCTTTTCGATGGCTGAAATTTTAGGATGTATACTATTCAAATTCATGCGATATGATCCAAAAAATCCTCTCTGGGAAGACAGAGATAGATTAGTTTTATCAAAGGGTCATGCTTCTCCAGGATTGTTTTCAAATCTTGCAGTGGCTGGATATTTTGAACCATCAGAAATTGAAACTCTAAGAAAGTTTGGAAGTAGATTACAAGGTCATCCTGATCTAAAATGCCCTGGTGTAGAATTTTGTGGTGGTTCATTAGGAATTGGACTTTCATTTTCTATAGGTAATGCATTAGCAGCAAAAATTGATGAAAAGAATCATCACATCTATACAATTATCGGTGATGGAGAGTCAGACGAAGGACAAGTTTGGGAAGCGGCAATGACTGCTGCAAAATACAAAGTTGATAACATGACTGTAATAATGGATAGAAATTTTATACAACAAGACTCGTACACGGAAAAAGTTATGCCTTTAGATGAAGAACTTGTTGGAGATGATCTTTCTGAGATGTGGAAAGATGCTAGTAGATGGAAAATTGGCGATAAATGGAGAGCATTTGGCTGGAATGTTTTAGAAATTGATGGACATAGAATTGAACAGATTGATGATGCATTAACAAAAGCGTCTCAAGCAAAGGGCGTGCCTTCTATAATAATTGCTCGAACAATAAAAGGTAAAAGTGTCGAACATATGGAAGACAATCCACAATGGCATGGCAAAGCACCTAAACCAGAGATTGCACCAATAATTGATGTAGAACTTGACTCGCAATTTATGATTGCTCCTTCAATTATCGCAGGTGACATGTCTAATTTAGAAAATGAAGTGAAAAAATGTGTAGAAGGAAGAGCTGACTACATTCATCTTGATGTAATGGATGGAAATTTTGTTCCCAACAGAACTTTTGATCATAATAAAATTAGAGATCTCAGACCAATCACAGCAATTCC
>Ga0209976_10001870_pt1 | contig 12174 bp, 5 predicted proteins | sample SumtaG_FD_182806 | JGI IMG/M metagenome (GOLD analysis project Ga0209976, IMG submission 182806) | Deep subsurface microbial communities from Indian Ocean to uncover new lineages of life (NeLLi) - Sumatra_00157 metaG (SPAdes) (version 2) | ecosystem: Environmental > Aquatic > Marine > Oceanic >... | reverse complement strand
GATGTGGAAGCATAATATCCAAGTTTTGAAATTTGTGTCTTATAGAATCTCCCGCAATTAAATATCCAATTCCTGACCCAGCTAAGCCAAACACCTTACTTAATGTTCTTAGAATTGCAACGTTTGAGTAATTCTTAATAAGTTGGGAATATGTAATATTCGAGAACTCGAAATAGGCTTCATCAATCAAAAATACAATATTCTCATTCTCTAAAACTAAGTTCACAAATTTCTTATTAATTATTAAATTTCCAGTAGGGTTATTAGGGTTGTCAAGAATGAGTAAAGTTGGTTTCTTTATATCATCTACAATTGAATCATAACAAAATTCAAAATTCGGCTCCCTCAATTTGATCTTTAATAAGGGCATTCCTGTCTTTTGCGCAGCAACATCAATTAAGAAAAAAGTTGGATTAGCAGTTATTATTTGTCTATGATGTGAGTAAAGAAAAATAAATTCTTTAATTAACATATCTGATCCTGGTCTCAATATGAGTGATTCTTGAGGGACATTTGCATATTGAGATAATAATTCAACCAGATGTTTAACTTTTGCTTGAGGAGTATATCGATTTATCTCATTAATACATTCTTTAACAGGATCCAATACTTCTTGTGGAGGTGGTTTATACATTTCACTTAAATTCAATCTAGTTTTCATTATCATAAAACCATTGTTATATAATTTTGACGATTTAAAATTTAGCTAACGCACTATTTATTTCCTTTTGAACTAATCCCTCACTATTTAAGAGAAAAGTTTCCAAAGCAGTTTTTGCTTGTTCACCACCTATACGCCCTAAAGCCCAGGCTATCATTCCCTTAACTCTCTCATCCCCATTTTCATTAAATGCTTTTATTAATTCAGGGGTGAATTTTGGATCAAGGGTATTTCCCATTGCTCTGGCAGTATTCATTTTCCATCTCCACATTTCATTATAGGTCATATAAAACATATGTGGCCATACCATTGTCTTATAATATTTCTTATCCATATGTAATAAACGAATTAAGTCAAGAACCTCAACTTTGGCTTCTACTCTCTTGTTAGGTGGTAAATCTTTTGCTAACCATGCTTGGTTACGGGGACATACATTTTGACATCGATCACATCCATAAACATAAAGACCCATAGGTTCACGAAGATCCATTGGAGTAATTCCTTCTTGATAATAAGTGAGATAAGAAATACATTTACGTGGGTCAATTGTGCGTGGTTTTCTTAGAGCTCCAGTAGGGCATGAAATAATACAAGTATGTTTACACCAATCAGGGCAACCAACCTCAATTGTAGGGCTATCAGGAGTAAACTCATGATTTACAATTAAAGGGATTGGAGTGATCCACGAACTCTTTCGGGCTACTTTATTGGAATAAAAAAAGTTATTCTTCCCAAATGTTCCTAATCCCGCTCGAGCAGCAGTTAATCTATGTGGAATATTAAATGGAGCTCGTGATTCTATGTGATTTTCCCGTAAATATCCCCGGAATGCTTTAATTCTATTATATAATTGCCCTTTTGTCATTCGATCATCATCGAGGTATGCCCGTCCAAAATGACCTTCTAACTCTGTAGGAAAGCTTTCTCTAAAATACACATCAATTAAGACAATTATAGATTTAGCATCATATAAAATATTCTTTGGATTTAATCCTTTTTTGAGATCTATACCCTTTTCACATGCCCAAGCATATTCTTCTTTTCTCGATATCAATATCTCCTTTTGTGAATTATAAGGTTCTACTGTAGTAAAACCGATATCTTCAAATCCTAGTTCATGAGCTTTCTTAATTACATCATTTTTCTGCATTTAATTTTAATACCTCTTATAATTTCTGTATTAGAATCAGTAATTTTTTGTTTTGATAAATTAATGTTAATATAGACAAAAATTTGATAATTTTATAATTTGGGCTTTCAAATTATTCAATAGACATAATCAATTCTTCTTTATACCCTATTATTACCTTTACAAATCCAATTAAATCCTGATCCATTTGGTTATCTCCTGTATCCACCCTCAAACAATCTAAACTTTTCAATTTTTCTTCAGTAGAGATGATCTTAATATTTTTTTTTCCAACTCTTTTAAGAATATTTGGCGTAAATTGCTTATTTCCACGACCAAAGACGAAACCTTGCCCGCCAATAGGAGAAACTATAATCTCACAGTCAGAATATTTGCTTAATAACTTTAAAATACTTTTTTCATTTAAATCCTTTCCTACCAGCTTTCTATCATAAATTGCGTCTACTCCTAAAAGAGTTTTATGCAATTCCAAGTTATCTGTTATTGCTTTTACCGTTGTGCCTGGCCCTAATAAATATAAAACATCATTCTTCATATTTTCAATTATAAATTCAGCTATTTCTCGTTTATTTTCTTCAATCGTTCTTCCAACATTCGAACCAGATTTACTAGGTTGTATGTATTGTAGAATTTTTGGAACTTTTAAGTAGCCATATAATTCTGCTGTTAATATATCCTTTCGAACCAATGCTTCATCAATATCTAACACCTCTTGCTCTTGAGTTTCTACTTCTTCCTCAAGAAATTTGTCAATTATTTTAGCAGCGGTTCGAGGGTTAAGAGCAAAAACCGAACTGAACATCTTTACTCCTGTCGGTATTGCAACCACAGGTTTTTCTAATCCTATTGTATCAAAAATATCCCTTGCGGTGCCATCTCCGCCACAAAAAATCAATAATTCAATAGATTTTTGAATAATTTCTTTTGTAATCCTTTTTGTATCTTCTGCTGTAGTGACTTCAGGAATTTCTCCTATGATTTCAAACTTAAATCCTTCATTTTCAATATAATCTGCACCCATTTTACCAGGTGCTACGAAAAAGTGAATAAGATCTTTATTTTTAATATTTAAGAAGAACTGATGAATCCTATTGGGTACAACTGGTTTAGCGCCCATTTTTAATGCTTTTCTAATAATATCGCCATCAGTTCCTTTAAGTCCGACCGAACCGCCCATACCCGCAATTGGATTAACTACAAGACCTATTTTTTTCATACAAATCTAATTAATATAAAATTTTTTAAGGATAAGCAACAACCCTAATTTTTCCTTTCTTTCATTGTTTTTCTGGCACATTTTTAAATCTCTATCATTTACTTTATGAACTAATTTAGGAAATAATGCCTATATTGAATGTTAAGTTTACTCAAGATGATTTTGGCGGATTTATCGAAAAACTTTATGAGGAAATCGTAAGGCAATAGAATCTATTTTGGTATTCAGCTAATTTCATTCTCTATATATTCAAATTTTTTCTTTTTAATAATTCCAGATGCTCCCCCAGTAATAAGAGCACCCTTACCTTCTAAAAATTTCTCAATCATTATTTGATACTTTATGATTTTTCATTTTAATAATAATTACTATGAATGAAAAGATATTATATGTTCAATTAAAAAGTATTAAAGACGCATAAATTCAAAGGAAAAATTCACTTATTTGAAATTGTATTTAGGATTTATCAGTGAATTTACTTTTTTTTTCTCATAATTTCTTCGGAAAGTTTTTCAATAAAATCATCAAAATTATCCTTATCATACTTGACATTCAGCAATGGCATCAGTAGGATCGGAATATCTTTTTCATCTTCATATACTGGGACAATTTTCATCATCCCTTTTTTCCTCAATTGAAACGCTGCCTCCCATTCGTCTTCTACAGCTTTAGACTTTATCGATTTTTCGGTGCAAAAAAGTATAAATACTTTACTAATCCTAAGCGATCTTTCCATAAATTTGACAATGTCTTCTCCACTATCTACTTCCCAATATAATACATTATCAATTTTGGGATAATCTTTCAAACGAGCAACAATTTCAGGAATTTGAAAATGGTCAGAATCTTTCGTTGAATAACTCAGAAATATGTTAAAACCCTTGGTAATAAAATTCATTATGCTATAAAGATATAAGGGGTAATTATTAATTTCTTCGGGCGTAGCAACCTTTTGAGACAGGTTATTATTAGTACTGCTCAAATTATCAAAGTTTTCTTTAAGATCATTCTTATCTGGAAAAATTTCTGAAAATATTTCATCCCAGTTATTTTTTTCAGATATAATTGGATAGAAATGGTTTAATTCTAGTAATTCTCTATATTGAGTTTTCATTTTTGGCATAAATTTTTTCTCAGCTTGTATTCGACTCCCAATTGCAATTCGAATGTTTTCTGGAATTCCTTTTTCCCACCACTCATCATGGTAATTTTCTTCTAATTTTAGGTAAACAAAATCGCGTACATCTTCTTTAAAATTTTCCAATTCCAATTTAGCTTTAATTTTTTGCTTTTTAGAATATTTTTTCTTTTTAATTCTAGGTTTTCTCACGTATAATAGACGAGCAAGTCCAATACTAGCCCCTGCAATAGAACTGCCAATTGTTAATATAGGTATAATTAAATTTCCATCTCCCCCTCCACCTTCCACTGCGATAATGTACATTGTAGTCTGGTCGGTATTATCTTCCTCCCAATCATCTCGTAAAGATCCTCCTTTAGAACTGTATCTTTCATTTATTAAATTATCTGGATCAATTGTTAGCGTTAAAGCATAAGATCCAAGCTCATTAAGCGCAGAAGAACCGATTAAAATAATTATCGTTTGATCAATAGAGAAATTGAATGGTATAACGCTGTCATATAGAGTCAAATTTAATATTTCACATCGAATAATAACTATAATATTTTCTGCTTTCCAAATGCCGTTATTCGTTATTGTGAAATTTAACACGAACGGCTGACCTTCGTTAACAGTGCTTACAGTAAACCCATATACGACTAAATTAGGCATTGGGTACCAAGAATTATCTAGTGCATTAGTATTATATACTGCTATCTCATCGAAATCGTTAAAACTATCCCCATCTGTGTCAGGGTTAAGTGGGTGAGTGTTATTGCCATATTCAAAATCATCTCTCAAGCCATCTCCATCAGTATCTTTATTAGTTGCATTAGTTATATACCCTAAGTTTCCTAAAATTTCATCCCCATCTAAAAGGTTATCGTTATCGGTATCTGGATCAAGAGGATTGGTATAATTACCATATTCATAACCATCAAGAAGTCCATCTTTATCCGTATCTGAAATTGTTGCATTGGTTATATAACCTAACGTCCCTAAAATCTCGTCGTAATCTGAAATCAAATCATAATCAGTATCATTAAGTTGTGGATTCGTCCCATTAAGAAACTCAAAAAGGTTTAACAGAAGATCATTATCAGCATCTCCCATGGAATTAGGAACATTTGCATCAAGAGAATTTTGAGTTTCCCAATAATCTGGCATATTATCTCCATCTGTATCACTATCCCACGGATTAGTGCTGTAATAGGCCTCCCAATAATCAGTCAACCCATCGTAATCAGAATCTGGATTTGTAACATTTGTTCGATATTGATCAACACCTAAAGTGTATTCTTCTAAGTTGAGTAAACCATCTCCATCTGTATCATCAAATACGGGGAACATAAGCGGTTTTGTGTCGTTGGCGTTTCCACTTCCAGAAATAGAATAATTAAAATCTCCAATTCCATCATTATTATCCATTCCAGAATAGTCTCCCCAATAATTACCTATTTCTCCATCATCCCAAACATTATTGCTACTTCCATCCTTAGCATTTTGTCCATTATTGTTAAAATCGTTATAATAGAGATAATTATTATTATTACTGAAAGAATCTAAATATATCCCTATACCATCATTTTCATTAATTATATTATTTCTAATGTTATTTTCATTACTACTATATGTTAAAAATATCCCATAGTCGCCATTGTTATTTAGGATATTTTCATAAATTGTATTTTTATTGCTAAGACCAAATAAATAAATACCATAATTAGTATTGTAAGAAGAATTTATGTTTGAGATGGTATTATTGTTACTTAGGATCAATGTAATTCCAGATGATCCATGAGATAAATCTAAATTCGAAATTAGCGAATTGTTGCAGTTATATAAAATTATTTGCCCAGCATCAGTGAAATTTATTGGGTTTAAAAAAGTTTCGTCTACGTAATAATATAAATGCTTATCGTTGACATGATTGGTTGAATCTATGCTATGGGAATAAAACATTTCAAGACTCCCCTCGGCAATTATTATTAGTAATCCACAATATGTCATATTATTTCCAGTAAGAGTAATATTTACGCAATTAAATAAGTAAATGCCATATTCGCCGTTGTAATTTGCTACATTATCAGAGAGGTTATTTTTATTACTCCTAATTAATAATATTCCATACAAATTATTGTTTGAAGCAGTATTGTTAAAAACGGTGACATTATTGCAAAAAGTTAACGATATTCCAACTGACCCATGAGAAACATCTAAGTTTGATATCAATGAATCGTTAACATTAACTAATAAGACTTGCCCCGCGTTGGAAAAATTTACAAACCCTAAATTTGTTACACTAATATAATAGTACAATATTTTATTATTCACTTTATTAGATGTGTCAATAGTATGTGAAAATTTTTTTATATCTCCACCTCCAATAAAAATTCCGCAATCGCTCAATCTATTCTCTAAAAGTGTATTATTAGCACATTCGTTAATAAAAATTCCATATTGTTGGTTATTATTTAAAATATTTCCTGTGATATTATTGTTATTACTACTATATTCTAAAGTGATTCCATCACCACCGGAATTATTTATTGTATTATTTGAAATAGTGTTATTATTACTATTTGTAAGAAGAATTCCATTATTTCCATTATTTGAAAAATCGTTAAAAATTAAAGTTCCATTACCTACTGACTCTAATTTTATTCCCGCATAGCCAAGAGAAGAACTAGAATTATAAATGTTACAATTTTCAATTCTAAAGTATACATTGGTATTTCTTATTTCGATACCACTGTCCGAATTATGACCATTTACAGTGACATTTATAATTACATAAGGATTGGTAAATGTACCATTTCCACTACACCACCATTGTTGAGTGGAAGCTTGAGCCCAAGTGTAATCTTCATCACCATCATCATCAATAACAAAGGGTTCCATATAAAAAACATTGGAAACTATGTTATCTTTTATGAAATTAATAATACAATTTACTTCATCAATGGCACCACCATCATTTTTACTCAGAAAATTATTTGAGATGGTGTTGTAACTACTATTATATAAATAAATTCCATTATCACCATTGTATCTCGCTTCGTTCCAGGTAATATTATTATAGTCACAATTTGTGTCTAGAGCGATTCCAACAATATTATTATTGTTTGCAACATTTCTTGAAACATTGTTATAAAGACTATTCACTAAAAAGATTCCTTGATTATTATCACTTGCAATATTTCTTGAAACATTGTTATAATTACTATCCCGTAGTTTTATTCCACTATCACTATTATACACTGTATTTCTTGAAACATTGTTGTAATGACTATTTGATAAATCTATTCCATCAGTATTGTTGAATACAGTGTTTCTTGAGATATTGTTATAATTACTATCCCATAGTATTATTCCACGATAAGTATTGTTGAATACAGAGTTTCTTGAGATATTGTTATTATTACTATTTATTAAACCTATTCCATTTTCATTGTTGTTAAATACGCTGTTTCTTGAGATATTGTTATTAGAGCCATCAGTCAAAAAAATTCCGTTATAATTATCATACAATTCGTTTCCGATCAATAAACCATTAGAAACATTGTCTAAGTTAATACCTGTGTCCCAAGTAGAATTGTAAACAGTGCAATTTTTGATACGAAAAAACTTGATAGAGTTCTTAATTTCTATCCCACTACCCGAATCTTGAATATTTATTGTTAAATTTTCAATCACATAGGGATCGTTCCAAAGCCCACTTCCGTTACACCAAGGTTGATCGCCTGCCCACGTCCAATTAGTAAGACTACCAGGTAAATCATTGATGGAAATCGGTTTCATGGAATTATTGAAATATGCTATTTTTGGCTGCTCTACGTTATCAGTAGGTTCGTTGAGTTGATCTCCTTGAAATATGCTAGTTTGTGAGTAATTGAAAAATAATGAAAATGAGCCCAATAATATCCATAATGTGAAAAAAATCTTGATTTTATTGTTTTTCATATGCTTTTTAGACAAGATTTTATTATATAAGACTATCGGTCAAAAACAATTTTATTAATTATTATAATTGATCATTCAATTTTAAAAAATTTGCATTTATAGAAATTAAATGCTAAAAATTGTAAAAAAATCGAAAAAAACTGAATTGTGATATTTTAGCTTAATTTTATCAACAAAGTTGAGCTTGTAAGGTGAAATCATTGAGGTTTTAATCCCAGATGTGAAGAGACATTAAAAATTTTTAATTTAGGTTGTGATTTATGCTCAATACGTCAGAAAACAAGACTATTGGTATAGATCAATTAAATTTTTTAATTTTTTTTATAATTAATGCTTTTTAATTTAAGAATCTCTAGATAATTCAATATAATGAAATTTCTCTTTTCAGTACATTAAATATATTAAGATTCTGCCAAGTAGATTCAAAACCAAAAATTTAATTAATAAATCGTTTATAAAATTTAATATAGATAATTTTTGTGAAAAAAATGGATAAAGTCGTTCCGTATTTAATTAACATGGGTGAAGTGATTCCCGCTCGTAGTCAAGCAACTCTATTAAATGAGTTGGCAATGGGTATAATTGAATGTATTGGAATTTATGGCAAAAGTCTTAAGAAATTGGGAAGACTGACAAAAGTAGCGACAGCTTTTTGGCCAGTTCGCTTAATTCCGTTGACAGATACGAGAGCATGCGTGTGTTCATATTTATTAAACAAACAGGAAAAATTAAATGTTGGGAAATTCTCCCAAATGCCTCCACGGCCTGATAATATTATTCAAGGAGCAGATCCTGTATCATTTTTAAACGCTTTACAAACTTATAATACCACATATCTTAGACGGATGAAAAATTTTAAAAGAGGTGTTGTTATTCAAGAAGCTTTATTCTCTGCAAAGGAAGTAGAGTATTTTCAAAACTTTTTTCTTAATCAATATAATTTAAGCACTCATTCTTCTCCATACTTTTTACTGGAAGGGGGTCCAATTGCTAAAAGCGTAAACCTTACGAATATCGTCGTAGAAGTACTTGACTTTGTATCACAAAAAGAAATTGATGTTTTAGATAAAGCTGGTGATAGAATTACTCAATTATGCGAGAAATGGATTGAGAAAGGCGGTAAGAATGTCGATAAGATAAGAGATACAAAAGTAGACACTGGAGAAGAAGAAAAACAACTTGAAGTACTGAATAAGGAATTACAAGAAGTGAAAGAGCAGGAAATTGAGAAATCACCTGAGGAATTGGTGAAATCAGGTAAATACAAAGTGAATGATAAAACAGATGAATTACATAATAATGTCACGAACGTTAAAAATAGTGTCAACAGTTTGAGAAATGGAATCAATCAGAGAGATCTTTTCTTGGTTGAAGAAGGGTTAAAAGATTTAGACATAAAGTATAGAGATTTAGGTAATTCAATTGCTCGCTATAAAAGTGAAATCGCTCAATTAAGAAAGAACGTTCAACGTGAAATTAATGATCTTGAAAAATCTCGTCAGCAAAAAATCAGAGAATTAGAACGCAAGAAATCTCAAGTAGAAAAACAGATTGCAGCAAAACACAGTGGATTAAGTAAGGATTTAACCACAGCTGAACATGTTATTGCCAAAATTAAAACAGAAAAGCAGTCCTGCTTAGCTAACATTGAATCTATTAAGGATAGAGAAATGACTAACGTCCAGAATTTCTTTAATAATTATACTCTTGAAGTAAAGTCAAAAAATGTAGTCGTAGGCATTCCTATCTACATATTCTATTTTGTCGATCCTAACACGAGTAGAACAACTGAACGGGCTCCAGTGTTGCCAATATTAATAGATAAGGGAAGCATAGTAAGAACAAAAGTGAAGGCTAGCTTTCGGCAGAAATTAAGGGATATGATGAATAAAGATAATGCCATGATTGGATTGGTAGAAACTCAGGGCGATAAAAATAATTTGATGGAAATGAAGAATTTGGATACTCGTCTTGAGGATGCGATTAACGATTTAAGAATTCAGAAAATTTTAAATAAGAAACAAGCTGAATCCGCAAAATCTATAATTGCAGACTTAGTTTGGTAAATAATTCTTTTCCTCTATTTATTTCTTCTTTTGTTATTTTAATGAAGATTCTTCCCTTCTATGAAGATGAAAGGTCCATACCATATTTATTGAAACCTATGTTAAACGTGAAGTTTCTAGAAAAGGATTTGAGTTTATTCAAAAACTTTTCAACGAGATAATTAAAATGAAAATCTACTGTTGTTAATCTTATTTTAAGGTTTTTCATCCTACTTATCGAAATTCAAAACCATTTCTTCAAAATCTATGATGAAAAAGTTTTAAATATGAAATGAAAGAATATTATACATACGTGTATTTTTTTTATTCGAAATCTAATTTATTATATCAGGAATTCCAATGAAATCAAAAAATAAACCTATCGTGTTATTAACTCTATTTCTAGCTATATCTCTTTCAACTATCATTAATAGCGAAATTGGAAGGGATTTGATAACGTATAATAATAATAATAATGAAAAAATACAAGATGATAAAGAGATTGAGTTAAAATCGGCTGCGTATTTTCCTCTTACTTCTGCAATACATATAGATGATATGGATCCAAACTTAAATTGGAGCAAAACTGCAGCAGATAATGATTGGTGTAATGGATCAGGAACATGGAGCGATCCGTATAATATAGAAGATGTAGTTATTAATGGGCAGGAAAAGGAAAGTTGTATTCTAATAGAAAATTCTAATATTGCATTTTTTAGGATAGAAAATTGCACCCTTTACAATTCAGGGGATGATTATGCCTATCAAGAAGAAGCAGGATTAAAATTAATTAATACTAGTAATGGCTTCTTAATCAACAATAACTGCTCGCGTAATAATAAACGCGGGATTTTCTTAAGTGAAAGTAGTAATATCACCGTTTCAGCAAATTTTGCTAATCGAAATGGATACATTACTTCTGATTATGTTTCAAATCAAAACGGAATATACCTTGAGGGTAGTTGTATTAATAATACCATAATTGGAAATGAAATTAGCAATAATTATGGATATGGTTTAGTTCTAGGGCTAAACTGGGATAGTAAATTTAACAATGTGTCTCAAAACCTTGTGAATGATAACGTTATAACTGGTATAAGCCTACATGGGGGAGTTAATAATACAATTTCAGAAAATGAGATAAACAACAACAATGAATATGGAATTTATGTCATGAATATAATAAACACCAGTATAACGAAAAATATGATGACGAATTGTGGTATAGGAATAGGAATTGAAGCAGGATTGCCTGAGGAAGACTTACTTACAAATGTGATCGATACCGATAATAAGGTTAATGGTAGATCATTTTATTTATACGTTAATCAGACAGGTTTGAATAATAACAACTTTATAAGCTCTGGACTACCGGGGCAAATTATTTTGTCTAATTGCACTAATTCAATCATATCTAGTAATTTCAATCTCTCGCAAACATCTATAGGAATTTCATTATTTGACTGTAAGAATAATACCATTTCTAACATTACTGCAAATGGTTGCAATCTATATGGGATCGAATTAAGATCTAGTTATAATAATAATATTACTGAGAATTACGTGAGCGGCAATATTTTTGGAATAAATGTACGTACATGTAATGATACATTAATTAATCGAAATAATGTAACTCATAATGCTAGAGGGATACAATTAGAGAATAGTTATTTTACTCTAATAAATAACAATAACGTATCCTATAATGAAGATTCAGGAATTTCACTGACAAATAGTATGTATAATAATATTACCGAAAATTTCGTATGTAATAACGAATATACGGGGATTCATTTATGGGATTCTAGCGGTTTTAACTTAATTTCAAACAATTCAATTAACAAAAATATTCATTATTTCCAATATAGCTCTGGAATTGGAATTTGGGTGCAAGACTCTACTACTCATAATCTAACAATTATTAATAATAATTTAAGCAATAATAGTTATGCGGGAATACTATTATATGGTAATAATCACACGTTATCTGGCAATAATTTTACCAATTGTGGATTACAT
>Ga0209976_10001867_pt1 | contig 12181 bp, 6 predicted proteins | sample SumtaG_FD_182806 | JGI IMG/M metagenome (GOLD analysis project Ga0209976, IMG submission 182806) | Deep subsurface microbial communities from Indian Ocean to uncover new lineages of life (NeLLi) - Sumatra_00157 metaG (SPAdes) (version 2) | ecosystem: Environmental > Aquatic > Marine > Oceanic >... | reverse complement strand
CAGATATACGTACCTGGTATATCTGTCATTCCTTTAAGAATGTTCCTCTCAAGGGTAATCCAGTCTGGAAGTTCAGAAGAAACAACTGATAATTCATGGACTTCTTCATCACCACCCAAGGCGTATTCTAAATCAGTTCCAGTTGTCAGATTAGCTACACTATAAGAATAACCACTACTTTGAGCTTTATGAGAATTGTTTTGAATTGTTACTTGAAGTTCATCACTTACCACCCATGGAGAGTGAACATTACTGTCTCGTGCAAGTACTCTCAGACAGTATTGAGCGTTTTGTACAGAGTGGCTATCCCAATGTATAACATACCCGCTATTTTGTTCAAGATATAGACTACTTACTTCCTCTATAGATTTTATATATGTACTACAATCACTCTCAAGAAGATCAAATCGAACAAAATATTTTTCAGATCCCTCAAGGGCAACTAAAATATCACTTATACCGCTGATGACATCATCATGTTGAGGTAATACAAATTGTGCATGTAAATTCTTCTTAGTATCTATGTTACATGCACTTCGTTGAATCACATGGACCTGAAATGTTTTATCCGAACATACTCCAACTAAATCACATGCTTGTAAAGTCACGGGAAATGAAATACCGATATCTTCATACATCACAGATGCCCTTAATTTGGCTGAATATTCCTTTTCTTTGTATTGCAACTGAGAATTAAGAGTCTCTTTTAGAATTGCTTTTATGGGATCTTGTGTTATCTGTATGGTGATGCTCTCTGAAAGAACAGAGAATTGAACTATATCACCATCAATGTCTTTTGCTAAAACATTCTTCTTAAAAGAAATGCTGTTTTCATGAAAGTTGCCATCACAATCGACTTCAAATGTCAGAATCTCGTCTTCAATATCAACTAAAAACTCAGGAGCATGTTGAGCATTAAGACATTGATCTTGAGAACTATATGTACTCCAGGAAGGAGCAACATAACAGATATCATCAAATTCTCTGCAATACCCGCTTTTATTTTTCAAGTATTCATTACCAACGGGATTTCTCGCCCAAATAGAACCGTTTCCACATGCATCCTTAGTCAGCCGGAACTCCTCGTAAGCATAGATTTTTTCGCTTGATACATCCTGTGGAGAAGCTTGAACAACGATTGAAAAAGAATCCTGCACGTTAGATGGTATAATGCCTGTAAAATTAAAACTATAGAAGTCCTCACTTCCAATAAGACCGCTCCCTGAAAGATAGGAAGGAATAGAAATTTCTTCTAATGAAAGCTTATCACTGTAAGAAGAATGAACCTCGAATTGCAAGGAGTTTTTCTGATTTGATGTTAAGTCTAGCGAACTTGTTCGTAATATTTCAAGAGTACTTTTTGCTGCTTCACTTTGAATCAACAGAGGTTCATAAGAAAGTGTTGCATAAATAGAGAGTGGTAATGCGATAATCAGTATGAGAAGACTTAATGTACGAAATGGATTTATAAAAAGTGACGTAAATAGAGACGAAGCTACAGTATTTGGTTTTCGTACTTCTGAAATATCTGAAAGGTCTAAGTCAACTCCCTTTCGTGCTATACCAGTATATATACTTTGAGAAGTCATTTGGGCAAACTTTCTTCACTCAAGAAGTTATAGCCATCTCAAAATGAAATGGCCTATTTTGTCTTTAACGTAAATTTCATGTCTATGGCTATTCCAATACAAATTACCTGATTTAGCAAGTAATCTATAAATATTTTATCACACTATTTAACTCTCGTAGTGAAGTGATTCTTTACGGACTCCGCTTCGCTTTGTCCGTATCATCATCACCATTACCTCCTCGTAATTCTTTTAGATTTACTTCGTCGGAGCTCATATTTCTCTTTGTAATTTTCCGCTCTCTCTATTAATGGATTCCACTTCGTTCCATCCTTAGATTTAAGAGCGTAGACGAGTAAAACAATATTCTCACAAATTTCTTGTGATTTTGATTAGGCCAGTTTGTTTTTACTTCACTATATCTACGTACCACTAGCAAGAATCTTATCCATTTCAACTGATTTTTCTTCTAGACGAGTTTGTATTATTGTATATGAATTCCCGCCAGAAAGGGCATCTTTTACAATATCATCGAATACTTCGGACATCCTTTCTCTATCTACCATTTTCCATGAGCGTGCGGTATTTGCCATTTGCAAATATGCACCAACATATTTATCACTGATAATCTCGGATGACATATCTTTTCTAGAATATATCTCTCCAAAGGCATTTTTCTCTTGAAGTCGATCATAAAATACTCGTAATTGTTCAGGTTGAGAGATAAAATCAACAAAATCCCAAGCCTCACTTGGATACTTTGTTTCACCTGATACTGCTTCCGCCCAATAATCAGCCCAATAAATTGTTGTTCCTTCTGCACTGGGTTGTTGTGGAAGAGGAGCAATATCAAAATCAAGTGTAGCCCCCTTACTTTCAAGAGCATTCTGGATGTCATGAACTCTCCAACTTGGAGCTATCATCATTGCCAATCTCCCTTCAGTAAACATGGTTATATCTTGTGGAAGAGATATATCCCAAACATCATATCGTTTAACAAAATCTGTATAATACTTAATGGCTTTTGATCCCTCCATATTTTCTTCATTCGAGAAAGTGGTTTTACCGTTTGCATCTACAATTGACGAACCTTCTTGGAGCATTAGTACACTGAGTATCTCAAAAAAGAATTGTACTTTCTCACTGTCTCCCATACCTATACCAGCAATCCGAATACTCCCATCAGTTTTATAATCAGTAAGATTTTGAGCTTGTTCAAGTAAATCGTCCCAGGTGCTTTCCGGAACAGTATACCCAGCTTTTTTTAGAAGATCTTTATTGTAATACACTCCAAGACCATCGAATGTTAAAGGAATGGCATATATCTTCCCATCACCTCCGGTTAAATCTGTCACTGCAGTAGGATAAAATATTGAAGAATACTCGCTAGTACTCATTATTGACGAAGGAAGAGGGGCAAGATACAACTGAAGTGATGAAGTCCAGGTATTGTGAATACGAACTATATCAGGACCAGTACTTGTACTGTTATCACTTATCTGAGTCGTTAATGTCTCTTTGAAATCTGTTCCGTAGAGATCTGTTGATACTTGAGGTTCTATCTTTATTGAAACGTTTGGGTGTTGTGCTTCATACTTATCGACCAATACTTGAAAATCATCCGCATCTTCCCATAAAGTCCACCACGTAAGCTCAATCTGTCCCTCTTCCTCTTCCTGTTTTTCATCTCCACTAAAATATTTCCCGAAAAGAAACCATCCAACAAGAAGAAGTGCTATGATTACAAGAATAATCGCAAATATTTTAAAAAGTGTCAGTAGCTTATCGGTCATAATAATGTCATAATAGCTGAGTTATGTCTAATTATACTAAGTAGAATAGAAAAAAAACAGTCTACCACTTCGATAAATGTAACACAAAACTAGGCTATTCACAAGAAATATTAGAACCATGTTATGTTATTCATCTCAAATAACATAAAAAATTGGAATTTTACATTATATGAAATTGTGTTAATATTATTGTACTATTTTTTTAAAAAATGTTTTATGGATATATCTGTTTTTGAGATAATTATAATAGTAGTATTGTTACTTTCGATAGGTGCCATAGTTTTTATTTATTTCAAGCTACAACAAGCACAGAAAAGTTATCATGAGCTCTTATCTGGGGTGAGAAAAGGAAATCTTGAAGATATCTTGAAACAACATTTAACAAGAATTGAAACTATCGATAAAAAACTTACAGCGAACGAAGAAAATTTATATAGATTTAAAGATGTAGCGAAAAATTATATACAAAAAGTAGGATTCAAAAGGTTTAATCCTTTCCATGAAACAGGTGGGGATCAGAGTTTTGTACTTGTCCTTCTTGATGATCATAACAGCGGTATTGTACTCTCAAGTTATCATCAACGAGATGTCACCAGGTTCTATGCAAAGTATGTAGTAAGAGGAAAACCTGAACACAAGCTTTCGAAAGAAGAAGAAGAAGAACTTCACAACACAATGTGAGAATTTCATATCATAAATAATTATTATGGTCTTTGAAGTAGATTTAACACAACAACCCGATTCTGTTGTAGCTGAAACACAGACTATTCAAAAAACCTCTATTTTTAAACGATTACGAAATAAGATAAGAATTTGGCAGGCCAACTTTGAAAAAAAACCGTTTTCTCATAAGATCACGCTTCTTTTTCTATCGTTGTCTGTAACAGCATTGGGTTCAGTCGCTCTTATATATGGATTCGTTCTGTATACCACTCCTCCTCATGAGCCGTTGGATGCAACATATCAGCTTCTTGAAGTCCAGACTCAAAAACAGTTTTCATTTAGTACAGACCTTCCCACACCCCCTTCGGTAAAAGACAAAGCAAATCCTATCAATGGAGAACTTTATACAAAAGAACAGTATAATAAATTACTTAAACGTAAGCCACTACTTGTTATTATCGAAAATCATGTAGATGCTCGTCCTCAAGCAGGGCTCTATAATGCAGATCTAGTATATGAAACACTTGTTGAAAGTGGCATAACAAGATTTCTTGCAGTATTTTGGGGCAAAGGAGCAAAAAAGGTAGGACCTGTCCGCAGTCTGAGAACATATTATATTGATTGGTCGGCTGAATATGATGATCCTCCAATCGCAAACATTGGACAAGCAGGTTATGAACCCTTGGAAGAAGTAATTGTCCCTGAAGCTGATGCTCGCAGTTACATTCAAAAATATAATGTAAAATCATTTAGTTGGTATGGTCGAAATGTATATTGGAGAGAAACTGATAAAGTTCAGCAGGGAATCGCATGGGAACATGTAGCATACTCAGATACAGAAACACTCTGGGAAGATGCTCAAAGTTTGGGTTGGGTAGGACCTCCATCCCTAACTCCATTGAAGTTTAAGAAAGATACTTCAAAAGAAAACCGACCACTATCCCAAAACATTGAGATTACCTTTTTAAGCCTAGGTGCAGTAACATATAAAGTAGAATGGAAGTACAATAAAGATAGTAATACCTATTTGCGATATCTTGCTAACGCTCCTCATAAAGATGAAAATAATGGGAAGCAAATTAAGGCAAAAAATGTTATAATTCAATATTGTAATTATCACCAAACAGGCGATAAGAATGGAAGAATTCTTTTTGATACCATAGGAAGCGGTACAGTAAAGGTCTTCCGAGACGGTAAAATAATAGAAGGAACATGGAATAAAGCAGATAGAACTAGTCGAACCATATTACTAGATGATTCAGGAAAGAACATAAAATTGAACAGGGGACAGATATGGTTTGAAATTGTTCCAGTTTCTGGAAACAATGTTTTAAGTGACATAGTTATCAGCTAGAAAATGACATGGCAACAAAGCTTGAGGAAACAACAACAACTGCAAGGAGAGTATTCGTTGGTTGTGGTATCATTGTCATTGTTATTCTTCTTTATAATTTCGCTTCAAAATTCCTGAAACCATCTGAATCTCCATTTAATCCATATCCAACCGAAGCGGAAGATAGATTTGGAAATCTCCCCGAATTATCATTTAATTCTTTGCTACTTAGTGAGGGATCTGAACCAACATATAGAATCTATACTACTGACGGTGATCTGCCATCAATTCACCAGTTTATAAATGTATATAAAACAAAAACTCCAAGACAATCCCTTACTGCCCAAGATGATGCATTAGCAACCGCAAAGGCATTGGGTTTTACAGTAAAAGCCAAGGTTATCTCCTCAACCGAGCTCAAATGGAATGAAGATAACAGAACATTGAAAATAAATAAGCTCTTTGGTACTGTTAGATTGACAACTAACTATAGAAAGCATAAAGAAGCATCTAAAGATAGAAATATCAAACCCAAGTATAACAGTCATGTAAATCAAGCAAAAAATTTCTTAAGCAAAGCAAACCTCTTTCCATCAGAATATGTTGAAAACTCAGATACTTCATTAACATATCTGCGTTTAACTAAAAACTATCAGTTAAGACAAGCAAGTGCAGTTTCTGAAGCAAACATGATCAGAGTTGACTTCTTTAAAAAAGAAGAATCTCTTACACCTATAGCATTAAAATCTTTTTCCGACGAAGAAAAGGAAAATATCCGCGAATTAGCAGAATTTTCCACTGTAAACCAAAACAATCCTTATATAGGGCTTGTTTATATCATTTTTGGTGGTTCACAAGGAAAAGGTGGTATCTATGAAGTACGTTATACTGATTGGGAGCTTGAAGAGAAATCCCGGTATAAAACTATTTCAGTAGAAAAAGCATGGGGAGCTGTTCAGAAGAATGAAGGTTCTCTTCAATATCTTTATGAACCAAATGCAGATCCATATAAACCTTACGTACCGCTTGATATTGAAGAATATCTCCTCACAGACGTTGAAATTATGTATTATTCATCACATCAATATATCCAATATCTTCAGCCCGTATATAAGTTTTCTGGGTTAGCACCTTTAACCGACGAAGATACCTTAGCCAATTTTGTCATTTATTACCCTGCAATAAAGAGATAATTATTGCGCAAAAAATACATACATTGAGGTATCTGAGCTGTATACCACTCTTTTTCAATTACACAGTTATACAGATATATGAATATACAAGGAGTGAGAGTGATTCAAACTAAGGTAAAGGTGAAGAAGCCAGTATGGTAAAGAGTCTTGTGGTAAAGTGAGAACACTCACATAACCCTTCAACCAAAAACGAAACGGGCATCTTAACCGTAACCGAAATACCTAAAGGAATTATTCTAATCCCCATGACCAAAGACCAGTGACTAACGACCAGATTTCGCAAGAAGTCTATAAATATTCAATCCCCCTATTTAACTCTCGTAGTGAAGTGTACTCTATGGACTCCTTTCTTTTACTCTGCCCATAGCTTTTTGTCCTTCTAGACTCCTTTATAAACTAACTTCGCCGTACCATGAATCACTTCATGGGGAGGCGAGTAAGCTAAAACAAACTTATTGGGAATTTGTTATATCTTATATTACACTCAGTTTGTTTTGGTCTAACTATATTTAAATTCCTGTACCTCTAGTTCGTGTCTGAGTTCTCAGTAGAAGGTAAAACATTATCTTCTACTTCCTCAGTTATTTCATCATTTGACGGAACTTGAGTATCTTGTTCACCTTCAATCTTATTTCCCTTCCTTTTCTCCTCTATCTGATCCAATCGTTCAAGAATAAGCTCACGAATCTGTGATTCCCCTGTGAAGTAGCTGTTAAGAGAGGTCTGATACAATTGGATTGCCTCATCATACTTTTCAACATATTCTAGATAGTTTCCAAGCGCGAATATGGTAAGTGGATAACCTGGTTTAAGACTATATGCTTGCACAAAGATACGTTCAGCCTGCTGTTGCAGTTCATCGTTAGAGTTGAACTGATAGATATATCCAAGAACGATGTAATTATCTGGATTAAACGGATTCAATGCAATGGCTTGAGATGATGCATAAAGGGTTTCATTGCCATAGAGTTGTCCCCCACTAAGATCTACTAGTTCCTTAAAAATAACACTCGCAGTCTCCCAATTTGAGGGATCTAGTCTGTTCAGGCGAAGAGCTGTATTCACTTCCTCACGGATAAGATTGATAAGATAGCTCTGATATGCTTGTTGTGATGTATCCTCCTCATCCTGGGTCTTAGCGAGTGACTGTTTTAAAGCCTGTAATGCGACACTTGCAAGTTGTCTATGGTAGTGATCTCTTTTATCAAATTTTCGAATAGCTTTTACAGCATTATCATTGGCTACTGGGAAATCATTAAATGCACTCCCAACGAGTGACTTCTTATACTGTACTTCGGCTATGTAGTTCTTTCCTACAAAATAACTAAATACGATAAGAAAACTTACAAAAACAACAGTAAAAACATATGAAAGAAGTCCTTGATTCTGTTCCATTGCAACTTTGCTTTTGGATATCGAAAGTGAGAGATCGATTCGTTCCTTGCTTCTCTCATGCAACGAGAAATAAAGAGACACAAGAAGCCCAAGTAAAAGCCACAGAATAAAGAATATCGTAATCGAGAAATATGTTAGGAAAATACTAACTAATATAATGATAACCCCTGCTCCCATTCCGAAAAGTAATTTTCCCTCAGTACTAACATCCCTTTTCAAAACAACTTTTAAAAAGAAACTCGCAATGAAGAACATGAAGATACAAAACCCAATTAGTCCAAGAATCCCCATGTTTGTAAGAATTGATTCGATTTGTGTTGAACTACGTGTGTAATTCTGATGCCAATTTGGTTCAAGATTCTGTTCTGCTGGTCTGAAACGAGGAAAGTTATAAGCGTAGGTATCTAAACCTGTACCAAAAAGGAAACCTTTTACCTTATGTTCCTTGAATGTACCTGAAATAACTGACCAGCTCGTATCAAACGGAACCTCTTGATAACGTGCGAAATTGAAGTCTTTAATGACTAATTCTCTAATCTGATTGTTAACAGAAAAGAACAATGAATATATAGCAACGATCACTATTGGTAGGAATTTTACCAGTATATTAGTATTTACTGGCATTTTATATAAGAGTATCGTGATAATTGAACCGAGAACGATTATCCATGTTGCCAAATTAATTATTCGAAACGATGGTGTTGCTGTAGTAATTCCAATCGCAAATAGTAATAAACATGCACTGATTACTGAGAAGAACTGTTCTTTTATATTATCCTCTGAACGTGAAATTCCGACAAATACCAAGGGAAGTGATAGGAGGAATACAAATGCAACGGCATTTGGATTTCCTACAGGTGAGAATAGCGGACTGTTTAAAAAAGTTAGGCTTGGATGAGATTCACCAAGATTTATAAAGAGTGACTCAAAGGCATTGAACGATTTCAAGATAATAAATAATGCAAGTATACTGATTGAAACAAGGAGAACTTTAAAGACTAATTTTATATACTTTTTCTTTGTGATATTGTTTACAATGATGTAGTAAAGAGCTATAAGTATGACAGTCGAAATAAGCCCCCCAGTCAGTCTTGAAAAAAATCCCCACATACTTGTCTGTACATATATCGAGAAAATTGTTGAAATCACTGAGGACACTAAGATGATAAGGATAGGAACATCGAATGGTGTTCTTACTAATGTTAAACGTTTTTGTAAACCCACCTTTACTGCCCATAATGCAAGTAGTATTATCACACCGAGGATTAATAAAGTGTTTTTTGTAATCTCATAATACTCATATGTCTTTTGTGTAAAAACCCATGGCAGAAAAAATGCAAGTGCTGCTAAGACATATACCATTATCTTTTCCACTTTTTCTACATTTGATGATTTACTTTTCTTTTTTAGTCTACTTTGCATATCCTTCGAATCAGTTAGACGTGATACTTGCTGTTCAAAGTTACCAAATTGCGAAGGAAATTTTTGATTATTCATATTATGTTTTTACATAATTTATGATTACTCAGTAGAATACACTATATCTAACTTTTACGCAAAACGCCATATAGGTATATATATCTAATGGTATTCTCGTTGACTTATTTACACAAATTTATTATTCTATATGTACAAGGTGCAACACAAATTTATAGTATACTATAACTGCCAATAATGCCTACTAATGACTGGGTTATAAAGTTATTGTCGTTACAAGGGTTTAAGTTTCTAACTGCCTTTATCATTACACTTGTTTTAATTGTTATCCCCAATACCCATAAGGTTGATGCTGCAACAGGTATATACGAAACCATAAATCTCCAAGGAAAAGTAGTTGATAGTGATGGTACAAACGCTTCTGCATCTTGTATTTCGGGTGATACCTGTGATTTCCGATTCACTATATATAGTGCAAGTTCAGGAGGAAGCAATCTTTGGCAGGAAACACAATCAAACATAGAAGTAGTTGACGGCATTTTCAATGTAAAACTTGGAAGTGTTACAACACTTGATGATACTGATCTTCAAAACTTCAACCGTGATGATTTATGGATTCTCATAGAATTTGACGATGATGGTAATGGTGATTTTGTAAGTCCGGAAACATTTGACCCAAGAGTACATTTAGGTTCAGTCCCGTATGCATTTAATTCAAAATTCCTCGGTGGTGTAGCATCTACCGGCTATGTTCAAATATCCCCTTCAAGTGCTCAAACCACTGGTAACGTAACAACCTCTCTCGTACACCTTAACGAAGACGGTTCAAATTCTCCTAACCTCATAGAAGTTGAAGTGGGCGGCACTGACGCTTTTGTTGTAGCAAATAACGGCGATCTGACTGTTACAGGTGATGTTACAATGTCCGATGGTAATTGGATCGGTGTCGGAACGGCTGCGAATCAACCATATATTACTTTTGATGATACCCTTAATTATTTCGAATTTATGGGTGGCAATGTCGGTATCGGCGATTCTACTCCAGGAGCCATGCTTGAGATTTCTACTGTTAGTGCAACTGATGGAATTCGTATTACTACTGCCGGTTCATATGGTGTACTTTCTATTACTAGTGATGCTGCTGGATATGGTATGTATGCTCAAGGTGGCGCTTATGGCATCTGGGCTACTGGAACAACCCATGGTGTGCGTGGTGTAAGTGGGGCTGGAGATGGGATTTACGGAGATACAACGAGTGGATACGGTGGAAATTTTATAAGTGCTACTGGGACCGCTTTGGCTGCTACTCTTTCTGGATCCGGTACTGCAATTGCTTCTTTCTTTGATGGTGCAACTGAAGTTGTTACTATCGATGACGGTGGTTATGTTGGTATTGGGACAACTGATCCAAATGGATTACTAGATGTTGTAGATGCAACTTCGGCTCAACTATATCTGTCTTACAATGGATCTGTATATTCCACATTTCAGACTGATAACTCTGGTAATCTAACCGTGACAACAACGGGATCAAATGTAACACTGGCAGGTGACACATTGTCAACAGGAGGTAACATAACATCAGGTGGTGATATCACCTTATCTGGAGATGATATATTCGATTCAGGATCAAATAATATATTCTCATTCGATGGATCAGGAGCAATAGATTCTATGGCAGATCTTACCGGCGCCGGGAGAAGATCTCGAAAGATTACCTTATCTCCGGAATACTCAGGAGCTGCATTATCCACATTTTACGGATCTGGAACTGACAGTTCAATAACAGGAACCATGACAAGCGATGCCGAACCATCAGCCGATGCTCTAAGAACATATTACGATTGGAAATCAACAGAAGCAACACTGCAGTATTACACCGTTGCAGTAAGAATTCGGCTTCCCCAAGATTTTTCTGATTGGGCAGCATCAAACGCACTACAGATAGACATCAACACAGAAAACACATCCTCATCAAACAACCTCGTATCTGTGTATGTATATAATGGTGATGATACACCAGGAACTGCTGTCACAACAGACCTGAGCAATGTCTCTTCATCAGGTGATACGTGGGAAACAGTCACGATCGATGACTCGTCACTTGATACTGGAGGCACACCATACTGGGACGGGGCTGGTGAAACTGGAGTTATATATTTACGGTTAGGATCAAAAGATGATACTGATGACGGGTATCATGCACGTATTGGGGATATCACTCTGAATTACTTAAGTAAATGGTAAGCTGCTCGACTCGCACTAATGAAATTTTCACAACTCTTAAGAAAAATTTCAAAATCCTTTCAAAGAGGAAATAGAGAAAAGTATTTGTATCTCACTCTCTCACTTATTCTCATTATTCCTATATCTGTATTCCTTTTAAAAGATGAGCAAGAAAATTTTCTCCCATTTGAATTTCGTCAATCACAAGATGAAGGAGATTCACTTTATTCGGCTGCTTCAAAGTCGGTTGAACTTACATTTGGAAGTAAAAGTAGTCAGAGAGAGCATCTTGTAAGTTTTAAGGCATATCCGGAAGTAACAGACCAAATGCAAGAAAATCCGGCTGATTTTGTACATCATACATACCAAGATGCAATGCAGAAACGATCGATAAAACAGAAAGTAACCGATTTCTTTAAAAACCTTTTTCAGGAAGAGCAAAAGAGTGGAATAGCTTTTTCCTTAATAAATGCATCTGTGACAGCTCCAGAAAAAATAAAAGATGGTATCAAGCAGGCACTTCTACAAAGTATTCCTAAGGAAAATCGTAAAGGAGCAGAGCAAGATATCGAT
>Ga0209976_10001865_pt1 | contig 12187 bp, 12 predicted proteins | sample SumtaG_FD_182806 | JGI IMG/M metagenome (GOLD analysis project Ga0209976, IMG submission 182806) | Deep subsurface microbial communities from Indian Ocean to uncover new lineages of life (NeLLi) - Sumatra_00157 metaG (SPAdes) (version 2) | ecosystem: Environmental > Aquatic > Marine > Oceanic >... | reverse complement strand
AAATAAAGTATGTAGAAGACGTTATTGGTGTCGCTGCCCAAAATGAAATAAAAAACCTGAAAAATGGAGAGGTTCTTTTACTTGATAATCTGAGATTGTGCGCAGAAGAAAATTATGAATTTTCATCTGCAGAAGCAGCTAACACTATTATGGTAAGACGCCTTGCCAAATTATTTGATCTTTGTGTTATGGATTCCTTCCCTAGTGCACACCGTTCACATCCTTCAATCGTGGGGTTTCCATATGTTTTACCGTCCTGTGCAGGAAAAATAGTTGAGAGGGAAGTTAAAAAATTAGATGAGATTATGACTGTTGCAAAAGCTCCTCATGTTGTAGTTCTTGGTGGTTCCAAAGTAGCAGACAGACTAGAAGCTATAAATCTTCTCATAAAGAAAGGTAGGGCAGACCATGTTTTGCTTACAGGTCTTATTGGCAATGTGTTTATGCGAGCGCAAGCTAGGATTAAATCTCCTTTGGGGATAAAAAGAGAAGAAGAAATTGTTTCTAAAGCTCATTCTCTTATAGGTGAATATCCTGATGTTTTTTCTACTCCAGTGGATGTTGCAATAGATAAAGATGGATCTAGAGTGGAAGTAGATGTTCGTGATTTGAATAAAGAAGACAAGATATTAGATCTTGGACCTAATACTGTAGAACATTATAACAAATTGATATCAGGAGCGGGCACTGTATTCATGAGTGGTCCACCGGGTTACTTTGAAAAAGAACAGTTTAGTTTTGGCACAAAATCCATCTTAGAAGGAGTAACAAACTCTATGGCAACAACCATTGTTAGTGGCGGACATCTAACTTCTGCTCTTAAAAAATATGGTTTAGCAGACAAAATTAACCATATTAGTACTGCTGGAGGAGCACTTGTATTGTATTTGACCGGAGAAAAATTACCAATGATACAATCCTTAGAAGAAGCTGCAAAAAAGCATCGAGCTAAATAGCTGACTTGCATTCAGGATTTGTACAAAATCTGTCTTCAGATTTTCCCAAGTAGATTTCTTGTTTACATGAATTGCATTGAATTTTTTCAATTTTATCGAAAAGCTTGAACCATTGAGTGGTAAAATTCTGTGCAATATTTCTTATCAATCCCGAATCACAAACTTCTTTGAAATATTTTTCCATGTCATCTATAGTCCAAGATTTGTCAATGTCACCATTATTTTTTAGAATTTCAAAAATTTTATCATTATTGAACTTAAGTTCTGTGTCATTAAACTTTTCAAAAATTAGTTTTCTTATTTGGTTAGGTATTGGAACTGAAGGTGTGAAATCACCCATATCAATAAAGCTTTGATGCTTCTTCTTTTAAGTTATTGAGTGAAGCAGAATCTTCAATTTTTTTACCCAAAAAAGAATACAAACCTAGCTTTAAGGCCTTGAGGGACAATAATGCACATTTAATTCGGATTGGGCTCTGCTTTAACAGATATTCTAATCCCAATTCTGATAGAATTTCTTCTTTCTTTAGATTTCTGGCATAATCAAGATCTTTTCCTTTAATCAGTTGTGTCAATACAGAGGTACAGGCTTTACAGATAGTGCAACCATCACCATGCCATTTTACATCTGAAATAGAATCGTCATTTACATTCAGTTGTAGAGTAATACTGTCCCCACACATGGGGTTTGCATCATGTTGAGAAATATCTGGATTTTCTAAAGTTCCTTCATTGCTAGCATTCCTTGCCTCATCTATTATTATTTCAGTGTATAATGGATCACTCATAACTTGTATAACTCGGAAACTTTTTCTAATGATTTGATGAGTTTATCAACATCTTCTTTGGTGTTGTAAATGTAAAAACTTGCACGATTAGTGGCTGCAACATTTAATCGCTCCATCAAAACCTGCGCACAGTGATGACCTGAACGAACTGCTATTCCTTCTCTATCAATTATTGTGGCAACATCATGAGGATGTACATCGTGGAAATTAAACGAAATTACTCCACCTCGATTTAAAATATCTTTGACTCCATAAATGGTAATTCCTTTAACTTGTGACATTTTTTCTAACGCATATTTTGTCAAATCAATTTCATGTTGTCGTATAGCGTCCATTCCAATGTTTGAGAGATAATCAATTGCTGCGGAAAAACCAATGACGTCGGCAATATTTGGAGTTCCTGCCTCAAACTTGTAAGGCAGATCATTCCAAGTAGTTTCGTACTTGTGTACCTCACGAATCATATCGCCTCCACCATGAAAAGGAGGCATGGTTTCTAAGATTTCTTTTCTTACCCACAAAACTCCAACACCAGTAGGCCCAAGCATTTTATGAGCTGAAAAAGCAAAAAAGTCACAATCTAATTTTTCAATATCAACTTTCATGTGTGGAACAGATTGTGCCCCGTCTACGAGTGTTTTTACGCCAGCCTTTTTGCATCGTTTAATGATTTCTTCTGAGTTTGAAATTGTTCCAAGAACATTTGACACCTGACTAAAAGCAACTAGTTTTACTTTGCCAGTTTTAAGATAAGAATCCAATTGGTCTAAAATTAATTCACCGTTATCATTGATTCCGATATATTCTAACTTTGCACCTTTTTCATTTGCTAAAAGTTGCCATGGAACAATGTTACTATGATGCTCATATTCAGTAGTTACTATGATGTCTCCTTTTTTGATATTTTGTCTACCCCATGAATAAGCCACAAGGTTAATAGCTTCAGTAGTGCCTCTAACAAAAATTACTTCCTCTTTATTCTTAATGTTAAGAAATTTAGATATTTTTTCTCTTGTTTTTTCATAAGCTTCTGTGGACTCTTCTGCTAAAGCATAAACTGCTCTATGAACATTGGCGTTGTGATTTTTGTAATAATCACTAATGGCGTCAATAACCTGATTTGGTTTTTGAGTAGTTGATGCGTTATCCAAATACACTAGAGGTTTTCCATCACGAACCATCCTTTGTAAAATTGGAAAGTCTTTTCGAATGTTTTCAGTTGATAACGCACTAGTTTGCAATTTTTTTATATCTCCACGTAAATCGAGTTTTGATCTATTTTAACATTATATGTTTTCAATGGTTTTTCAGCAGGAGGATTTTGTGGTTTTCCTGTTTCTAAATTAAAAACAGAAAGATGTAATGGACACCGCACTCCTTCTTCATTTAGCATACCAGTTGAAAGGTCTGCTTCTGCATGAGTGCATATTTTATCTGTAGCGTAAATTTTTCCATCAAGATTAGACAAAAGAATTTTTTTGTTTTCATGATCAAAACTAAACAAATCTCCGCTTGAAACTTTTTCTAAATTACATGCCTTTATCCAATTAGTCAAACGTATCACCTATACTTGTAATGTTGTTCAATCTCAGCATCTTCAATGTATCTAGTTTCTTCTACTTCGACTATAGCCTTGAGCTGCTCATCATTAATTATTTCCAGCTTTCTGCCTTCCCATTTAGATTCTATAAGATATGCAATCCAAGCCCTAACTTGATAAGACATTTTTCTAGAAAGTGGTTCCAAAAATCCTTCAACTATTGTTCGTTCTGCCTCTTTTTTGCTCAAACATCTAGTTTGAAGATAAAAGATTTGTTCTTCATCAATTTGTGCTACTGAGGCAGAATGAGTCGCTCTTACATCGTTTGTTAATATCTCAAGTCCTGGAATGGAATCTGATTTTGCACCTTTATCTAATAAAATGGAACGGCCTGACAAAAATGAATTGGATTTGCTTGCATTTTCTTTAATTCGTATCATTCCTTTGAAGAGTGATTTTGATTTATCTTTGAGAATTGATTTCTCAATAACTTTTCCTTCGGTGGATGGTTTTTCGTGATTCACGTTTGTAGAAAGATCAAAGGATTGGTCGTCGTTACCAAACACTACTTCAGAATCGTTTGCCGATGCTCCCGTACCATTAAGATAATAATCAATTCTGTAGCGAGACAGCATTGAACCAAATAATCCCAAATACCAGTTAATTTTAGCATCTTGACTTAGAATGGATTTTCTTGTTGAAAAGTTAACCGAACTGTGATCCATCATTTGTAAAGTGGTTCCATCTAATTGGCTGTTGGGACCTACATCAACATTAAATAATTCTAGATATGCCTGTTGATGGGAAACTTTAGGAGAATACAATTCTTGTACAATACTGGATTTAGTATTTTCTTCTGCGACAATGACATTACGAGAAATCGTTGATATTCCGTCAATTGGGAGACAAGAAATAAAGTGTATTGGTTTTTCTAAAATTAAATTTCTTGGAATGTAAATAAATATTCCAGAATTAAAAGCTGCATTATTTAATGCAGTGTATTTGTCTTCTTTTGAGTTTGTAGATTCTAAAGTTTTTTGAATTAGTTCTCCATGGTTTTTTAATGCATCATCAATTGAAGAAATTACTAGTCCTTTTGATTTTTGTTCTTCTGGGATGTTTATTTGGTCAATGTGTGAACCGATTTGTACGATGATAGTTTCGTTAGTAAGTTCACTTAATCTAGTTTTTAAAAATTCAGGAATAGATTTGTCTGAATCAATTGAAATAGAAACTTGTTGAGGATCCATTCGTTTGGCATCTGTGTATTTGTTATAAAGTGGAGAGGTTTCAAGAGGAAGTTCTTGATAAATGCTTAACGAGTTTTTTCTATATTCTTTTAACCAACTAGGTTCGTTTTTTGAAGAAGAAATCTCATCTATGTGGCTAGAACCAATGGTTGAAAGTGCAAGTTTTTGCATAGTTTATCATAATTGGTCCCGCGATTAACCGACTGACCCATCCATTTCGAGTTTGATTAGCCTGTTGAGTTCAACTGCATATTCCATAGGAAGTTCTTTGGTAAAGGGTTCCATGAATCCATTTACTATTAATGACAAAGCCTCTTCTTCTGTGAATCCTCTTGTCATCAGATAGAAAATTTGTTCATCTCCAATTTTTCCAACAGTTGCCTCATGGGTTACGGTAGCATCTTCCTGGTTTATTTCCATGTAAGGATAGGTATCTGTCTTTGATGTATCATCTAAAAGTAATGCATCACATCTTACAGATGCTTTGACATTGGTTGCTCCTTTTGCTACATTTAACAGTCCTCTGTAAGTTGATCTACCATTAAGCCGACTAACAGATTTTGATGTAATTTTAGATGTGGTGTTTGGGGCAAGATGCACCATCTTTGCACCTGTATCTTGGTGTTGGTTCTTTCCTGCAAATGCAATAGAAAGTGTTTCACCATATGCTCTTTCTCCCATAAGATAAATTCCAGGATATTTCATTGTAAGCTTACTTCCAATGTTACCATCTATCCATTCTACTCTTGCACCTTCGTAAGCATAAGCGCGTTTCGTAACAAGATTATACACATCGTTACTCCAGTTTTGAATGGTTGTATATCGAAGACGCGCATCTTTGTGAGCAACTAGTTCTACAACGGCAGAATGCAGTGATTCTGAAGAATAAACAGGTGCAGTACATCCCTCAATGTAATGTACTTCGGATCCTTCATCAGCAATTATAAGAGTTCGTTCAAATTGTCCAATGTTTTCTGCGTTAATTCTAAAATAGGCTTGAAGAGGCATGTCGACTTTGACGCCAGGTGGGATATAGATAAAGGAACCACCACTCCACACTGCGCTATTTAATGCTGCAAATTTGTTATCTTCTGGAGGAATAATTTTTGCAAAATATTTTTTGAAGATTTCAGGTTGTTCTTTTAGCGCAGAATCTGTATCTAAGAAAAGAACTCCTTCTTTTTCCAAGTCCTCTCTAAGATGATGATAAACAACTTCTGATTCGTATTGTGCGCCAACACCGGCAAGGAATTTCTTTTCTGCTTCTGGAATTCCTAATTTCTCAAAGGTCTTTTTGACATCAGCTGGAACGTCTTCCCAACTTTTCTCAGTTTTTTCAGAAGCTTTTGCATAATAGTAGATATTTTGAAAATTAATAGATTTGAGATCACCGCCCCAAGTTGGCATTGGTTTTTTCATAAAAATTTCATATGAGCGAAGTCTGAAATCAAGCATCCATTGTGGTTCATCTTTCATCTTGCTGATTTCTACTACAGTTTCTCTTGTGAGACCTTTTTTGCTTAGATGGACATACAGTTCAGTAGAATCTTTAAAATCATATTTCGAATAATCCATTTCAAGATTTTCAGTTGTCACGCAACGTATAACCCCGTTATATTATTAATAGCTTCTTCACTGTTTACCACTTGGAGATTGAAGTAGGCTCAGCTAAATAGATACAATGTCGATAGGCTAAGCTAACGAAAAAATATTTTTGATTGTTTCAAATGCACCAGAAACTGTGTGCACGTTAGCAACTGAATTTTTAATATTGAATTTGTTAAGTTCCTCAGCAGTAAAGGAACCAATAGAAACAACTTTTGTTTTCTGAAAATCATTTAACAAAGTTTTTTCATCAAACATTTTCAGCATGATTTCAAAAAACGCTCTAACAGAAGATGAACTTGTAAAAACAATGCCATCTATTTTATTTTGTGAAAATAATTTTTGAAATTCATCCCATTTGGAAGTATCTTGAAAAGCACGAACGTCATAAAGATGAAGTTCTTGAACGTTTAAGCCTATTTTTTCAAGTAATTTACGCAGAAATGGAGTAGATGCACCACTCCTTGGAACAACAACTTTTTTTCCAACAGCATTTAATCTAGTGAAAACTTCTCCTATCCCTACTGAGGAATATCGTTTAGGCATATGAGCTACTCTGATTCCTTCGTTTTCTAATGCAGCTTTTGTCTTAGGTCCAACCGCAATAACTATCGTATTTGCAACTGTAAGCTGTAGTTGTTCATATTTTGAAATTTTCTTTGCGCTATCAAATAGAAGTTTAACAGCTTTTGAGCTCATAAAAACAGAATAATCAGGATCATATTGTTTGGTTGCCTCAAGAAATTCATCAACAATTTTGTCACCTTTACTAACTAATTCTATTGTAGGCAAAGAAACTGGCTTTGCTTTTTCTTTTGTAACCAAGTCAATAAACTCTTCAGAATCATCCTCAGAGCGGGTAATTGCTATAATTTTGCCTTGCATCATACTTTTTTCCATCCTATTATTTTGGATAAATCAACTACCTTACCTATAATAATTATAGAGGGAGGTTTGACTTTTTTTTGAACCACTAGTTTAGAAATATTTGAAATTGTTCCTGTTATCATCTTATGCTTGGGAGTAGTTCCGTTTTGAATTATAGCAACTGGGGTCTTTTTATCCATCCCACCGTCCATGAGTTGTTTACAGATTATTCCAATTCGTGAAAGACCCATCATAATTACGATTGTATCTACAGAATTTGCAAGTTTTTTCCATTTAACTGACTCTTTACTTTTTTGTGGATCTTCGTGTCCGGTTACAAAAACTACAGAGGAAGAAAATTTTCTATGAGTTAGAGGAATTCCAGAATACGCAGCAGAAGCTATGCCAGAAGTAATTCCAGGAATAATTTCAAAGCTTATTTTGTGTTTTTTCAAATATTCGGCTTCTTCTCCTCCTCTGCCGAAAATAATTGGATCACCACCCTTTAGTCTAACCACATTTTTTTTCTTTTTAGCAAACTTGATCATTAATTCATTGGTGTTGTCTTGATGTTTGTATTCATCTGCAACTTCTCTTCCAACGTAAATTTTTTCTGCTTTTTTTGGTATCATTGAAATAATTTTTTTGCTTACAAGTCTGTCGTATAAAACAACATTAGCTTTTTTGAGAACCTCAAGTGCTCTAAGTGTAATTAGTTTTGAATCTCCAGGTCCTGCACCAACAAGGTAAACTTTACCAGTCATTTCTTATTCCACTCTTCAACCTTTTCTCTCCAATTTAATGCAAGTTCATTTACACCCTGTTTATCTAGTTCTTCTCCAACAATCTTTCCAAGGGCTGATGGGTCGTTTTTGTTTCCACTTTTTTCAACAATTAGTGATTGTTTTCCATCAAACGAATAAGCTACTACGGTAAGTTTCAAATTTTGTGTGTTCGCCCGTGCAAATGCACCTACAGGAAATCTACAACCCGATTCAATGTGAGAAGATAAAGTTCTTTCAGCTTCTATTTCTAATCTAGAATCATTATTTTCAATTTTCTTTAACATTAATTTTGTTTCATTATCATCACTACGACATACTATCCCTAATGCTCCTTGTCCAGGTGAAGAGGGAAACTCAATTAAAGAAAGTTTTGAAAAGTTTACATCAAGACCTAATCTATTAATTCCTGCTTCAGCAAGTACAACAGCATCAAACTCTCCATCATGAATTTTTCTAATTCTTGATTCGACGTTTCCTCGAATTGGTTTTACAGTTACATCAGGTCGAATTCTTGTGATTTGTACTGCACGTCGAAGGCTACTTGTTCCAATAACTGAATCAGCCTCAATGGTCTCAAGTGTTTTGTTTTCCCGAGAGATGAAAATGTCATTTATTGATTCCCTTTTTGGAATGCAACCAAGGCAAAGATTTTGGGATATTTTTGAAGGAACATCTTTCAAACTATGGATTGCAAAATCAACAGTTTTGTCGGCTACTGCCATGTCAATTTCTTTTTCGAAAATTCCTTTTTGATCAATTGTAAAAAGTGGTCGCATATCTTTATCTCCTTGCGTTTTTATCGTTTTAATTTCAAAATCTGAGTCTGGATTTACTTTTTTTAATTCTGTAATAACCCAATTTGTTTGAGCTAAAGAGAGTTTACTCCCACGTGTTCCAATTTTGTATTTCAATTCTTCACCGTTTTTAGTGCTTTATAATAGGCATTTAGAGCCTGATTCAAATCAGTTTTAGTATGTGCATCAGACAGGAAGATAGTTTCAAATTGAGATGGAGCAATAAAAATCCCGTTTCTAAGTAATGACAAGAACATTTTATGAAATTTTTTGGTATTAGATTTCTTGCAAGTTTTAAAATCTACAACAGGATCCTTTGTAAAGAAAATTTGAAACATTGAACCAGTGAAATTTATTTGATGAGGAATTTTCATGTCTTTTGCAATATCGTCAAGTGCACGGGAAAATAACATGCAATAACGCTCCAATTTTGAATAAAGTTTGTTTTTGAGTTTATTCATTGTTTTTACTGAATTAATTGATGCGCAAACAGAAATTGGATTTCCAGCAAAGGTACTTGCTTGATAAACTTTACCAGCAGGAGTAAGCTGATCCATGATTTCCCTCTTTCCTCCAACTGCAGCAATTGGAAATCCATTGCCCAGAGCCTTGCCAAGAGTGGTAATGTCTGGTTTTATCCCAAAATGTTGTTGAGCTCCACCAGGTGAAACTCTAAATCCAGTAACTACTTCATCAAAAATTAATGGAATTTTGTAATCTCTAGTAATCTTTCGTACTGTCTTTAGATAATTTTTTTCTGGTAATATCAAGCCCATGTTTGCAAGAATTGGTTCAATTATTACGCCAGCTACATCTTTATTTTTTCTAACTACTCGTTCTAACTCTTCTGAATTGTTGTATTGTACTACGAGGGTATTTTTTGAAATTTCACTTAAACCACCTTCAGAAACTGAGATTCCATGATGTGCAGAACCAGAACCTGCCATTACTAAAACTGAATCATGTGCCCCATGGTAACAACCTTCGAATTTGATAATTTTTTTCTTCTTTGTATAACCACGAGCTAGTCTAATTGCAGTCATTGTTGCTTCTGAACCAGTATTGACTAGTCTTACTTTGTCCATTGATGGAAAATTACCAACAATTAGTTTGGATAATTCTATTTCAAGTTCGGTTGGTGCACAAAATAAAGTTCCTTTACCAAGTTGTTTTTTTACTGCAGAAATAATTTCTTTTCTTCGATGACCTAAAAGTAATGCTCCATAGCCATTACAAAAATCAATGTATCGTTTTCCATCTTCATCCCAGATTAAACTTGCTTGAGATTTTTTTACAAAGAATGGGTAAGGCTCAAAATATCTTACTGGGCTATTTACCCCAGATGGAATAATTTTTTTAGCATTTGTGAAGAGTTTCTTTGATTTAGACAACATGCTATGACAATTTTTGCCATTATTATTCGTAATATGTAATTAATCAATTGTTTATACATTCAAGAATGAATAAATTCTAAAAACCAAATACGTTATTGAGTACACCAATTTCATAGATGATGTTAGCCCCAAGTAACAAACAAAACGAACCTGCTACATAACGAAATATCTTATTTACAAAGACCGGTTTATTTGCTAAAGCAAATGGCAAACCAATTAAACCACTAACAAGTGCCATTCCAATAATTGTACCAAGACCAAAAATCAAAATAAAGCTCAAAACCATTTCAAAGCTTCCTAGCGTACTTGCAGTCAATACCACTAAACTTCCACTACCTGCAAGTCCATGAATACATCCTATTAGGTATGATTTGTGAGTGTGTTTGTGTTTACCTTCATGTTCATGTGGATGAATATGAACAGTACCATCTTCGTGTTTATGTGGATGCATGTGTTTTTGACGGAATAGTTTTTTGTTCCATAAGGTAGTGATTGCAAGATAAACTAGCATTATTCCCACAATAAGTTCTAGACCAAAGAAAATGTTTTTTGGAATATTAATGGCCAATACATAAACTAGCAATCCCATTAAGACTAAAGAGGTAGTATGACCAGCTCCCCAAAAAACTCCAAGAATAGAAGATTTGAAAGTCCTTTCCTTTATGATTTGTTTGAAGCTTTGAGATTTTGAACTCACTTTTGATACTTGAGTGGATACTGCAGCAACATGATCAGGCTGAAAAGCGTGTTGAAGTCCAATCGCTAAACCCAAAGTCAAAATTATGGCAGGCGTAAAATTTTGAATCTGATTTAACATTTCATCGATCAAATTATTCGCCTTATTTTGGAGTCAGAATGTAATCTGATGTAGGAATAGGTTCGATTAGAGTGATTACTTGTTTTTGGTTTTGATCTATTTTAGCTTCAAAGATAACTTTTCTCATTGATTCAGGAACACCAAACATTACTTTTTCAGGAGAAAAGAAGGAGCTTGCCATTTCTTGAATTTCTACGATTGATTTTCCATCTCTAATTTGGTTTACAATTAATGCAGCAAAAACCATTAGAGTTTCATTGATATTAATTCTCAAATTTTGTGATAAACGATTTTTTATTACTTGAACTCCATTGAAAAAAATTTTTTCAGAATTTGAATCGTATTCAAAAATTTTTGTAAATGGCGGTACATCTTCCTCTCCCTTGACAATAGCTTTGATGTGAATCAATCTCGTTTTGGAATTTTGGCGTGGGGGCCATTTCCAAAGTCATATGTATTTCCTTTACCTTTGTACGCACGTGGCCTGACTGGACTTCCTTCTTTTAGTCCTCTCTTTGTAAGGGACAAACCAGCCAATAATTCAATAATTAATCTCTGAGCAAGTCCTGAAGTGATTCCACCATTGTAAGAGCTTGAATCACTTACATCATACGTAGGAGATACTTCAACAAGGTCCATTGCAAATCTATCTGGATCAAATGAAGTTGATAATAACCGAACCATTCTCATTCCTTCTCTTGAAGTAAGACCATTAGGTTCAGGCTCTCCAGTACCTGGTGCATAGGCTGGATCAAAAGAATCTATATCCCAAGTGAGATAAACAGCATCTGTTCCGTCGTTTGCTCTATCGGCAATTTCCTTTGCAATCTGATCAATTCCTAATTCCTCAACATCGAGCATTGTAAACCATTGAAAGTCGGTGTCTGACATCCATTTGTATAGGTCAGGTCCAGGCCAATATCCACGAGGGCCTACAAGTGAATAATTTTTGCCTTTCATACAACCCAATTCCATTACTCGTCTAACGTGGGCCCCATGATCATACTTGAAACCAGTTAAACCCTGAGGGGCACAATCTGCATGAGTGTCAAAGTGAATCATTCCAATGTTTTTGTATTTTTTTGCAAAGGCTCGTACATTTGCATAAGTAACAGAGTGATCTCCTCCTAGCATAACAGGAATTCCTTGAAGATCAAGAACTTCCTTTACTTTTTTGGTCATTAACTTATGAGACCATACAACATCTCCAGGTACAACCGCCACATCTCCATAATCTACTGTCCTAAGGGTGCCAAATGGATCTGCACCTGTTTCTATATTGAAACGCTCGTAAGGTGGAGAGGGTATAGTGGATGCTGCTCTAATTGCACGTGGACCATAACGTGCACCTGGACGAATTGTTGTACCAAAGTCAAACGGTTCACCAATAA
>Ga0209976_10001864_pt1 | contig 12190 bp, 14 predicted proteins | sample SumtaG_FD_182806 | JGI IMG/M metagenome (GOLD analysis project Ga0209976, IMG submission 182806) | Deep subsurface microbial communities from Indian Ocean to uncover new lineages of life (NeLLi) - Sumatra_00157 metaG (SPAdes) (version 2) | ecosystem: Environmental > Aquatic > Marine > Oceanic >... | reverse complement strand
AGGAACAGAAGAGATTCAACTTCAATCTTAGCTAGTAAAGCTTGAAGTTGAATCTCTTCTGTTCCTCCCTGACTTAATCGATATTCAAATTCAGCTAATAATTTAGATAACTCTATTTTTATTTCCTCTTTAATTTCTAATTCATATATTTCACGATGAATATTTTTAATTATATTCTGTCCTGAAAGCCCATAATCTTTAATTAAATCATCCATCAATTTAATTGATAATTGTAATTGACATTCCAAGGCAGTACGCAAAATTTCTTTTATTTTATCTCTGGGAACTTCTCCTGCAACTCTAAGAACAATCTCTTCATCAATTTTTTTAGATATTGTTCCGCATGATTGTAAATAATTAATTGCTCTTCTACAGTCACCCCTTGAAACATCAAGTATAGCATTTTTTCCTCCGGGTGTCAACGCAATATTCTCTTGTTTCGCAACAAATTCTACTCTAGATTTTATATCATCATTATTTAATGAAGAAAATCTAAAAACTACACATCGTGATTGAATTGGAGGGATAATTTTGTTGGAATAATTGCATATTAAAATCATTCTGCAATTTTTTGTATATCTTTCCATAGTTCTCCTTAAAGCCTGCTGAGCTGGGGCAGTCATATTATCTGCTTCATCTAGAATTAGAGTTTTAAAAGCTATGCTTATAGAAGGACGAGCTTTCGCAAAATCTTTGATATAAGTTCGGATTACATCAATACCACGAGCATCACTCGCATTTAATTCCAAATAGGTTTTATTTATTGCCATTTTTCGTCCATATAGTTCTCTTATCATTGCTAATGCTGAAGTCGTTTTTCCTGTTCCAGCAGGACCTGCAAAGATAAGATGAGGCATGGAATTATCTTTTACAAATTGTTTTAATCGTTTAATTATCCCTTTTTGATTTACAATATCATTTAAAACTCTAGGCCGATATTTTTCAACCCAAGGTCTATTATCAACCGACATGTTAAAGAAGAATGATTTTAATTTTTATAGTGTTATATTAAGAATTAAATTTTCTTAATTCTATATTAATATTCATATCAATAATAAAAAAAAAAAAAGATTAAAATGACTGATTTTAAAATTACTAATATTAAATCAAGGTGGATTTTAGATTCCCGGGGAAACCCAACCATAGAAACAGATGTTTACTCCGGAAAAATTTTTTCAAGAGCCGCGGTTCCATCTGGGGCTTCAACAGGGGAGTCTGAAGCGCTTGAGCTAAGAGATGGCGGAAAATCTTTTATGGGAAAACACGTCCTTAAGGCTGTCAATAATGTAAATAGTATACTAAGTAAAAAATTAGTAGGTTTTGATGTAAGAGAACAACAAAAAATTGATAATGAAATGATAGTTATTGACGGAACTGAGAACAAAGGTAATTTAGGAGCAAACGCTATATTATCTGTTTCATTAGCAGTTGCAAAATTAGCTTCCCAATTATCAGATAAACCTTTATTCGCGTATTTATACAATTTAGCTTATAATAAAACTCGAGATGACTATTTACTCCCTCTTCCATGCTGTAATATTATTAATGGTGGTGAACACGCGGGAAATAATATAGCAATACAAGAATTTATGATTCTCCCTATCGGTGCAACCTCTTTTTCTCAAGCGATACAAAATGCTGCAGAAGTGTATCAAACTCTAAAAAAACTTCTAAGTAAAAAGTATGGACCTTCTTCGATAAATGTAGGTGATGAAGGAGGTTTTGCTCCAAATTTAACATTAACATCTGAAGCTGTTGAAATTATTATTGAAGCAATTGAGAAAGCAGGGTTTTTAATGGGCACAGACTTTGTTTTGGGGATGGATGCTGCTGCAAGTGAATTTTATGAAGAAGGATCTTACAATATTGATGGAAAGAAATTGAATGAAGAAGAAATGCTCGAATATTACATAAATCTCATGCATGAATACCCATTTAAATCGATAGAAGATCCATTTGATGAGAAGGATTTTAGGAGTTTTGCTAATTTAACAGCTAAGGTTGATAAATCTATGCAAGTCGTTGATGATGACTTAACGGTGACCAATATAGAAATCCTTGAAAGAGCAATTAAAGAAAAAGCAGGAAATGCCCTCCTACTTAAAGTAAACCAAATTGGTACTTTAACTGAAGCTATAAACGCTGCTAAAATGTCATTTGATAATGGTTTTAATGTAATGGTCTCTCATCGTTCTGGAGAAACTGAAGACACATTTATAGCGGATCTAGCGGTAGGATTATGTACGGGACAATTAAAAACAGGAGCTACGGCACGCTCGGACAGAAATTGTAAGTACAACCAGCTACTCAGAATAGAAGAAATGTTAGGGGATAACGCGATTTATCCTAAAAGACTGGACTCCTGGAAAGACTTTCAATAATAACTAATATCTTTTATTTTTAACTTTTATTTTATATTCACCATTCTCAAAAAAAATAAGTTCAGATTTCAACAATTTATCTACAAATGTCAATAAAGAACTTTGAATTGATTGATGCTCCTTTTCATTTTCGCAAACCCATAAATTTTCTAGCCTATTATCTGTAGGATCAACATTAATATGGTGAATACTACATTCTGATTTTAAGTATTTACCATCTGTAAGAAATTTTTTTGACTGTTCTAATTCGGGATTTTCTGTCAAATGTCGTTCCATTACATAACGATGCTCATACATTTTTCCATTATGTTTTTTTGCAAATGGGTTATCATAATCATTAGGTACTTTTATACCGATCTTACCACTTCTTTGATATTGGAATCGTCCAAAACCCCAACCTTCACTTCGAGTATAAATATTGTGTTTTCTTTCACGCCAATATACCATTTTTGCCCTTGTTATCCCACAAACATCTCCTAATCTTGAATCTGTTAAGTTGAAATTCTCATCATGAACAAGACGTTCGACCCATGCCTTATGACGATATAAGGGATTTTGTTCCGAGCAATCTGAATAAGGATCCAATGATATTGTTTGATAAGGTATAAATCCATAGGGGCGATATTTAATAGTCCAGTCGTTAGAAATCTCGTCCCAATTAATGTTCTTACATTCCTCCTTAACAAGGTTTATATCTTTATAAGGATTAACAGGCTCTTGTTTCAAGATTTCTTTAATCTCAGAGGATTTTAAATCTCTATAATCAAAATCTTCTTTTAAGTAGTATTTTCCATCTTCAAAACCAATTTGATCCAATTTAACTAGGTCTCTAAAGCAATCAGATAATGTATTAATTGCTTTTTTATGATCCACATCATTTTCGAATGGATATAAATTTTCTAACCGATTATCATGATGAATATAATTTATATGATGGACTTGGCTTCCTAATTTTAAGTATTTTCCCTTAACCAAAAATTTATCTTTTAACTCTTCAGCAGTAAGGGAAAATTTTTCCAGACTTTCCGTGTTTGAGATCTTAGATAAATAATCTTCCATTACTACAGAGTGCTCTAACCGATAATAACGAGCATCTTGATGCGGTTTTAATTCAGGATGTTGATATTCAATAGGTAAACTTAATCTAACATACCCCATTTTATTAATCGACTGTTTTTTTCCTTCTTTAGTTGGAATATTATGTCTCTTACGCCATCTACCAATTGTTGTTTTCTGTACACCGCAGATTTCAGCTATTTTTTGATCAGTTAATTGCAATTCTTTATTATTATAAATTTGTTCAATCCATTTTTTATGGATGTATAATGGATTATCCTGCGAGCAATTTTGACGGGGATTTAACAATATTATTCTATGATCTCCAAATTTGGGACGATATGTAACAGTCCAATCTTTTGCTATATCCTCCCAATTTATATTTCTAATCTTTTCTTTTATTTTTTGGATGTTAAAGTGATCTTCACCTTCTTCGCGTGGTTCAAAATCCTCGTATTCTATAAAATGATCCTCATCTTCTTCATGTGGATCAAAATCTTCATTTTCTTCTTCCGATTTAGGTTTCTCATTTGTATAAATATCTAGATCATCCTTTTTTCCATCAACTTCTTTATCATAATCACAATCGTTTCCATATTCGCTCAAACAATGTCACAAATACCATTTTTAATGCTTTATTTAAGAATAAATTGAATGAATTTAAAGAAAAGTAGAGAGAAGCATTAGTAATATTTGTAGTTATCATCAATAAAATCCTTGCTAAAATGCTGGTCCCCCAATCAATTGCTCAGAATCGAGGAACAACTAGGAAATCAAGCAGTATATCCTAAAAATTTAGATTCATGGAAAAAGTTTCAATGATTAGAAATAATTTCAATTTTTCTTTTTTATCTTTTTTTTAACAAATCTGAATACATTTACATCAATTTGTTTAGTCTTCTTTGTATGAAAATCAAAAGATCTTTCGAGAATCATATTATAGGGAAAATAATTATCAATACGCCAATTGAATTTTTCGCAGAATTTAGAGATAAATTTTAAAACCTTTTCCCCAGCTAAATGGATGGAATATATTACATCCGAAAAAGTAAATGCTTTTTCTAGAAAAATTCGATCAGCATTCCTTTTTTTCACCCCAAAAGGGGGATTCATGATTGTAGTAACTCTCATGTCATTCAAGAAGAGTTCTTTAGTCAATTCAAGATGTTTTACATCACTGCATAATGGGAATATGATATTTTCTAACCCTAAGCTTTTTATGTTTCGTTTCAAAGAATTTAATGCACTATAATCAATATCAACACTTAATACAGCATTTGCATTTAAGTAAGCACTTGCAATAGATAATCTCCCTGTTCCCGATCCTAGATCAACTATAAACCGATTTGTTATATCATTATATTCAAAACCAGCAAAAAATAGTATTTCAACCGCACTTGCAGCATCAATACAATATTGTTCTAATTCTATTTTTGGTTTTATAAATGCCTCAGTGTTATGGATGATTGAGATTAATTCATTCTTGTTAATTTTCATCCTAAAAAATGATAACTCTTTTACAATTAATTCAAAAAATTTATTTATTTTATATAATACTATTTACTTAAAATAGTAAGAAAACGAGAAATTAAAAGATTAACGTTGATAAATGTGGAGAAGAAAGCTTTAAAAAATAACGATATCGTCTTAACGGGGCAAAAACTTGGAGTGGTTGAGGAATTTCTACCCGATAAGGAATCAACATTTGTGAAAGATGGACAGATCTATGCAACCAAGTCAGGATTACTTGATATTGATGATGAGAAACGAAAAATAAAAATCAAAACGGATGAAAATGAGAAACGGAAAATTGTAAAGGTTGGAGATGTAGTTATAGGTACTATTCTTTTTTTACGACAATACTCCGTTGGTATACATTTTTATACATTAAATCAAAAAGTTCATTTCAACTCAAATTATTTTGGTAATATTCACGTGTCTCAAATCTCGGATAGATATGTTGAAAAAATACAAGAGGCTTTTCAAATTACAGATATTATTAGAGCTCGTGTAATAAAACGTAAATATAATGAGTTTGATTTAAGCACAGGTGAAAAAAACCTTGGAGTTATTCATGCTGATTGTGTAATCTTGGAACTCCGCTCGAGCAAATTGGTTATAATAAGCTTCGTTGCGAGAGATGTGGAAACCAAGAATCGAGAAAATTAGCTAGTGATTATGGCAAAGTGGAAAAACCCCTAAAGTTTTAATTTTTTTTTAACGGATAGATAGATTATTAAATAATCATTATTTATATCGAGGGAATTATATTGAGAAAAATGGGTAAAAAAGTTATACATTTTTATAATGATAACGACTCATTAGATAATGTCATTGCATTCCTCGAGAACATCAAAAAAAAAATCACTTATCTTAATTTAAGTGTGAGTGTGGAAGGAAAAGACATAAAAATTACATTATTTGGTTCAAGAGATCTTCAAAATTTAGCAATGGGGAGATTAAAAGATCTCGCAATTCAATACTTATAAGAATTAACTTTTTTGCATAAAACCATAAAAAATTTATTTCATTTTTAATTTTTTTTATTAAGATTATCAAATCCCTTTGATTTGGAGTTGTTAATATATGGCAAAGAAAAAACCAGCTAAACCCGTAGATGAAGATGAATTGGATGACATTGAAGATGATCTTTTAGATAAAGATGATCTTGAGAGTGAAGACACTAAAGTGAGCGATAATTCTGAAAGTAAGGCAATTTCCTCGTCGACCGAAGAGAGTGATGTTGATTCTGAAGAAGAGGAAGAGGAACCTTATGAAATCGAAGAAGAACCACGATATAAAGATTATAGATATTTGAAGTTGGCTTTAATTAAGACACCTGGAGAAAACGATTATGAATTAAGCGTTGAAGGACAATCTCACGGTTTCTGTAATATTCTTGTTAAACATTTGTTACAAACGGAAGGAGTAAAAGCGGCTGCCTATAAAATAACCGGGATTGTTCCACCTCAGATATTCATTCGTCTTGAAGAAAATGGGAACCATAAAATCAAAGATATTTTATTTAAAGCTATCGAATCTTTAAGAGGAGAAGTACTGGAAGCCCAAAAAGTATTCCAAAAACTTTTCTAAATAACACCTTTTTTTATGAAAAGCTCTAAAACTTAAAAGGTCAATACAATTCAGTTTTAAATGTTATTAGGTTTTAAGAAATTTAAATTAGGAACACATCCTTTTTCTCAAAATCTCTCAAACGTTTTAGTAGTTTTTTATAAACTTCAAAATCTAAATTTTGATATAAATCATCTGATTCCTCTATATCTAATTCGTCTAAATATCCTTCTAGAATTAAAAAAACCATTACGTTCATATTTCCACTACGAAATCTTTTTGTAATTTCCTCTTTGAATACTCGTTTTGCCATTTTGTCCCCAGCTTGAGATAATTTCCTTAGTAATGGAAATGCTAAATTGCTGTGGAGCAATTGAGTATCATATGAATGCTCGTACCATGCCTGTAAATTGGATGAATGAGCCCAAAATTCGACTTCCGGGAGGAGATCATTTTCATAATTATCATTTAATTCTAAAGAATGGTTCAAATTTTTAGATTGAGCATCAATAGTTAACTTTTCCGAATTTACAGTTTCCGTTTCACTTGTAATATCCGGTTCATTCAGTAATAAATATTTACATTGAATTATTCTGACATCGTTAATGTATATCATGGTCTTCTTATCCTCCAATTTAAGCTTAAAAAGATCGCTAATTATAAATTCTTTCATGGTTACTTAATTAAAGATAAGAATCGATATCAATTAAGTATTCCACGAAAACTTTATTAGAGACTTCGGATCAACTTATCTTAATGGACTATGAGTTTTTAATTAAGGATTTAAATCTTAATAAATCCCAAAAGATTATTGGTACAGATAAGGGTTTGGCGAAAATTGGGGATGCCATTGTAAATTTAGCTTATTCTGTATCCAAATCTAATTTTCTAACTCAAAATAATACAAATAATAAACCTATTAGAACAGGTATGAAAGTAGGGAGAACAATATTGGAAGCAGCACTAAAAAAAGCTGATTTAAAAAACTTCGCTAAAAATAGAGCGAATTCTCATGATTTTGCAGATACAGTTGAAGCTTTAGTTGCATATGTGTGGCTAGCTAATAAAATATCTATAAAAGAAATAATTAACCTTCTAACTGAAAACTTGACGGGTAATCTCTATGATCGCCGCGAAGAAATAAACAGCGCTACAATCGCATTTACCAAACTCCTAAATGTTATTAAAAAATTTTTACCTGAAAATTAAGAAATGAAAGATCACCCTATTACTATTGGAATAGATGACGCAACATTCGATTTAAAATCAAGTTCTAAAAAAACCCAACTTATCGGTGTTATATGTCAAGGAGTTCGAGTAGTAAGTGTAAAAAAAACAGAAATCGAGATTGATGGACTTGATGCAACTGAGAAGTTAATAGATTTAGTTAGACAAAGTGAAGAACATGTACAATTTATTCTTACTCACACCATAACTTTTGGGGGTTTCAACTTGATTAACTTAAGTCGAGTTTATAATGAACTAGAAAAACCTATAATAGCATTTAATGAAAGTGAAGTAGATATTGAAGCAGTAGTAAAGGCTTTGAAGAAAAATTTCCCTAAAAGCTATGACAAAAAAATTCAACAAATTATTGGTTCTGGAAATCTATATAAAACTGATGTAAAAACCGCTGGTGGTATTTCAAATATATATTTTCAAGCAAAAGGTATAGAAATCAATGAAGTGGAAATACTCCTTAAAAAAGTCTGTATAGATTCTAAACTTCCTGAGTGTGTTCGCATAGCACATTTAATAGGGAGAATAATGTAGAACATAGTTAAATTGTTAGAGAAAAACGACTTAACTGATTTTGCTATTACACCTACTCTTATTGTACTAGTATATAAACATAACACTTTTGTAGATTAATGATAATCATTTTAACTATGAGTGAATTCTAAAGAACAATTTGAATATAAGAGTTCTAACAAAGAAAAAGAATCTTTACTTAGCCTTCATTATCTCCGTTATTATAATTGGGGCAAGCATAATTATCGGGATTTCATTTTTAGACTTTGAATCCTCAGAAAATGGATTTTTCCAACCCGGAGAATTTCCAGACTTCATAACGAAAAATGAAGATTATTTTGTATCAACTGTCTTTTTTTCTGAAAAATTGGACTACTAATTGATTAAATATTTTTCTAGTTGATATAGAGTTATATCCGAAATTTATTCGGTATGTACATAAAAAAATTACTCTATGTGTTTAAAACAATGGAAGAAACATTTTTAGTAGAATCAGATCAAGATGTTTTGACAAAGGAAAAACATAAATATTTTCAAATTGACGCGTTAAAAGCAGTTATGATTTTTTTTGTAATATTTGATCATCTTGTAACTTGGGGAGTAAAAAATCAAATCGGAGTGGCTCTTTGGGAAAGAATATCTATCCCTATCTTTTTGGTAATCATGGGTTTTAACATGGGATTATCGTTTAAACGGAGCGGAGCTTCTACATTAAAGGAATTATATTCAAAAAAATATTTTAAAGATAAGATCAAACGCTATGTCATCCCATTTCTAATTTTATACGGTGTTTCAACAATCATAGGATACAGTTTGTATGGTTTCGATTGGCTTAATATGTATAATGGTCAATATTATCCAAATAGAGGTGGTATTATAAACCTTTTTACAGGTTATTTAATATTTTGGGGACCTGGTAATTGGTTTATCCCAGTACTTCTACAATCGATTTTAATAATGCCTTTAATCTATTATGGATTCACGAAGAAGCCTAAATTAACTCTAATTCTAAGCTTTGTAATCGAAATTGCAATGCAATTAATTGTTTTTATATTTATTGGAGATATCACTTCATGGGAAGAATCTCATATCTTAACCCTGTTTATGACAAGCATCCCTTTTTACCTTTCTGCTGTTGGTTTTGGTATGTGGTTTTCTTTTGGACATAATCTTAGAAGTAAACGTAATCTATTCGTATGGATATTGTTTCTAATTAGTCTGACATATATCATTGCTTTCCAGTTCTTTGGATTTCGATTTGTATTAAATGGGATTCCACTTCTAAGAGGAGATTATCATTTCTTAACTTTTCCATACTCTGCCTTCTTATTCCTGGTGGTTATGGCATTGTTACCAAAAAATCCAATAGGAAAATTCTCTCGGGCAATATCTATGATTGGAAAATCGACATATCACATATTACTTATTCAAATATTGGGACTTGGAATGGTGTATGCTGTAGGTGGTACTCATTATATGTTTGATGTTGGTTCTGGACCTGATAAGATATTAGACTTGGTCGTCGCCTGGATACTATTTATCTCAGTTGGCATTCTGTGGTACAAAATAGATCAAAACAGAAACATCCTCCGACGTTCTTTATACACCTTTAACTTGTTCATAGTCTTTACTTCAATATTATTTATGATCTTTCTAGCTCAAATATCCTGGGTACCGATACCTTTAGTGATTATTATTATTTACGCATTTGCAGCACCAATCACGAGACTTATCATTAAAAAGCCAATTAAAACAAGAACTCTTGGAATATGGACTTCATTTTTAATTCTAAATTTTGTATTAGCAGTTCTTTACCTTGGAGTTTTTCAACCTAATGAGTTTTTAATCCAAAATATTGTTATCGGAGTTGTCCTTGTGTTTGTGATTGTAGGGACGATTTTAGATTATACTCGTAGAAAATAAATCATTAACTTTTTTTTACAATTTTTTTCTTATTCATTCTCTTAGATCATGATAGTAAAAACCGTTACTGAGTGAAATTTACTAATTGAAATTAGATTTTTATTAGGGCTTTACAATATCTTTGTTAAGGTTAAACACCAAGCTCTTAATTATAAATAGTGAGATTCACTATAAAAAGAAAGTTAAAAACTTAACAGGGAGATTGTCTTTGCTTCAGCTTTTTTTATTCGCTTCAATCTCATATTCTAAAATATGTCTAATTCTTCCGCGTAGATCCAATCTTATGGCAGACATTCCATAGGTTGGTACTCCTAACTTCTTTTGAACTTGTTCAGTGCTAAGGGCTCCCGGAAGATCTTGTTTATTAGCAATAGCAATAGTTTTTGCTCTCAAGTGTCGTGAAAATTGATTATAAATTTTTTTAGTTTTTTCAACATTTTCTTCTGTAGAATCACAAACCAGAACTGTTAAACCTGCCCCTCTTAGGAAATCTTGCCACATAAATCTATAACGTTCCTGACCACCAAAATCCCAAATACTTGTCTTCCTACCATTTAAAATTGAATCTTCTATTTCTAATCCAACTGTGGGATCTGCTTCTTTTGATATATCTCTCCCATTAAGCAAAGATAACAATGAAGACTTACCTACACTACTCAATCCTAAAATACATATTTTAGATTTTGTTGCGAGAATTTAAATCGACCTTTTCTAAATAGAACCTTATTAACTAGAAAAGGCAGTAAAAGCTTCAAAAATTCAAATATTATCGACATATCATGAGAATAGCCATTTAAGTTATCAAGAAAATGTAATTTTTGATTTAATAGTTGAAAAAATGAATAATTCTCGTCAAAAATTTATAAATTCCTAATTTAGTAGTGAGTTTAACAACTAATTATCTCTCAAAAACAACTATTTTATTTTTCTTGTTTTTTTAAGTAAGAGAATTTTTCTACACTTTCTTTTGAAATTACAAGGATTTTATCATTATACTCAATACAATCTAAAAATTTATCTAACCCTTTAATCTTTATATCCTCTTTAATTTTTTCCATTTTTTGTATCAAAGATATATTAATCACTCATTTATTATAACTAGATTTTATAGAATTGATTATTTTATAATTATCTGAACTATTTATTGGTGAGCCGCACATAAGACATAAATTATTGTCTTTTTGAAAACTTAAATCAATACAAAAGTTGCAACAGGCACATCTAGTAAATAATCTCATGAATAAAATTCCAACATTTAGTATTTAAACTACTTTTTTTTTGAATATTTCCGTAATTTTTTGTTATTATTCTTTTTTTTCAGCCTATATTCTTTGTTTTGATTATTTTTATTCATTCTTTCATCATTCCAAATTAATTCTTATCTTCTATTATTCAAAATCTAATAATTTCATCACTTAACATTGAGAAAAAACAGGTTTGGGAGGAATATAATATTTTCAAAAAAAATGTGAGAGGATTTACTTAAGTTTATATTTTTGTAGTTAATTATTTAAAAAGTGCAATTAAAACCGATCAAAAACTATTCATAAAGGTCAAACGACCTTTATAGATTATAACTCTATATGGATATAGAGGGGTGTGTATGAGTAAGGAATTTACCAAAGTTGGTAATAGGAAAAAAGTTGAGATTGATGAATTTGGACATTTAAACCTTCATAACATGGGAATAAATGATATTTCTGAGATTGAAGGTTTAGATAAGCTTACAAGTCTACAAGCTTTATGGTTTAGTGATAATCAAATAAGAGAGATTAAAGGTTTAGATAAACTTACGAATCTACAAATATTATATTTTGGGGGAAATCTAATAACGGAGATTAAAGGTTTAGATAAACTTACGAAACTACAAATATTATATTTTGGGGCAAATAAAATAACCGAAATCAAAGGCTTAGGAAAACTTATGAGTCTGCAAGAATTAGAACTCGGGGGGAATCAAATCTCTAGGGGTATTCTTAGAAGATGTGGGGGATTAGATGCTTATG